>JGI24159J19872_10007201_pt1 | contig 14580 bp, 10 predicted proteins | sample Ectturendosymbi4_FD_19872 | JGI IMG/M metagenome (IMG submission 19872) | reverse complement strand
TTTTATTTTATTGTATTCATGTCTAATGGATTAGGCATGTGTGACAGATTAAACGCCCTTGTATGTAATGACATCAAAATCCCAGTGGCAACTCTGGCACTTGGGAGTTATTGTGAAAGAGTTGAATACAGTTTGACTTATCAAAGTTTCGCTTCATTTAATGTGCTTTATGTATGAAAAAAGAACAGCTAGCATTCAATTTTCAATACTGCACCTTATGGTCCGAAAAATGCGGTGATTACCAGTTTCACTGAAAAAATTAAAACTGTAAATATCCTTTTGGAAAAGTACTTGACAAGTCTTAAATAGTTTATATTTCTGACTTAGGCCTTAAGTTTCTTTGGAAAAAAGTGACCTGAAGCAGTTATACTTGAGACATTGTTATACATAAGTTTGATTGTGCACTTAAATTATTTGTTTACCAATAAATGTAACAACCTTTTGTTATACCTCAGATACATTTTTTGTGGTGATTTGAATTGGGTAATCTTTTGGGACAAGTGTAAAGATGAGACTAAGACTTTTTTGCTTCGTCTGGGTATTGGCAAGTGGTCTGACTTGTGTACTTTTTATCATTTGCAGAATTGAATCTGTTTTAACTATTACACTAAAGTGTTCTTTTTCACAGTGATTTCACAAGGGTTTTTGTATCAATCTCAATCCTGATAAGCAACACTCCACAGATGCAGTTCTGTAGAGCAGGGGTGTGCAACCATGTAGCACTGCTGGGCCAAGTGCACATAACCAGATTGGTCCATGGGCCACAGCTGCATGTGTCAATCTCTGCGGGTTAGACAACTCACTGGTCACCCATGGTGGATTGCCTATACCCTTTAAAATTGTAATGCTTGCTTTAAAATCAGGACCTTTTCGTGGGCTTTAACACTTAACCTCCTGGGCCACTTTTGGCCTGCAGGTCACAGGTTGAGGAGCTTTGTCAAATTTTCATCCAAGCCGTCTAGCTTATTAAATAACTGAACTTGTTCCCACCTTATTGTCACCATGTGTGCAACTCAGCCAAAAGGCAGTCTGAAGGATGCAGCATGTCATTTTGGTGTGCTGCAAGAGCTTGTGTAATAATTGAATGATTGCTACACTACCCATGTGCTTTTGTACTGTGATGTATGCATCCATTAGGTACCTGCGTCAAAATATAACTAATGACCTGGTGTTGTTTAACGCTGCTACTGGATTTACTCTGAAAAGTGATAGCAAAGCTGCTTCCATGATAGACCCACTTTCGTTAGGTTGGTTGCACCATTGGCTATTTATGGGCCTCACCTAGGTTTATTTTGGTCATAATGTTTGAAAAGCTAGACTATCAAATACTGTTATGGCGAGCAGGGTTCCCATGTGGTATTGAAAGTATTGTAATTTAAAAACTGGTGTTCAAGACCTTGGAAAAGTATTGAAATTGCCCAAAATATGTATTAAGTATTGAAAAAGTATGGAAATTCTAAATTTAGAAGAGATTTGAAGCATCTGAGCAGAATTTTGCTGAAGACAAAGCAGGTTATTATTTAAGCAGTGTTATAAAATGTGCAAAATTGAGCTTCATGATTAAGATTTTCGAAAAATTAAGAGAAGTAATGGTAGTGAACTTTTTTAATGTGGTGTTGAAAAGGTAATGAAAAAGTATGGAGAATGATTTTTTTTAAATGTGTGGAAACCCTGGGCAAGTTTTAATACTATTATAGGACAATTGAACGAAATGTCTCAGCAAAAAAAATAGGGCATAATTGTGATTATTAAAATTCAAGAAAACTTGGTTGAAGCAAAAACTTCATTTTCTTCAGATTGTAATTGAGTTTGTTTTTTTAGCAGACAGGGTAAACAAAGGTGCCGTGTTTTTTTTGTGAAAAGTGAAAGCTGCAAATTTAGCAACAATTTGACATTAGCTTTGACCACATGTTGCTATATTGTGTTCAAAATCTCATAAATTTGCATGAGTTTGTTTCATAAATTACTTTCTGAATTGTAAGAAAAATATTCGTAATGCCACTGAGGGCAGATACTTTTGTTTGATAAGTATGGCATTGCAACAGTGACAGTTGTGTCGTTTGACATTCCTGCAGTGTGATCAGTGCTTCTACCGATGGAAAACAGTTTTGTGGGCAAGTTTTTTTTGTAGTTTCAACTTTCCAGGACTTGTAATGTTTACAATCTTCTCCCATGAATGATTTTTCTGTAGGGTTGAATGTAGCTGAAGTACCTTTTGTAAGCATATTTGTGAATAGTTATCTGTCATTTATATAAAAGTTTAAAAAGTTTGGCTGCATGTTGGACTTATCATTGACAGAGGTGTAGTAGTCACAAATAAATATGTTTAGGTATGATGGTCCTTGCTGTATAAACTTAACACTGTGTGTCATAATTTTTTATGCTTCATACCAGGGGTTCTCAACCTTTTTCTTGTTAAGTACCCCCGAGTCATAAAACAATAACCCGAACCCCCAGGTTAGCTGGCAAAGCCGTAGATTGCACATTGCTGCATCACAATAACGCAAGATCAGGAAAAATCTACCTGGAGTTTTCAATCGGCATGCATTTTCCTCGTACAGGATAGTAAAAAATAGCACTGCATGAAAACTCAAATGCCATCCAAGAACCCCTGGAAATCATCCCGTAAACCCCAGGTTGAGGTCCACTGCTTTATGCTATGGTTACGTTTTTTTAAATATTATTTAAACTCCATGGTTTACAGTACATGTGTCTGTTTTTTTGCAGTTAGCACTGAGGGATAAACGCAAAAGGAAAAATAATGAGTGTGCCTGCTAAACCTGTTGATAAAGTTGTTGTTCACCCTCTCGTGCTTCTCAGTGTTGTTGACCATTTCAATAGGATTGGCAAAGTCGGAAGTCAAAACAGGGTCGTCGGCGTGCTTTTGGGCCAACCGAAGTTGATTGAAGGAAAACGAATTTTGGACATTTCGAACAGTTTTGCTGTGCCGTTTGACGAAGATCCACGGGAACGCGATGTTTGGTTTCTAGATCATGATTACTTGGAAAACATGGCGGCTATGTTCAAGAAGGTTAACGCCCGGGAGAGAATTGTCGGTTGGTACCACACTGGACCAAGGTTGTGTTCCAACGACATCAGCATCAACGACCTTCTCAAGAGATACAACCCCAACTCGGTGTTGGTCATCATTGATGCCAAGCCGAAAGAGCTGGGTTTGCCAACCGAAGCGTATGTTGCTGTTGAAGAAGTACACGACGATGGCACTCCAACAACGAAGACATTTAACCACTTGCCTACTGAAATTGACGCCGAAGAAGCAGAGGAGGTTGGAGTTGAGCACCTGCTCCGCGACATCCACAACGTGACAGCTGGAACTCTGTCGCAAAGGATAACCAATCAGCTTCAAGGAATTCGTGGACTAGGCTCCAAGTTGCTCGAGATCAAGAATTACCTGGAACAGGTCGCTGCCGGGAAGCTACCCATCAATCACACGATCGTGTACGAGCTGCAAGATATTTTCAACCTCCTTCCCGACGTTAACCTGGCGGAATTCAGCAAAGCGTTTTATCTGAAAACCAACGATCAGATGCTCGTAGTTTACTTGTCGTGTCTCATACGTTCGGTGATCGCGCTGCACAACCTGATTAACAACAAAGTGTCAACACGGAATGCTGAGCGAAACGATGGTAAGAGCAAGAAGGTCGATGAAGCCGGTGATGCTAATAAGAAAGAAGAAAAAACTGACGCTGATTCGCAAAAAGTCACTAAATCGAGACCATCCACTTCTGGAAAGAATCGTTGATAAACTATGCTTGTTGTCAGTAGCGTGTATGCCACCGTTTAGAAAGGCATTTCCACAATTCATAAATTTCCTTATCAAATGTTCTTGGTCTGTTGATATGAGCTACGCCCCATCATTGTTTTAGACCACATTGTTCGCGCATACTGACTTCGCGCATACTAGATGTTCTAATGTGCATTTTCATCGAAATAGTGGTGAGGTGGTAAATACGTCGGAAGTACTCTTGTATGCGCTGCTATATTTTACACGGTATTTCTCAGGTTGCAAACGGTTTATTAACGCCTTTTGCTGAGTAAATAACGTCTTTGTCAGGCAATGCAGTGTTTTGTCGTTACTCTGATTGGCTCATAACTTTGTGTGGGTTGCGTTCAGCGCTGCGTTGTTTTTCAGGTTCGAGTAAAATTAGTGTGTAGTACATTAATGTGAGTAAAATTTGTGTGTAGCACATTAATGTCAATTAAGAGGTGATGATGGTTGGATAATAATGAAAGCACTGAACAAAAATTCAAATTTGCTGACTTGGCCAGTTACTTTCATCCGAGGCACCGATCAAGCTTCAGATGAACTTCAGGAACATCCAAAAAAGGGGAAATCGTCCCAGCCACTAAGCGGCAGAGAAGCGCGTGATATTTATGAAAAAATATTGAAAGAACCAGGAACAAATCACACTGAATCAAAACCACAGCTACGTCTAAACAGCCAACACACCCAGGCTTCATGCTTAAAGCGGAAGTCCGATTCACCGAATGAAGACAGAAAGCCAGAAGTGAAGAAAGCGGCAAGCGGAGCCTCTCCCGCACAAGCCAGAACCAAATTTTTTAAGGCTGCCGAAAACGGTTGGCTGCTTGAGCTTCAAACACTTCTTGCCAGCAGACTGGTCGACATTGACTCGACCGATCAATACAAATGGACTGCTTTGATGATGGCTGCATATGGCGGCCACAGTGATGCTGTTTTATACCTTTTGGTGAACGGAGCGCAGTGGAAAGATTTGGTGAGTATTTTGCTGAACTCACCAAACAAGCTTTGCCGCTGTGGACAGAACACTACCTCAGCTACGTGGTGCTAAAAGGCGTTGCGAAAAATGATGTTCGTGCATCTTTTTAGTAGTTCAGAAGTAGTAGTCTACGTTTCAAATCCGGTATTATCCCCAATACGGAGGTGGCCGGATTTACGTAATGACTAGGTCAACCAAAAGTCAATAAAAGTCTAAATTTATCGTTGGGTCAAAATTTCTTGCAGCACAGCTTTTTTTCATTTGGTCGATTAAAACCAGAACAACAGATGTTGACATGCTTTTGCAAGTTTAGTTAAAATTCTGACATAACATTGGAATGTTTGCAACTTCTGACGTAATAATGTTGTTTTGCCACTACTGGACGATTGTAAGTACGCTAGGCGTGGTAGTACTTACTGTTAAAGTATATCCATGTAGAACCTTCTGAATGGCTTCAGATTTTTTGACACTGGATACTTCTCATGTGCGTTTGTATTGATATTCGTCTACGGGTTTTCGCCTTTGGTTTCGTTGGGTCTTTCTCACAAGTGATTTTTCTTTCATTGCAACAACAAAAAGGTCTTTAACCTAACGGTTAGATTTCTTTTATTGGCTTTGTATTCCGCGTTTCAATTGCAAGCGAAGGAAATTGATAGGTCAAAATAAAGTCAAAATTTGTAAATTATGAAGTCAAAATTTTAAGTTTTTGCGTCAAAATATTGGTTGTACTAGTAATGACCTTCCACATAATTTCAGTCTTTTCCACTTTAGTCGATTCAAAGCGTCATCTTGACTGAGACTCTGTATCGTTAGCAATACGAAACAAATCTCAAATTTTAAAGCTTTCGGCGTACATTTGCAGACTTGAAGTGCTTAATTGGCTCGCGTCGTGTTTCCAGCAACCACCTGCTGCCAGGACGTTTTCCAAGTCAATATTCTCGTTTCCAGGTTGACGATAGCGGTTATGACGCGTACGACTTGGCGAACCTGGGTGGCAACAGCGAGATCGCGCACATGCTCATACATTCCAAGTCGCTGATCAAATACATCGCTCGACAGAGAACTTTAGAACTGGCGCTGAAACAAGTCAAGAAAGAAAAACTTTGGTGCGACGTGTGCGGTTGTCGCTATGCTGCAACGGCCTCGGGCGAAGAAGCGACCAATCCCCACCACAGCTCCATTTCCCATCGCATTTCCGCGTACCAGCGAGAGCCTCCCCCCCCCAGCTCCCACTTCTACTTGGGAAGAAGCAACAGAGGCTACAGGATGTTGCAAGGCGGAGGCTGGGATGAGACGAGCGGACTCGGGCCCACTGGAAAAGGACAGAAATATCCCGTGAAAACCGTATTGAAGCGGGATCGCTGCGGTCTCGGCTGTACCGCGTCCTCGAGTAAAGCCAGGGTCACGCATTTCGCAGCAAACGACAACGACGCTGTGAAAACTGTTGTTTCTGCGGGTGCGGGGAAGACGAAGACGAAGGCAGTTGAGCGAGATAAAAACTTAGAAATCGAATTTCGGAGATCGTTTTATTAATTTACACAAGTGTGACAGCAGCTCGTCTGTGACAAAAATAACTTTGTTTCAAGAACTGACTAAGCGCGAGCACTGTGTCGGAACTGTTGTACGGCCGCAAATGGCTCAGTATGACCGCAGCCGTGTTTTTCATGTGTTCGCAAAATCTATTTTGGAAGGAACCGCGCAGAACCAAGGTGGTTTTGCAATTTCCCGCTTAAGCTCCGGAAAGCACAGAGCAACAGGTTTCGATTTGAATCGCGTGTGGAAATCAGGTTTCTATGATATTCGAGATTTTCTCCCTGAAGAAATAAAAACCGTAGATCACGCTCGTATGTTCAGCCGATGCCGATGTTGTAAAAGTAATGTTTTTTCCTCATGTAGATCACATTTTTTTGCATAACGAACTTTCTAACACCCTCGAGTCAAAGACCTGACTTTCAAAGCTATTTTCGAGGCCACGCAAAAAATTTTCAGTGCTTATGGCATGAACTGTTCATGACGTCATTGCTTGTTACGCAACGCTCACCCGTCTGGTGACGTTATAAGAAGCGTAGAACAAACAGGAATGTGCTTATAGTTTCGTTGGGGTTAGGCTTTAAACGAGTGTTGTCCCCTGCGACGTTTTCGTCCTCCTCTTTAGTCGAGCAGTCAAGTTCAACACACCGCTCATGCACACGACACGCGTGTTGCTGCTGCTGTGTTTTGCGTGTGTTTTTTTTTGCGGCTGGTGCGTGTTCCGTTCCGAGGAAATCTCCAACAAGGTTTCATTTCACATCGTTATTGTTAAGCAAGTCGCGAATTGATTCCGACCAGGAGGCGTGTTGTTCGATCGAGCGGCCAATGCCCTCTCTTATAGGGGAGCCCGTGGCGGCATGACATGTATTTACTGCCATCGCCTCGCAGAATTTTGACTTCGTTCAGCCGATGTGTCCATGACCTTAACCTTTTCCTCTGCGGCCAGCCGTGATTAAATAATCATAGTGCAATGTTTACCCCCAACTGTTTTTCCCGTTCTTTGCTATGCTAGTAGACTTCGTTATAAGATCAGAAATTCTATTGTAATGCCAATTCTGTCTTGAAAATAATCCCCTGTGGGTTAAATCCGACGTTGTTGTGAATTAATTCGCCGTATCATTCTATACATACAAACATCTTTAGCACTGTTTTTTGGCATCCTTTGCAGAGTGGCCGGCGCCCCCAGTTGTAAACAACCAACTTTGACCTGTTTTCCCAAGAAAATGCCAGTTTATAAAAGCGTTTTGACGTACATGTTTTCATTGTCCTACGTCACAAACAGAGCTCTCGGTGAAAACTCTACTTTGTGTCTTGTGCTTTTAAACCACTCGTGTGTGATCGCAAGCGTCAATCTTCGCAGTGCACTTAAAACGAATTCTATGTTTTGCAGGATTTTCGCTTAGGCTGGTCAGCGATGGCCTGCTACTGGATCAGGGCTTAGGTTTAGGTCACATGGCTTCCGGCTGCTGCGGCAAGAAAAAGTACGCGATGAACTCCTCCCCCGGCTCCTCGCATCACGCGCACGATTACGTCATCACGAACAATCACGCGACCGCCGACGCTTTGACCAACGGCTATCATTACACGGTCGCGAGCAACGAAATGTGCTTTTACTGTTTCGATGTCTTGTTTTCCCATTTGCACGACGCCACGCCGCCCAGAGACCCGACGTTCACCAATCAGGCTTTCCCGCTCTTTGTCACGTGGAAGACCGGCAAGGACCTGAAGTTGCGCGGTTGTATCGGTACTTTTTCGCCGATTCCGCTTCACGAGGGCCTCAGGGAGTACGCCATTGTTAGTTCAATGAAAGACAGCCGTTTCTCGCCGGTGCGCCTGGACGAGCTCGCCAACCTGCACTGCTCCGTTTCGCTCTTGACCGACTTCCAAGATTGCCGCGATTGCTTCGACTGGAAGGTGGGCGTGAACGGCTTGCGCATCGAGTTCAACAACGAGAGAGGTCACCGAAAAACGGCGACCTACCTGCCCGAGGTGAGCAAGGAACAGGGCTGGAATCAGCGGCAGACCGTCGAAAACTTGCTGCGCAAGGGGGGCTATCAGGCGGAAATCACCCCCGCCTTTCTGCGGACAGTCCACGCGAGACGGTACAGGACCGAGAAAGTGATGGTGTCATTTCACGACTATGCAATTGCCCGTGGCTTGAAACATAAGCCTGGATCCAGCAGCAACAGCGCCCGCGGTCACCAGCCCTACCCCCCTCCACCTTTCCACCAGTACGGGCATAGGAACAGCCGTGAGAAGCAGAACGGTCTGTTCAATCATTTCACCGGAAGGAAGGTGCATCAACAACAGAGCAGCAGGAAGTGATTAGGAAATTGCATTCTCGGCAACACCGTCTCCTTTTATGTACCTGTGGTCTGCATGCGTGTGTGTGTTGCTGTAGTTGTTTCACGAGCGGTCTTCTGTGTAGTTTTGTGAACCCTCCCTCCCTCCCCGCTCCCTTGTTTGTCCCATATGAGGAACATCTGGCGACGCTTGCGGAGACGCGCGCGATGCTTTGTTTCGCCACAGTCGATGAGCACGCCCAGTTCGTGTTGTTTTAGTACATTTTACGGGGTTTGGTTTCTAGCAAAATTTTACAAGCGCTGTGTCTGCACTGCGTTTTAACTGTGTGGTTTTATGCGCGAAGGTAAACAGCGCTCTCGATTTCCTCGGGTTCGTGTTTGAACGAGACGGAACGTGCAGAAGGAGTTACGATTGCTGGCAAAGGTTTAAAGCGGTTTGCAATAATGCTGAATGGATGGGCGTCGTACCGCTACTTCCCAGAGATGAGTGGACTGTCAAATTTTGCGATCCAGATCCAGTCCTGATATTTTAAAACTCAGTCAAGTCCAACCACAGTCCAAAATATTTTGAAATGGAAAGTCTAAGTCCTAATTAAGACCAAAAAAATTTTAAACATGCAGTCTTTTCAGAACAAAGATACCGCATTTCAATATAAATTCATCACAGTCCGTATCCAAGTCCAGTCCAATGCTCATCTCTGCCACTTTCAACATTCATACAGTTCACATCTTGTGGTTTGTCTTGAGCGGATGCGACCTTCGTTGACTTATCCAGGGTGCGGACCTTTTTCGGCAAACTATGTAACAGTGCATTTCGTTCCGGTCAATGATCGCGCCGTGACGTCGGCACACTGTGCGACCAATCAGATTCTTCGCATAACGACTGCTGCCGATTTCAGGCCTGATCTCATGTTTTTTGCTGGTTGTACCGCGGTACACAGCGATGCGATGAAGCACTCGAGCAAGTGACCACCATTCGCAACAAACAAACGCGTTGTGTTTGCTTCGCTTGTGGTTGTTGACGTGATGTGAAATGACGTCTTCATTGGTCTTGTCCAGTGTGCGTTCAGTTGTTCCATTTGCGCAGTCGGTTTCGTCATCAGTCGAATCGTGACTCGATCCAGGGGCGAACTTGCCGCCAACGCGATGCGAGATTTAACGCAATGCAAACTTGATGATTCGAAAGTGTGGTAAAGATTTCTTTCGATTCCTTATTTTTGCGATAATAGAATGAGATTTCCTTTTTGTTTTTTATTCCTAAACCTGTCGACCCTGCCTCCTTACCTGCAGCGCTGGGCAAGGGCGGCAGCAGCAGGCAATTGTGAGGAAAGGACGCAACGCAATTGCTGCGTGTATTCCGTTTCTGTTGCAACTGATGCGTGACGAACCACGCGTGCAAGTGATGCGTGGCGAATCACGTGTGACCAGCTCCTGCTTGGGCGGCGACAGACACGAAATTGCTCGCTGATGTGCCCGTGCGTCTTTCATATCGTATTCCCGCTTGCTCGTTTGTGTTGATGAGTGTCTTTCGTCACAATAGGACAATTATATCGGAGAGAAGCCGATTTTTGTGCCGCTCAAGTGACATTCTAGGAGCGGTTTTGGTGAACAGTGGTTATCGTGCCATTTTTTTTAAACACGCAAACAATTGGCTTTGATGCGGTCAGCGTGATCATGATTTCAAATGTTTCTAAACCCCGTTTCGACTTGACCATGTAGGAATCTGACTAATTGCAATGCTTGCATGGGTGTCGGGAGGGGAGGCCTTGGCCCCTCCTGGATTTTGAAAATTATAGCAAAAAAAGGGTTGTTTTCTTAGTTTCGAGTGGGAAAAAACCACGTTTCACCACTTTTGCCCCTCGCCCCCGTGGAAAAACTTCGGAAAAATCCACTAGTAGCCCCCCTGAAAAAATCTTCCGACGCCCATGAATGCTTGCAGATCGCTGGCCAGCAAATTGCGATAGGGGTGTGATCCAAACCCATAAACAGCTTGGGACCCGGGGGGAGGGGGCGAAGGAACTATGTTCGACATTATTTTCTAGGGGGGGCTTGGCCCCACTGCGTCCCCCCTAGTTACGGGCCTGAGTGTGATGCTTTGAAAAGAAAAGCTGTTACGCGTCGAGTCGGAACTTTTCTGAGGGATAGTCATGATTTTCTACAATCGTTTGAAAGGAACGCACAAGTGAAGTCCCGCGCTGCAGCAGTTGGTCGATGCTGACGGAAATAACGGTGAGGACTGGAATTAGAAAAGGAAATACACAGGTCAGTTTAAAGGAAAAAATTTTTGCGAGGACAGTTGTTGCAGGATGATTCCTAGCGGTGTACTTAGCGGACGTCGTAAAAAAGCAATGGGAGAGCTAGAGCTAACAGATGGATTTATGACATTGGCCCAGAAATCGTTTTAGGTTGTGTGTTGAGGAGCCGGCAAAATGACCCGGTAAGGTTGTCTTGACGTAGGAGTGTTTTTTGGGTGAGTACCCGAGGTGATGACGCAGCTCTGAAGCGCAAATTATTCTTAAGTCGTTACCACAAAGAAACCCGACGTCTTTTTGAGTCGTCATGGAAAGACCTCTATGGCGCACGATAGGAAATTTTGGAATGCCGTGGTCAATACGCGTACTTGCAGCCTCGGTCTGGGAAGGCAAGTGAATCAGCAAATTTTCAGTAACTGAAATCGCGGGATGCATTAAAATCTATGCCATCAGCTGTTAGTGCAATTCTAAGCATTGCTGACCGCAAAAGGAGCGTGTTTACTAGCTCAAAGAAAAAATAGCGGGAAAAAACGTGCAGCTTCATACTGCTATTTACCTATCTTTCTATTTACCTATGCTGAGACAAAACAGCTGTCACGGCACAATGAGCTGACTGGACCAGAGCAAAGATTAAAAGTGGATTCCAAATGTGAGATAGCTAGTTTTATACATCCAACAGATCTTTGAAATTAACGGAGTGCTCTCTAATGAACACAATGATGACCTGAGAAGCAGCCAAGTCACTTCTGCTAATTGTTCACCAACAAAATCAAAGCTTATATCGCACAGTGTTACGGAGTTGTAAGGAGTCGGAGGTTTTTGGGTGGAGTCTGAATTGGATTCCTGACAACACTGGGCGTCGGAGTCGGATTTTTTTGTCCGTCTCCGGATGTCCAATTGGATCAGTTTTTACATCACACTGCTAAATTGGGAATTCCTGTTGAAATGGTACAATCTCTTGAAATTTTTGTTGAAACAGAGGTTTCTTGTTGTGCACCACGATTTCCATTGATTTTAACTGCCGAATTTCATTCCAATGTTAAGGAGTCGGAAATTTTGGAAAGGTCGGAGTCGGATATTTTACCTCTGACTCCGCAACCCTGATATGGATATCGCCACCGCAGTGTAATATATTTCGTTTCAACGCAGTTAATGCCGTGTGATAAAGCATTGGATTGCACCCTGGAAAAATAGTTAAACTTGTACTGCAAGTGTTGTTTTTGGTATAGCTACATGCAACGCAAAAGGGCAAAGCTTTTATTGAAAAACGTGACAATAGGCTGCAAAGTCTAGATTTTCAGTTCCATTTTCCGTCCGCGCTCTTGAGTACGAAATAAAGATATTTATCATGCATTAAATTTTTTCTTGTCTAGACACAAATGTCGTTGCGTTTTGCCGACAAGGATCCTTATCATGATTCTGTAACAGTAGCCATTTTTAATAATAGTCCTTATCCGTGGTAGCAACTTATTTGTTTTTTGAGAATTGATCCAAGTTTCCTGGACTTGAAAACGCATTGAGTGCATCATTTTATGTTTCTCTTGACTTGATGCCACCAATTTTTCTTAGCGCCAAGGTACAGATAATACTGGTCATATGGTTTAAACTTTCAACTATTTTTTGCCCTGCAATGCTATTCTCAACGCTCAAACTATCACAGAAAAACAAAACAATGTCACTCAAAAGGTGGCCCTTTCTTGTGTAGAAGTAATTTTAAATCGGCAGCGATTAGCTGAAACATACTTTTACAACGTTGTATTTGGTCGTTCAAAAATCATGCTCTCTTCAGTTAGTTCAAAATTATTGGACATAGTTTAAAAAAATTGGGCCACTCTTGGAAAACTCTTCACCCTCTGTTGTTCCAAGATGGTTACGGGTCTGTCTCTCTTACAGTAGCAAAGCCGTTATGAGACCTGATCACCAAAGATTACTGAAATCGCCACCCCCCTAACCTTAGTGGCTGGATCCGCCCCCTGTGTTGGTGACGGAAATTGGCGGCGGACCAATGCTTAATATTTGCTTCTTGTCATAAGGGCAACATTCAATGACAAAAGAGATTGCTCTCATCTTGTATTTATTTAAATATATAAAAGCTCTTTTGTTCCTCCTGTGTCTGCAAAATAATATCTTTTGCTGTTTCTACCAGTGTGCATCTGAACAGGCCCGTAGCCACGGGGTACATTCCGGGGCAGAACCCCCCATATTTGTTGTGCCCAGAAAGATTTGTTTTAAACATAGAAGGAAAACAAAAATCTTGACCCTTAGAAATGTATTTTGGCCCCCAAACCTTGAAACCTGACTACGGGTCTGCATCTGAAGCGCGCAACGATCAAATAGGTTGAGTTTTCATCGCACAGCAGCTGCACGTTGAACAGAACAAAACGTACATGGAATAAAGCACAGTTGTTGTGCGGCCTCAATTCTGTTGATTTTCCCACAATAAGTGAAAATATTTCAGCCGCAAAACCGAATATTTATGATCAAAAGCTCACCGTGAACCATGCGCCAAAACATTCTACAACTCACTCAACGTTCAAAGTTTATACCGATATTGTGTGTTTTCAATTGTTTGGAAGATTTGCTCTGCAAGAACGACACTTACTGGTCGTAATATTCATAAATTTGAACCACTAGCTTGCGTAGTGCAGCAATAAATTAAACCTTGCAATTGTGAACATAAAGAAAACAAAAACACTTTGAAGGAAGAACATAGTCCAGGCAGGTTCTCACTGCCGGTTTTCTTAAACTTTGGAAAGTATGCAACCAGTGGAAAAACTTTATTCTTTCAGGCATGGTTTCTGACTCCTCCATCTTGATTCTACAATGTACTTTAGCAAGAATTGAAACAATAATTTTTGCCTTTTCTTATCGAATTTTTCTGATATGCGGCAGCCACAGTAGAAGTTTTCAACGCACGGCTGTTGAAGAATCGAATGGCCACCTGAAGCCTGTTTGGGACATGGGATGCTTTCGATAAGAAACTGTTCGCACGTGGACTGCGCACATAGACAGTATCAAAGGTGGTGAACTTTTTACCTGGTGAACAAATTATTACGATCATCATGAAAACAATCTCACAAACAACATAGCTATCTTATAATAATGGTTAGAACAGCCAGTAAACTATCACATCATAAATTTGCAAACAAATGATGACAGAAACGTATACGATACGGAAAGGAAAGTTATTGAATTGCTTTGAAATGTTTGCACGTCTTAGGCTGTCGGTAGATCTTATTTTCCAGTCGTCATCACTGTCTGTATATTGAGATTCCCTCTAAAAATCCTCTGTTTCTACTATGACATCTGTCTATCACATAGGTTGAATGTAGAAACACTAATGCTTCTCTGTAACGTGTAATTAAACTTCAAATAACATCGATGTGTTTTGCGGCTGATATACAACCACTATATAGCGCTAAGGAGCAAATCAGAACACGAAATATTTTCTTGCGCTGGTGTAGAGCAGGCCTGCCCTACACAAATGAAATGTTTCCAATATTGTGAGCGAACGAATTAAAATAGTTCTCCAAAAATTCGGAATAATATTGCACATGTCCCTAGTAGGAAAAAGTTTGGATAGTATCGACACAAATGATTGCTTTCAGACTTTAAACCAGGAGTCTCCAAACTTTCTTGTCAGAGGGCCACATAAGCTACTCAGGCTCGTCGCCAGGATTTAGCAGCAGGGGGGGCCAAAAACCAGAAGGAGGGTCCAAAAGGGGGGGGCACATT
>JGI24159J19872_10007199_pt1 | contig 14581 bp, 8 predicted proteins | sample Ectturendosymbi4_FD_19872 | JGI IMG/M metagenome (IMG submission 19872) | reverse complement strand
CCACACACACGGAAATCCATTTTGACGAGCACAAATCCAACTACACATTTATTAGATTTACACAGAAATGTTTTTTAGACCCAACAATGCGCTTTTATTCGCAGGTACAAAACTTAAGAGCACTTAAAAAAGCTTAGAGCTCACCACAGCCACACGTTTGCCCACAGTCATCCACCATACTCCTACTAAGTTTTATAACGTCATAAGGACTGCGATCAAACGTCAACAACGACCAAACACTTGATCAATCAACCGTGTAGTGAAACAGCAAAATCCGACATCATATGAGTTGATAAGCGTGTTGCAGCTTCATGTAAAAAAAACTATTGATACAACATCCCTGATACACGATTTATTGTTTCGCTAAGATAGCAATCGCTTAAATACACATGCCATAGTTTAAATTACTCAAAATCAAAAAGGTCCTTCAACTGCAAGCAGTGTTCCGACATTAAAAGCACTTTTATTTCAATACAGCCTTTGCAGTTTTATAGCCTACAGCATAGCCCATAGTGCCGCCCCCATAAAAGTGCCGCCAGGGGCGGACCGCCCCCCCCGTCCCGCCTTAGCTACGCCACTGCGTAAAAGACGTGTTTTCAAGTTCGGTAACTTTTGCTGAGGTGAGTTTCCCAATGGTTGGAACCTTATTTTGCGGTTGAAGGGAGTGAGTCGATAAAAGGGGAATAGCTCCACAGACAAGCAACTGCAGGCCTGCGGATACACCATTTCGATATAATTAACATCTGGTAGGCGGTAGCTGCATGGCAGTTGTTCAGTGGAATTTCTATTCGTTTTACATTTGCATTCATGGTTTGTTCGAAGTAAGCGGCATACCATATTTTTGTGATTGAAAACCGGGACGCTTCAGAACAACGAGCCTTGTCAGCAGTGGCGTAACTGACGGGGGGCAAGGGAGCTAGCCGCCCCCCTTGGCAAGCTACTGTAAATATAAAAACTGGGCCCCCTGTTTCATTAGGTTGTTTTTTTTGTTTTTTAGGGTATTTTCGTTTTTTAGCTGGTATAGACATCCACGAGATTCGGATTCACTATCACTTCTTAACTTTATTTTGAGAGTTGGCTCTTGGGCCCACTGACGATGGCCAGTGGGCCCCCTTCAACTAAGTTTTGCACACTCTGGCTCAAACCTCTAGTTACGCTACTGCTTATCAGATAAATGTGGTTCATATCTTACTTGGAGTGTGTAGCTGTTTTGGATTCCTATAGTTAAGGCACCAACAAAAACTAAAATAATGCATTTTACCAAGTAAAACAATGTTCAAAACACATTCGCCCAATCATACTTTTCTGCAGACAATACTTTCTTCAACAAATGTTTGCTCGATTTATCTTATCGTAAAAATCACAGCAGCAAAAGACAGTATTAACTAAATTTCAGGTGTTAAGGGGTTTCACATTCTCCTCCAACATTCTGCTTCTGTTATCAGACCACATGTTATTAACAATATAGAAAAAAATATGTCAACAGGTGCTGATGTACTAGGTGTAGAACTATATACTGACTGACTGAATGCCTAACCGGGACTTTTTGATAGACTGACCGGGACAAGGCCTTTAAACCGGGACTGTCCCGGCTAAAACGGGACGTATGGTATGCCTAGGCATTCGGAAACTTAGTATCCCCTTGCGTGCCCAGTTTGTGTTGTTCAAGCTAAATCCAACTGCTACTGTAAGCGAATAAGAAATCACACTAAAAATCCCAATTTAAATCATGTTGATGCAGCCACTGCAGAAATGAAGGCAACAACCACATCGCTCTCACACCAAGGTTATTCCGCTCTTGCCAATTCCCTCCCGTGGGACGCAAAAATAGGTTTCAGCAGTTGTGAATGTATAAAAAGTTAAAACATCGCACATTTTTAGGTATTATGTGTTTAGGGAAAGCTCATAAATTGCAATGACAAAATATTGTTTCATCGTATTTGTACCTTACGTTATTGCGTAACACTGTATTTTTTTCACTCCGGTTACGTCATTACTAGGCCAACGAAAAGTCAATTTTTCTGCCTTTTCAAAGGTTTATGAAACTTCTATAAACCAAATTCCACGCTGATGCCATGAGAGACTCCAAAGTCAATAAGTCAAAATTTTTCGGTTAGTCGAACTTTTTTCAGCAGAGTTTTTCACTTTATAGTTACTTTATTAAAACTAGAACAACACATATTGATGTGTGCTTGCAAGTTTAGTTGCAATTCTGAAACAATGCTTTTTAGCGACCTCTGACATAACAATGCTGTTTTACACACTACTGGAAGATTGAATATTAAGTAGGCTAAGCGTGGTAAGGCAAAAAACATGGTGTTACAGTAGTTGGTTTGGTAAATGCTAAGCCTACAAAAATTTTGAAGGCAATAATATGATACGGTACTTGGTTAAGTTGTACGGTACTTGGTTAAGTTATACGGTACTTGGTTAAGTTAAGGTACTTGGTTAAGTTGAACATCGCGGTACGGTACTTGGTTAAGTTGTACGGTACTTGGTTAAATACGGTACTTGGTTAAATACGGTACGCGGTACGGTGAATACGGTACTTGGTTAAATACGGTACTTGGTTAAGTACTTGGTTAAATACGGTACGCGGTACGGTACTTGGTTAAATACGGTACTTGGTTAAGTTGAACATCGCGGTACGCTATATTTGACTTCAACATATCAACAGCCAGTGAATACGTCAAGAATTACTAAAGTAAAATACTGAAATCTTGAATACCTAGTTGGTTTCAATTCATAATTTATGATTGCAAGTGGTTCCGCATTGTCTGTTTCACATAGTAACCCTAAAGTCATTCATTGTTGCTCTAAAATGCGTCTGGAAAATTCTGATGCACCTCTGTGGTGTACAATCGCGAAACGTAACTAAAGATAGCATGCTACAACGTCTTCACAAGAAAACATTCAGAAAAAAATCACACACCAGCTGTTTCAAACAATGCAGCTGTTCTTCATAACATCCAGTACCAGATGTCAACAAATTGCACAAGAAACGAAACACCCAAATCGATAGCTCAGGGCAACAACTCAAAATGCACTGTCAGTGAGGCATAAAATATGGATTTAACGATTCATAATAATTGGTATGTTTGCACGGTCTATGCCAGCGGTTCCTCAACTACTGTTCTGATAGCCGCATGCGGTTTCCAAGTACCTTTTGTGCAGCCGAGAGCAGTCTTTGAATAAAACCTGCAATATTTCTACAACAGACGTCGTTCAGCAACAAACCAAAATGTGTCAGCTGACTTGTGTAAAATCTTTTAGTGCGGCTCCCTAACAAAATCATGTCTTAATATGGCTCCCTTCAGCAAAAAAATTGAGAACCACTGGTTTACAAAATTGAATGGAATGCATCTTGCACTATCCAAGCAAGTGTAATAATACACGTCTTTTCCAATTAGAGTTGCTATAAGAAATCCTCAGAAACGTAGCAAAGTTCACCCATCAGCAAACCCCAGACTTCTGGAACTTTCTGTTAGTTTCTTCTGCGTCTGTAAAAACGTCCCTCTGCAGAAGGTGTCTTCCAGTAAATTTCCGCGGGCAGTACTTGCATTGGAAAGATTTCAAGCCGTTGTGCAATGACACGTGTTCTTTCAACGGATCAGCTGTGCTGCATTGCTTGTCGCATTGACTGCACTGATAAGGTTTCTCGCCGGTGTGAGTTCTCATGTGCACATTCAAATAGCTCTTCGTTGCAAACTTGCGAGGACACAAAGAACATTTTATTTTTTTCACCAGTATGAACTCAGAGGAAACTTCTTAACACAATGTTCACATTTTTATGATTTGTCGCCAGTGTGAATGCGCATGTGAGTCCTCAACACTAAAGACAATGAAAATCGTTTAAAACAAACTTTGCATTCGAACGGCTTTTCACCAGTGTGTGTTCGGATGTGAAATTTCAAATTTTTTGGGCATGCAAAGCTTTGAGCAAAAAGAACAAGAAAACGGTTTTTCACCAGTATGTGTTCGCAAATGTAATTTGTAATTGTCACTGCGATAAAATCGTTTTCCACAAAACTTGCAAAGATACCGTTTGTTGCCATCGTGTGTTCGTTGATGCTTCAACAGAAATTTGCTTTGAAAGACTTCTGGGCATAAATCGCATTTCAGTTCAATGTCGCTATCGTGCTTTTCCATGTGTCTCCTCAAGGATTCATTTATGGCAAAAGCTTTATGGCACACAGAACATCGATATGGTTTTTCTCCAGTATGAAGATGCATGTGCTCACGTAGCGACTTCTGACTAAAACAGCACTTTGTCGCAAACAGAACATCGGCAACGTTTTTCACCATTGTGTGTTTGCATGTGAAGCTTTTTGCTAGTAAAGCTTTTCGAACATTGGGAGCAGATATGAGGTCTCTCTTTGGAATGAGTTTGCATGTGTGTTTTCCAATGACTCTGAACAGCAAAACGCTTGTCACAATTCGGACATTTGTAAGGCTTCTCCCCTGTGTGGATTCTTGTATGCAGCTTCAGTGTTTTGCTTTCAGCAAACGACTTGTCACAAATAGAACAATGGAAGGGTTTTTCACCTGTGTGGATGCGAATGTGTGTTTTCAAATTCACAGAATGACTGAAACGTTTCGAGCAATGCGGGCATGGATATGGTTTTTCACCAGTGTGAGTCCGTTTGTGCTGTCTTAAATGACATAATCGGCGGAAGCTTTTCCTACACTCTTCACAAGTGTGGGGCTTTTCATTGGTGTGTGTCTTTTTATGGTTTCGTAAGTACGCTGCGGCTGCAAACTTTTTACCACACTGATCGCATTCGTGACTTTTTTCAGAAATGTGCGTTACCAAGTGACTCTGCAACAGAACTTTACTTCTGAAGCATTTTGAACATTGCGAGCAAGGAAATGGTTGTTCGCCAGTGTGTAGTAGTATGTGAGCTTGCAAAGACGTTTTAGCAGCATATTTTCGATCGCACTGGTTACATTGATACGGTTTGTCGCCATTATGCGCTCTGATATGAGTCTTCAGCGTCTTGCTTTCAGCGAAAGACTTATCGCAAATAGAACAGTGGAAAGGTTTCTCACCAGTGTGCATTCGAATATGAACAGCCAAAGCAGAAGAGCTGGAGAAAGGTTTCTCACAGTATATGCAAGAGAATGGTTTTTCTCCTGTATGTGTTCTAACATGATAGGACAGCTGAGAGTCATATGCAAACGTTTTCGAACAATGCGGACAAGACAGCAGCGATTTCTTCACTCCGTGACTTTGTTCATGTTTTCTGAGGGTATTTGGATCGGAAAAATACAAACCGCATTGTTTACATTCACAACGTTTGTTGGAATGTGACACTTCGTGTTTCTTCGAAGAACCTGAGTTTTGAAACGCTTCTCTGTGAGTTTCGTCGTTGGCTTCAGCTCCACAAGTAAACTTTTCCACGTGCTCCAACTTCTTTTCTTCAGTGTCAAACTCAGTCCTGCAGTGAGAACACTGATGATGTCCTGCGGCTGGCAATTTGGTGTTCTGATCTTCGCTTGAAATACCTGTTGATCAATTAAACAAAATTTTGGTTTGCAAATATAGTTCTATTTGGGTAATGTAGGATAATTAATAGTAACTAAACAAATCATGGCGTGTGCTGAAGGTTGGGTTAGTATACTGCCTCAAGCTTTCAAACTTTGTTTCCAGACATCAAGTAAACTTGATTTTTATTACTCGGTTCAGCTGCTTTTTGTTACAAACAGATCATGCTTCTTTCTGCTTTGACCATTGTTACCAAAATACGGAATGACACCGATGCACTTAAACAGGGAACATTATCTGGTTGAATCAAAACTGACGTAGTGTTCTCCACATACCGACATTTGCTATGGACGAAGTAAAACTTAGGATAAAACCATCACCATAATTTTACAAATTGTGCTGGTATGCGAACGTCGCTTGGACGAAGTCTTTCTTTTACAACTAAACTTCAGTTCAGCTGAAACAAAACCATTAGATAACATTGCTATGAGTACATTTCAGGGCATTTGGAAAAGCGTCACAAGTTTTTTCTTTTTTTGGTAACAAGAAAGTCTGGAATCTTCTGCAAAGGTAGTCATTGCAAAACTTTGCAACTGGAAACCAGTATGTGTGGTTTGCTAGCAGCACAAAGACTCACTTTGCTGCTCACAACATGACGACCAACAAACACGGTTAGTGTAAATTTTTGAGCACAAGAAGCAAGTTTGCCGAGAAAAGTTGCTATAATATGTGATTCTTTTTTTGACCAAGTTTCATGCTGTCGCTTGCGTTCATATAGTCAGTGATGTAAGTAGGTGAACCAAACACTTGCACCTATGATGATACGCGTGTGAACCAAATAGGTCATAAGCATGCAAAATGCTTATAACCTATTTGGTTCCACCACTGGTTTGAGGTTCAATCCAGTATCACTTTCGAAGCAGTTTTAAACAATATCGTCTTCTCATCTTGGAATTAATGATTGTTTAGCTGTCGATTAATATGGTCCGCTTAAATCAGTGGTCTTCAAACTTTTTTGTTCAATCGCCCCGCTACAGGAACTTTGCTGAAAAATCTCCCCCTTCTCATGATTTTAGTGTTGTCAATATATTATTTTATTTTGAAAATAATCAAATTCAGTAAAGTTCGGTTAATCCGGATCTTCTCCAATATCGGACAAAACTGCTGGTACGAATGATTTCTAACGTATTTCTTTATTAAAATCTGCTCTTTTCACATCTCACAATCCGGATTTTTGTCTCTAGGAACGATTCGGCAGCTTTCAGGCGCAACAGAAGCATGCTCAAAATCACCAACGTGCGTATAGAATTATGATAACAATGACCGCAACTGTGTGCAACATTCGACTAACCGTAGAGACGATTATTGCGTCACTAACCGGCATTTCTTACGTTCAACATAACGCTCAAGGCACGCCGCCACACCACGATTTCAGTCTATTGATCAGTGTTGACTGTTGAGTGTGCTTGTGTCGAACATTATCCCTGAATGTATTGTACACGGTAAGATGTCTGGAAGACATACACTCTAAAGATAATGACTGCTTATGGACCAGTCGCAGAAATCTGTGTCAGTCCAAAACACAAGATTTCTTTGCATCCAAGTATTCTAAAATCATGAGCAGGAGATTGTTCATAACTGCCTGGATATGGTGGCAACTACCCTGATGTACCATTGTAAAAGCATCAATAATTACGTTTTGCTTCTGCGAAAGTCTGCTGTTGGGTCGTAAATGTGTTCAATTCACGTAATTTCCACTGATATCTCAGCACTTAGATAGCGTCAAGCTAGAAACAGTCATCTTCGATTAATCCGGATCTTCGCCTAAACCGGATAAAATCATCTGTCAAATCGAATCCGGACTACCCGAGGTTTTTTGTAGTAATGAAATACAAACGGGCAATCTAGTTAGAACAAAAAAAACGAACAAACAGAACGAATGCAATTGCATTTGCAGAAAAAATGTTATTTATTTCCAAACTACAGCAACTTTGCTGAAAAATCGCCCCCCTCAATCATGATTTTAGTGTTTTCCTAAATATTGTTTTTTTTTGAAAATATTCAAATAGTAATGAAATGTTAACGGGCAATCTAGTTAGCACAAAAAAAACGAACAAACAAAACGAATGCAATTGCATTTGCAGAAAAAATGTTGCTCATTTCCAAAAAATAGTTGGACCTGGATTTTTATCTGTAACTTTTTTCAAAGCAGGTTGCAAGTTGGTCAGCTTGAGTCGAATGGCATTTCCCTTGGTTTTATTCATGTGAAGACGACTGCGGTGTTTATTACGCACGCATGTGCACTGCTTGGCTGAAACCTCACTCAGCAACATACGTCGTGGGAAAATCCAGTATTTAATGGCTTAACAGATTAAGACATTAAGTCAAACTCTGGTCAAGGCCAGGTGAAGTACGTAAATAAGCATTGTGGCATGCACACACCCTCAAACAAGCACTGTAACATCCGAGCACTCAGTTGCACAGTAAAATGCGGTTGCAGTGCTGTAAGAATAAGGGTGAACATAAACAATCTGACTGCATTATAGCGCGCAACCATACCTTGTTAAACTTTCTGTATCGTTCAAGAAACAAGAACATACTTTTTCACAATCAGGCCCCAAAAGTAGGAATATTGCATTGAACCCGATAGCTACTAACACTTGCTCGCCATGGTAGGTTGTATAGAGCAGTGCTTGTCAACCGGGTGTATCGTACACTCCCGGGTGTACCAGAATTTTCCAGGGTTGTACCAACTTGATGGGGTGTACAGGGGTGTACTAGATGTGTGCTCTTCAAGAACAGTCACATTGTTACACGTATGTTCATTGCTCCAGCGCAGTGTGTTAACTTTTCACAGATTTTGAAACCGTATCTATCAGGCAGGGTGCATTGTCTGTATTTTCACGCCTGTTTCTTTGTAACGTTGGTCAGATTACCATCACGTATTCTTTTTTTCTTTAAATGCAACATTCGAGAGTAGGCCTGTAAGAAATGTTTGGGAAACATTGCTCTAGCTTGAAATTTTTGTAACCTCATGTACCAACCATGCTTTTCTCTGCAATGATTATTGTTTTGCAGTAAGACACGTAGCAATATTTCCACATTACTTTTCAAGCAGTTAGCTGGAGCTGAGCGAGAACTTATACCAAGAGGAAGTGAGTAATCTCCATGTTAATTTTAACTTTGCACTTTTTCAGTTCAGATTTTAAGCTGTTATCATCGTATACTTTTGAAAGGTATTGCAGTAAGTTGATGATCCTCAAAGAAAATTGACATGCGATTTTTTTTATAGAAAAAGTTAGTAGCGAAAGGTAGTTGTAAAAAAGAGCACAGTTGCTATAAAAGGAAATACTTCAGTGAAACAAGTGAGAGTATGGATGTCAGCAAGTCACGTGCTGAGTGCAACGTAGCCCACTTTTCCAGGAGGAAGGTCGAGATTTATCAGTGTACAGTTATAAAGAAAGTTATTCAAGAGAAAAAGGCTTGTATTGTTAAGACGCACAAATGGAGGAGCAATGCCTGCATCGCGTATGGGTTTTGTCGCACAAAAGAAGAAATGCTGAACCTGTATCCTTCAGGGCAATGCAACCGTATTTGATAAAAATAATTCGGCTTCCGGACATTTCAAAAACGTGTGAAGTCATGGATTCTACTCATCCAAATAAGTCAAAGGCATTCTTTGAAACATCTCCAGAAAGTCATGGTCAATGGAGGAAAAAAAGCCGTTTCCATGGAGAAAAAAAGCCGTTTCCAAAGTAAGAAAAATTCCACTATTAAGCAATACAACTAAAAGTAGATGTCTTCATATTTCAGAAGATTTGTTGAAACAACTTCTTGACAAGCTGAAGAAAGNTCAGTTGTTTGGTATTTAGCTCGATGAAACAATAGATATTTCAGAAGATGTTCAGTTTATTTCGTGTTGTTGNTTTGCCAATCAGGAAACAAAATCCATCGGCGAGTTGTGCTGTCTTGAACGTGGGAGCTTGCTCAACTGATCAAGCCATCTTTGCCAAATNGAATGAGTTCATTAAAAAACATGGATTTGATTGGATGAAATATAAGTCAGTTGAGGCCAACGGAACAGCAGCCATGCAACGCACTACTAATGGAGTTGTTCGAGAAATCAAAATCGTTTCCCTTGACTGCGTTTCAACCTGTTTGTTTGGGGACTTCTCAGTCACAGACCGAAGTTTTTTTTTAAATTACCGAAAATAACTTCGGTCAATTTGGTCATAATGTTATTTTCAGGCATATAAACATGTCCCAAAATAAAAAATGATCGAAGATTTTTAAGTTATTTTGGAAAATAGAGTGAAACTCCTCAGCGAAAATAAACCTAGGTTTCAACTCACTGCATGATTTATTGAGAATTTGTGGTTAGAATTTAATTTAAGAATATAACCACAGGTCAGGTCTGGAGATTGTTCTTGATAATATCAAAAAATTTAGAAATTCATCCTTCACCCTTCAAAGAAGCATTGAACGTTTTCAGAAGTGTGCAAAGACATGATAGCAGACACAATGAGGTTATATTTCATGCTGAGGCAAGCTAGTCATCCATAAGAAAAGTGTTGGAGCGTGTGTTTCAATTTCAACTGTAGCAAGAGTTGCGGGTTTTCCTTGCTCAGGAAGGATACCAAATATCCACTGATTTTCAAGGCAATTTTTGGCTTTTTTTGAATCTGAATTCTGTGGCATGGATCATGCAGCCATTTTCATATGAAGAAATTGACTTGGGCTTTTCGCATGTATCTGCAACAACGTAGAAAACGGCAGCAGGGGCGCAACGAGATTGGGGTAAGGGGGGTTCAATTCCCTGGTGCCGAGGCACTTCAGGGGCGCCCAAAAGTCCCAACAATGTCACTAGTACTTTCTTCAATGTAGAACATATGCTTCGGAAAGACCTCAGTTTCCAACATGGGAGCACCAAACTTGCTTCTTGCCCTGGGCGCCATCTAACTTCACTATGCCCCTGCACGGCACACGTAGCAATAAAATTGATGAAGGCCAATCTTCCTGCTCATGAAGTTCGTACAACACCCAGTATGAATAGAAAAAGAGATCACCTCATCTACTGTGATTGCTCCCGCTGAATTTCATGAATAGAAAAAGAGATCAACTCATCTACCGTGGTTGCTCCCGCTGAATTTCATCCGCCAGTTGTGAAAAATGAGGTTTTAACCTTGTTTCAAGGGCGTTTGTCATAAGAGGATCAACATCCTCGATTGAGTTTGTTTTTTTCATTTTATTTTGACAAGAGCAGAAAATCCTTGGTCGCAACGGTAGGTTGTTGGCATGCGATCAAAAACGTAAATCGCTTATTGGGTGAGATTTAGGTATTCAAGAATGCTCAGAAGTGATACTCAAAAATATGCTATGAAAGCGGCATTTACAGCGTAAAATCGCTTACATTTACACTTTAACAGTACTAAATTTTAGTGCAATGGCAAGGGTGTACACTAGGTTTGCTAACAAGTTTAAAAGGGTGTACCAATACAAAAAAGGTTGACAACCACTGGTATAGAGCCTACCAACGAAAATTATAGGCCACTAATTCCTTGACAAATTTTGGCCAATATTTGGTGCAAAATTATTTTGCAGCATTACACGGAAAACGCTTTCTTTTAAGCGACGTTGCGCAAGATTTACCAGCACTCACAGATATGCATGTTGGCACTCTAGCCCGCAATTTTATTGTGTTGCAGTTTGCTTGTTTAAGACTTACGCGAACTTTTTCATATTCTTTGTTTGTTTCATTCACTCTGCAACCGCACACTACTTCGCAGAGTGAATACAGATTACTCTGACTAATTGTGTATCGGTTAAGCGCTATAACTGCATTTTCGCATAAGATTCCAGAATCTCAAACCAAAACCATTCATACGTGACAAACATAGTACGGTTAACCGGATATTCTAGCAGAAATGTTATTTTTTTGGAGAGTTAAACGCTTACACCGCGCGGCTTGTGAGCGAAAGGCACATTTCTGAGATTAAGCACTTGAGTGTCGCCATTGGGATGGCCAGAAAGCAAAGTTCCTATCTTTCTTTGGCCGAAAAGTCGACATCGTATGGTGGTCTGTAGTTGCCAAGCCACATAAAACCTAGTCTCACGTTCAACAAGAGTGTGGCTCAATTGAATCGTCATAAATATACATCGTCGCATCACAGAAGAATACGGTGGGAGTACAGTAGAAATCATGCTGGTGCACGGCAACATTGCAGCAAGCTCGTCGAAATTCATAGCGGTATCCTACGCTGCGCGGAGCTATGCGAAGTGTATGAGCTCACGTTCATCTAGAACAGTGGTTCTCAAAGTGGTCGATATCGACCCCAAGGGTCAATTGGACAATCCAAGGGGTCGATAAATAGTCATGGGGTGGAATGGGGGTCACTGAATGGCCAGGGATTAATTAATAACTCCCGGGGTCTACTGGAGCAATGAAGCCTCCAATTCAAAATTATTGTTAATCGGGCAAGGAATGCAAACGGTGTTTTTCAACAAGTCAAACAAAATTAAGAGGGCTGATCAAATCTCAGCTACAGTAGTTTAAAAATACAATCGATTCGAAAGTTTTTCATTAAAGGATCCATTGTGATGACATTATGAAAACCATTCTGTTTGTTACGTCACAAATAATATTTTTATGTTATGCTTTCTTACATCCATAGCCCTAAGCATATTTTTCGGATTGTGCATTATGTTGTCATGCATTTCAAGTAATAAGTACTCAAATTCATTTTGACACATAGTTTCTTTGTATTAGCAACTGTTGGGCTAGGTCACGGGGTCTACAGAAAATTGTATACTTTAATTGGGGGTCAACGTGCAGAAAAGTTTGAGAACCACTGATCCAGAATTAGGCTAGTCGCTCTGCAATACAGCCGGCTACCTTGAAATTCCATGTGCACCATGCTGTTTTTTTTCTGTTTTTAGATTTAACTTGCTTCATCGTAGAAAATGTACTCTCACACACGTATATGTTTCCAAACATAGAGTACATTTTCAGTGCGAAATCCTTCAGTTTAGGAAATTCTACTTTGCTGACTAATTTCCAGAAGCTCTCTGCAGTCTCTAACACGGTTGGTTGTGCAGTTTTATTAAAAGATGTTATGCTTGCTCTACCTAAAATTACCTATTGCGGGGATAGGTGCTCAAGGGCCACTTTAAACAGGCCGCATACAGCGGAAAATTGACAGATTCATTTGGCGGTACTGAGTTCATTGCGCCAGATGTACTCTTCAAGACAACGAATGCCTCGGCACTGAAAAAACACAGTGGTCATCCAGACAGGTGGCCCAGCAGAGGGTTAGCCGCGGGGCGTGCCTTCTATTGTGATCGTAAAATAATAAATGAAACAAAATGGTAAACAGAGAAGATATTATTCATTGTTCTTATGCAAATGCAGTTGATCCAGTGCAAGCAATTCAGGCAGAAAAATGTAACCTCACACGCTTTTCAACAAATTTCAGATTTGAAGAATATCACACGCTTTTCAACAAATCTCACACGCTTTTCAAGAAATTTCAGATTTGAAGAAGCGACTAGCCTGCTTCCGCGAGCCACTTAAGCGCTGTGGCGGGACCATGCGGCCCGCGGGCCAGCAATTGGACCACACTGTTGAAGAGCATGGAAGGGCTCGCGCCCTCCAGGATATTTCTTGACGCCCTCCCAGTTAAGAACCACTGAGCAATAACGAGTAGTCTTCCAACTTAAGCCTCGCCTCAACAGGTAGACCCTTCCTCCAAATAGGATTGATTCATCAACACAGCCTGCCACCTGGGACCTACGAGTCTCACCACACCCTCTCAGTGGTGTAGGAGCTGCGGGTGCAAGCTTACCCCAAAAAGGTTTTAATTTGACAAAAATTTTGGGCAAAGAAGTTTCGACGTTTTTTAGCATTATTAATAAAATTATTCTTCTTTGTTATGAGTATTATAAAAGTTGAATGTCGTAGACAATACTCTAAACATATTTTTTTTTCTAGCAACTTTGCGTTATAGTTTGTGAGAGTTGATGAGTAACTGACTCACTTGAAAGTTGGGGTAAAAGAGATCATTTCATTTGTGCTTTCTTGTACATTGAGGTGATTGAGTATGCTGCAGGGAATCACCTTCATATTAGTAGAGCACATGTACACGCCAAGTACAGAAAATCTTTTTTTTTTAAACTTTAACTACAGTATTAGGATGAACTCATTGGCATACAGTTTCTTGCATTTTGGGCAGTTTAACAGACAATGTTGTGAGATTCACGGCATAGTCATGACTCATAGTATAAATAATATGATACATGCCGCATATATCAAATATATATATGTTCAGAGAATGAAGATGCTTTAGGCCTACTTAAGCTAGNTGTGAGGTTCCTTGCTGACAGCAACAGCTGGAATGTGAATGGAACATCAAACCTCAGAATTGTGAGGCAGAATTTGAGAGCACTGNGCGAGTCNGCTTATTTCGACAATNTTTTTGCACAGTCTGGCGCACTTTTTCAGTTGGGTTGTTACGAGCCTAATTTCAATCACCTAATTTTCTATTCACAAGTCTATGGCAACATGGTAGAGGAAAATATGTACCAGGAGCTACAGAATATGTAGGGAGAAGGTTTGTCACATAAAAGTTTTTTGGCATATTTTGAGAAAATTTGGGCAAAATATCCTTTGCATTGCACCACCAAAAAATTGCCTGCTCCTACACTTATTCCCCCTCTTGGTAGGTACTGCTGGCTCAACGCCTAGTAGACAACATTCCACCCACCAACCCGTTCACAGTGTCAAGCAATTATTTATTATTATGAGGGGGGTTGATGGCACTTTCTGACTACGAGGTCTTGTAGTGCCAGGACCGTGTAAAAAGAATTTATAGACGTACGCCTGACCCTCGCACAAACGTTTCTACACGTTTTGCAGCAGCTGTGCTACGGAGGATTTCCGGGGTATGAAAAGAAATACCGAGTTGATTGAGCGCAAGTTTCAGACGCTTTCTCGCCGTCAAGTGTTTGGGACAGACTTCGATCATGTGTTCCACCGTTTCAGGTATTTCACACTGGCCACAGAGCCCGTCAGGGTGAAGGCCAATGCGTGACAGATGATGG
>JGI24159J19872_10007198_pt1 | contig 14581 bp, 10 predicted proteins | sample Ectturendosymbi4_FD_19872 | JGI IMG/M metagenome (IMG submission 19872) | reverse complement strand
CTCTGCCACCGATTGCGCTAGAGAACTGTTTGAGTCTTTTGAGCCTTTGATCGACTTTCTAGCGTTTCTGGTTCAAAAGTTATGATCTAAAATAAACAAATTAATTAACTAATTAGTCAAACATTTTTACTAACTTACATCACAACTTTTGAACCCGAAACCCCAGCAGGTCATCCAAAGTATCAAAACACTCTGATTGTAGCCTAGTTTCCTGTAAAAACTTCAGCAAAATACTACCACCTAACGGTTGGCGCCCAGGGCCAGGCAAAGTGGGCCAAGGTGGCCTAAAAGTCCTCCACTGATTATGTCACTCACTAAAAACCCGCACCCCCAAGTAAAAAATTTTTTTCGAGTGCAGACTAAAAAACTTGCTGCGTCTTTTGATGCTTCGACCAGGTCCGGAGATATTCCGGCGCAAAGCCACGTGCGTTTTGGCGTTTTTTTCCGAAAATCCCCAAAAGCCAGACGCCAAAGTGTTAATAATTACACGAACTAATCCTGGGCATGGGTGTGCAGCCTCCTGAAATTTCAGTTGTGTATGGTTTGTGGAAACAAATTTTCCTGAATCAAAGTACAAAGTACTTCTGGAATTGTGAATGAAGCTCTTGACTTAAGTCTAAAACTACTCAGTGTGTTCTCAAAGCATTAAGCCTAGCCGCTATACTTAGGGATGTATTGCTGACAAAAAAGGTGTGGGAACGCAAAGTGTTAATACTTTTCTGCAAAATTAAATAGATTGCCACAGGAAATTTGATCACTATTACCTTTGTATGAGTGGGCTGTAAGTGCATAGATTGATGCATTTAGAACAGCGCTTTTCAAACTTTTTTATGTTACGGCACACTAATACATTCTGAATTTGGCTGCGGCACACATACTTTGAAACAAATAGCCAAGTTAAGATGAAAAGTATAAGGTTTTGTCAAAACATAAAACTTTCGCGGCACACAGTTTGGGAAACACTGATTTAGAACGTCAATGAATTCTGCCATAAGAACAATGTGAGTTATTAACATTGAACTGCCAGTGGTTTGCCATTATTGGTACATATTCCACTATGTCAATCATGCATGGTTCTGTTATACATTCTAAAAGGTGCTTTATGCACCCATTTTCCAGGGCAATTGACACAGCAATGTACCATATCCTATTCTTGCAGTCACACACATCTTCCCTCAATATGTTCTTGTATGGTTCATTAATTTTAAAAACATCGACAATATTGCATTTTGGTGGTCAGTCCATCAAGGTCATCATCTTCTGCCTTAGCTCACCGATTTCATCCACTGATTAAGTAGAATACAATTAAGTGTAGAGCAGGCACAAATGGAAACAACAATCCAAGGAACCAAATGGTTTCATCATTTAGAAAAAATTTCCTCAAATGCTATACAATTTGAAAAAACAAGTAAAGATCTTAAGATTTCTGGGAGCACATGTTCAAAGAACATGCACAACAGCCTGCAGTCAAAGTAAAAAATAATGGGTATATAGTAGAGTCCTGCGCGGGTTGAAATTTTTTGGCCGCACCCGCCCCGCAGGAATTTGAGAAATCTTGCCCGCTTCTGCCTCGCGCACTTCCAACCCGCACCTGCTCCGCAGACCAACCCAACCTGCATTTGCCCCACACCGCACTTTTTCGGTCTTAAACCCGCTGTCCGCAAACTACTAAAAACTCACAACTGGGGCAAGTTTTTGTTGCAATAAAATCATGAGAAGTATGCATTAATTTTTACAAAATTTGCAGTAAAATGTTGTATTTGAGCACAAGCATTTTAAACGAAAGTGATTTACTCAAGCGATTTATTTACATACAATGGTAAATATTTCCAAACATTACGTAGGGAGAAATGGCGATCTTTTACCAATAGTTTGCGTAGCCATCTAAAACTTGTGCATGAAGTTGTTTGGTAATCTAACAATTTGGCGTGCAGTTGTGGACTGATGTTTGTTTGGCCGGGTCATTTCTACAATTGCTTTTACGTCACTATTCAGTTCGATTTGGTTATCAAAGAGAACAGAACTACTGTATACTGAAATACAGTAGTTCTAAAGCATGTTTTTCGAATCAAATTTCTACACTTTGCAAAATACTTGATAGAAATTGCAGGAACAGATAAAAAAGAAACAAGTCGCCATATAAAATTCCTGGAACCAGCTTAAAACATCGTACTACATAAATTCTGAGTACGTATTTAGGAAGTTGTAAAAAATGTTGCAAAAACTTGCCCTACTTATAACACCTGAAGGCTAACAAGCAGCAAAATGAAGCTATTCATTTTTCCATTGGCAACCAAAACTTTTCCACAGATCTGATCTTCCGCAGTCAACAGATTTGAGGTGATAAGAAACATGTTTCAGTCCAGTTGTGACTTGTGACTAGCTGTGCGTTACACGCTGTCTTATCCAGTGTTGCCACTCTGTTGTCACGGAAAAGTACTAGATTTCATGATAAAAAAGCACTAGATTCACTAAACAAACACTAGATTACAAAAGCAAACTTAAAACATAGTGAAAATTCCCAGAAAATGCGTTGCAATAGTAACAATGTCTATGGAAAGAGATCCTTTCTCAGCAAAGAATCAGACACTAAGAACTTACAGAGTATATATTTCGCCTGCGATGTAGGCATCATCAGCTCTTATTCAAATAGAATCTGCAATGCTAACAATAGACATTGTCACGATTGTGCAACTCATGGTCAACCAGAGACAAAGAAAACAGGTGATGTAGCAGCAACGCTTGTGTTTGTTTGTACAGGTGACTGAAACTTCTAACAGATGACCAAGTGGCTTCACAGCAGTTTAACTCAAAACATATTACAGTAGTTTGGCTTGTGTAATTTAAGTTTAAATTAGTTAGAATTTTTAACAAATTAAATTGCTAAAGCAAAAAGTCTCAATTACAGTTATAATTACACAAAATTGTGCAATTAATTACATTCAGCTCAGTCATAAAAAACACTAAATAGCCATAAAAAAACATTAGAACACTAGATCTAGTGGAAAAACACTAGGAGTGGCACCACTGGTCTTACCCATTCAGAAGGGCTGCTAGACTGAAGTATTCCTTGTCACATACGACAGTTGCACTGGAAAATGGTCAATTGCCCACCACAAGACAAGAGCCTAAGCTAATGTTTTGCAACAATGGGTTGTTACATCATAACGTAGTAACTGCTGCGGGCCTACTGTCCTAAGCGCAATGCTGGCAAACAACTTTAGTACATCCATGTGCTTTGGCTCAACACTAATTTACCCGCACAACGAATTTCTCATCCCGTGCCCGCCCCGCACCCAAATCAGATCAAGCTCAACCGGCACCCACCCCACCCCGCAGCAAGTTTAACCTGCACCCACATGTAAAGCAGTGCGGGTTCCGTCCCGTCCCCACCCTGCGCAGGACTCTAATATATAGCATGTATATATGATACAGTGTGGTGGATTAACAGGATCATGTAAGTGGATCAACTACAAAAAGTCAAATTTAATTTAGGTCCCCAGCAAACTTTTTCAGTGGCTGTAATGAGAAGACACATGTTGGAACTTGGGTGCCTCTACAGCAAAGCCTGTGTAGAGAAAACACCGCAGCAAGCTATGAGTTGTGAAAGAAAATACATCATTAATGAAAATGATATGAAAGTGATTTTGAATGTTATTCATTGAAAATATTTCATTTGTAAAACTGAATGTGATTGAAGTGGTTAAGGACAAAAATGGGAAAAATTAGAACACCTAACATAATCACTTCTGTGGCACAGGCTACACCATTTTTGTTAGAGAATAATGTGGGATCTGTGCATGCAACTGTTTATCCTCCTCACTTGTCAGAAAATGTTCAATAGTTTCAATATGGTAAACATTTAAGATATTATTGAAATGTAAGTTTTTAGCAAAATGTTGTTTTTTTGTATAAAACGTATGAAACTTCAATCTCAATTTTTTCAAAAACCTTGAAAAACATAATTACCAAACCTATATCAATAGAAAATACAAGCATAGTGCCACAAAATCACAAAAAAATTTGTTTGCCATGTTGCATCAACAGCACGCATTTTGAGGTCGAAGTTTGGAACTAAAAAATTTTGTTGTAAAATTTTCTACCTCTATTTTCTCCATGAAAATGTTGTTTTTCTGCTATTTTGACTGTAGATTTGGATCCCTTGACCTTCAAAACACCTAGAAACCAATTTTTGTGCATCTATGTAGAGTATTTATAAAGATACAAACAAATTTATATTGGCCTATGAGCAAAAAAAGAGTGATCGCATGGTAAATCTACACCAAGTGGTGAAAATTTCAACAGGCCACAACTTGAGAACCGTATGAGATATCAAAAAACTTATTTTTTCTTTGGTCATCATTTTCAAAACGCAATAAGAAAAATGAAAACATGGAAATTCTGAAACATTGCGTTACACCACCCATTCAATTTGATATGGAATGACCCAACCTGGTAATGATGCTGGCACCACTACAACTGCCTTCTGTTCATCATAATTCCTGTGTCGGATGTGCATGTGATGCGGAAGAGAAATGAATGTGAAAAAAGCATTTGTTTGAAAAAACATAGCAAAGGAAAGACTGAGCATCATCTATACCTTTTGATAAGGTAAAGAAATAAAAAATATAAGCCGCCCTTGTCTTGATTGTAAGCCGCACAAACTGTTGAAAAAAAACTTCAAGCCGTAGCTTGCAATCAAATAAATACACCAATACGGTACCTCAAAAACACATTTCATATCTACTAAAGTGTAAGTAACATACATTCAAATGGGTACTTAACCCTTCACCATGGGAATACACTTTTGCCATGTGTTGATTTGACTTTCTGCTATGTCCTATATGTCACCTTAACCCTGGCATTGAAGCTGCACATGGTGAAATATGTTGAGATGACTTGCTTCGCATTTGATTCACTTCAACTTAACCTTTACTGTCTGCATATGCTAATTTAAATTTGTTATTTTATTTAATTTCTCAAAAACAAAAAATATTACTTATTGCATATTTTGATATATTGCAGGAAACATATAGGGTTGTGATATCCAGTGGTCACCAGCATTTTATATCTTGATCCACGGGGTCAATTTCAAGGTCAAAAGGTCAACACCCAAAATTTACCCAAAACATAAAAATGATATCAAATTTGAATTTCTGGGTTTTTCTCCTTGTCAAAGACACCTTATTTCTACAGATTGGACTAGTTCAAATGTTATGGTTAGCTCAGTCCAGTGCCCTATTTTTTCTCAAATTTTGAAACAATAGCCCATTGGGTGACTTGATATGGAATGACCCTTTACTAGCGTTTATGCCATGGATAATAAGGTTAGAAAAAAATTACTGTAATTGCCTGTTTAATCTTTACTCTGAGAAGCAAATGACATTCAAGAATTGGTCTGATCTTTTGCCGAGGTCAGCAATTAACTTGATGCGTTTTTTTAGTCCTTCTAAAGTGAAAACTAGATATGTTCGTTTGTGACGGTCTTTCAAGAAATGTAAAAATGTGAAACCAATGATTGAAAGAGGAAAAATATGGAACCATTTGATTCAGAAAGACTTTTTGAAACATTAAACCCATTCATCTTCATGCTGTTTCAATTCTAAATGAGATGATGCAGTTACTGTCTAGGTAGAGCAGATAAACTTAAAGCGAGCCACACTGATCAAGGAAACAGCTTGCTGCTTTCTTACATGAACTACAACAAGTAATTTTAGAAGTAAAACTTTGTCCAAATAATTCAGACATTCACCAAAATTTCATCGTGCTCTTGATCGACTGGTGGTAGTGGTACTACTGTAGAAGGTATACATACGTAGCATTAGTAGTAATTTAGCGTTACAAGAAAAATGTAGAGAAGAGTCAAGCACTGCAGTGCACTGTACACCAAGCTGTTTAGAGGACAACGCACCATAGTAGATCGTCAATTTCTCTCAGATTCCGATTCACAAGTTCACATTTTGATCTCGCTAACTGGCACAGCACTGATTTTAACCGCAGGTACAGCTTAGCGTGGTACAGTACCTTGCGAAATCGAAACGAACATAAACTGCAAACTATGCTACACTTCGCCAAGGCTTCCTAGGTAAGACACGACATCAACTATTTTCGGCATACCAATGACTTTTTATTATTGTTGTTGTTACGTAAATGTCCTTCCTGAGGACTTTTTCAAACAGAAACAGCAGTACGGATCGCAGAAAGAACAACTATCGAGCAGCAAGTCGAACAGGAACATAGCATCTACTCACACTAGGAAGACTTCAACGTGAACAAATAGTCTCGGCGCAGTCGCGTTTTGCTCCTGTTTTAAGGATAGTGCATCACAGTGATGCTTGGTTTAAATTAATATGACATCATGTGTGCCTCATACGATGGTTTGGCTGCCATCTTTGAATAACTGAGAAGGAAACGTTGTGGGTTGGTTAGTTTGCAAAGTTTGAGGCGTGATTTGATGGGGATTTTGGTATTTCTTTTGCAATGAATTGGAAGACACAATTTTATGCATACTGCTTTGCAAGTGGGATGATATGAAAAATGTTTTGTTGCTTAGAAGTGGTCAAATTTGAACAGTTCAAAATGAAACTACTAGTACTAACTAGGCTACAAATTCTGTGAATCGCCACTGTTCCAATCGGACCAATGTACTGTAATACTTCGTAATATGTATGTTTTGCGAAAGTAGTAAGCTGTTTTCAGAACATTCATTGACCATGTTAATATTATCTATCAGAAGGAATCACTTTCACAATGAAGAAGCAGACAGAACAGTTCAACAGAGACACTAATATCAAATATGTATGTTGATTGAAATTTGATGTCTTTCCATGAACTGCAGTTGCCAGAGCTAATCCACACCATATTCTGTGTGTGGTGATATATGCAGTATACATACAGTAATCTCCTGGTTAAGTTCGCAACTTGAATCTCAGCTATTTGTTTGTGTGAACTTTGTGGTACAGTAGGTGCGAATTTTTAGCAGTTGTGCTTTCAACGGCATTGGTGAATAGATGCTGATCATTACAGCTAATGCTTGGAGACTGATTAGTGATTGATGCTTTGACTGAAGCTAACTTTTCTTTTTAGCAAGGCATATAGCATTCACTTAATAATATGCTATTCACTTCACAAACAATGTTTATTAGGCAAAGCCAAGAGTCACAGAGATTGGAATTATAGTCTAAGTTGAGACAACCAAGTCATCCAACTGATGCAAGTTAATGAAACATCGTATGACAGTACGGATTGAGGCTGCTGTGAAAAAAGTCTGTGCAAAGCAAGAATTTTTCAATTTATGCACGAACGTTTTGCTCTAAACTAAGGTCTGAATACACACACAAAAAGTTAGTGCGTCTGTCCACAGATTTACAAAGCTGAATGGTAAGGTATTTCTTCGGATATACCTTTCTTTGGATTGATAATCATCAAGCAAACTGCCCCTTCCAGCTTCACGTGTTCTCTGTTTTTTGATTTGAGTGATGGCTTTTGGAGTAGTAATGGCAGAAATACTTGAAGCGTGTGGATTGCTACTGAGTACTGGCTCCCATCTCTGACCCCTTCCACCTTCACTAATCATTTTGAAAGCAAACACAATTGATGAACAATTATATCAACAAGGAAGTGACTATAGATACACCTAGCCTGACGCAATCAAATAAAAGGGTCAGTTTGTCATTCAAACGACGTGGGTCTCATGGTGTAGCAGTTATATGTTAAGGCTGCTATGCCAATGGTTTTTGGTTCAACTCTCACCTTGCCGATTTCACTTTTTTTCAGGCTTTTGTGTTGCCTTTACAGGTTAGGGCTTTTTTTCAAGTGCAGACTAGAAGACTTGCCGCGTCTTTTGAGACTTTTACTGGGTCTGCATAGCATATCGGACCAGAGAAATTCCTGCGCAAAGCCACGTGCGTTTAGCCTTTAGGTGTTTTTTTTCCGAATATCCCTGAAACCTAGCGGACGCCAAAGAGTTAAATGGCTGTGAACTTAACTGGGATATTACTGTATTACAAATGGTTCAGTGCTGAAAAAATGTTGCTTGTTAACTTATTCTATCAAAACTACACATAACTTTTTGTCTTGTACATAAATCCATAATTGTTGATTTGTTTATGGAAATTGTCTGTACAGTAGTGTGCAAACATGGTTCAAACATAATGGAAGTTTGCCAGCTATTTAAGCTCAACCATGCTTGAAGCTGTGCAGAATTAATTTGCTTTAACTGTTTTCCACACTTGTGCTTGAATGTTAATGTTGCTTATGTTGAAGCAATAACCTATGTAGTGTCTTTATTGCCTAGTAGTAGACTTACCCTTTGAAAGTACTTCAGGTTTTGCATAATTTTTAAAGCAAAATTCTTGTTACTTTGAACACCAGATTGGAATGGATGGTGTACATTTGTGAATGTTGTACTGGTACTGTACACAGTTGCTAAGTACTGGAATAGGCTTGAGCTGTGGGGCATGTCAACTTGCTTATATTAAAAGTAGGCTACTTCTAATTCAGGCTGTAGACTTTTGTGCTCATGTCATGGTGGTTAAGGAATTAGCCCAACAATGAGCTAAAATGTCAAAGAGCTCAGCTGCTTTTGAAGTGTTCCTGTAGGTTATATTTTGCATGATGTGAGAATTACAAAATGGTTCATGCTTTGGAATCAACCTTTTCACACATGTTTACTGTAGTGTATGGTTCCAACTTCAAAACCAGCTATGTAGTACGGCAGATAAGCAGTTGAACAAATTTACCTTATTTATTCTGTTTGCTATTTTGTGGGGCCTTAGCCCTTTGGTGCATTTGGCTATAATGTTCCCAAAACCATAAGCAGTTTATTGAAACCATACTGTAGGCCAGGAGTCTCCAAACATTTGAAACGTACAGAAAGAATGAGGATTCGGAAAGCAATAGCCATACATTGACACAGGGGCAACTGGCGAGCAGCGATGTTGGACAGTACATTCAAAACAACTAAAAAAACAGATAATGACAGCACTTGGGACATAAGTTATTACTCAACAGTTCGATGACTGGACACATACTGCTGATCCAAAATAAAAAAATCTTAGTACTGGGAAAATCTCTTTTCAGATGAGATGTTAACGAAGATGTCAGATTGTGGAACATATGAAGCTAATAGGCCAGTCTGCAGCGCAGTAGTATGTAGCCAACTGACAACCATGTGCTGCCTTATGTCATGTCATTGTTCAAAAAAATATCCCCAAGGGGATATATTGCATTCTACCACAACTTTTGGCAAATATGATATATTCATAAAGTGACTTCATGGGCGAGATTTGGCCCACTGCCTGTATTTTGGAGACACCCTGTTGGTGTAGGCAATACGACCACCTGTATTGTAAGCTTACCATTTCAAACAGTCCAGTTACAGAAAAATATTGGCTAGCAAAGAATTAACAATGTGACAAACAAAAAAGTAAGGGTTCTACATTGTCAGTTAGTCATTATTTCTTATGTGTTATGGCATCAATTGCACCTCATTATGCTTGTTGCACCTGCAAAGAATATTATGGAAGCGGCTAGGTAGCCGACCAAAGTCACATGTTTCAACACATGGTCAAGCATTAGTGCAGGGTCTCTTGTTGCAACCTNTCCGGTGGCGTTGCGTTAAATGTGTGATTCACCACAAACGGNATGTGCGTGAAGAAAAACACCATATATATGTGGCACAAACAAGCAATGATAAAGTGATCTCATCGGGTGATCTCTATTGTTGCTTGCTGCCACAGTGGGAAGCTTTGTGCACATGCCGCTTGAGCTTTCTGACAGCAACAAAATGATGCTGTGACCAGGATGTGAAGGTCGTGCCGGATGCAGCCTTCACACAAAGAATGTGCAATCGGTGCGGTTGGTTGTATAAAGGAGGGGATGTTTTTGCAACCTGTCTGGTGGTGTTGCGATAAATGTGTGATTCGCCACGAACTAGATGTGCGTGAAGAAAAACACCATATATATATGGCATGAACAAGCAACAATAGAGTGATCTTGTCAGATGATCTCTATTGTTGCTTGCTGCCATAGTGCGAAGCTTTGCGCACATGTCGCTCGAGCTTTCTGATGACAACACTCTCAACCTGTGGGCCACAGAAGAATTTTTGATGGGCCATGGTCTGTTATTATTGAAATTAAGTAGTGCTTGCAAGTTAACCTTTTCATCAAACTCAGGTAGTTCTTGAGCTATAAACATAATATGTTCTCTTGCGTCATTATTTGTTAGAAAATATTGCAACATAGACATGTCCACGTTGCCTACATGTTATGTACAATATGCAGTTACTGAAAGCATTTTAAGGTAGGCAGGCGGTTCTTGTGGGCATGAAAATGAAATCTAGAAGAAGGCTTAACACTTTGAGCGCCGGTCTGCGAATAAATCATATCTGGATTTCGGCCTAAAACCAGCAGTTTTCGGTTGCCTCACCAACGCCATAGTCCTTTGCCGATTGCACTAGAAAGCTATAAAAGGGCTTAAACGGATCTGCCAGTCTTCTAGTCTGCACTCGAAAAATATTTTTTGGTTAGGAGTTGCAGATTTTTTGTGAGTGATGTCATAAGTGAAATAGTTTTTGAGCCATTTTGGCTCATGTTGCCTGGCCTAGGGCCCAACTGCCAGACCTAAGTATTTCATTAAAGTTTTCATTGGAAACTAGGCTCGAGTCTGAGTCTTTTGAGCCTTTGATCAATTTTCTAGCATATCTAGTTCAAAATTAATGATCTAAAATAAACAAATTAATTATCTGATTAGTTAATTAATCAAATATTTTTATTAATTTAGATCAGGGGTCTCTAAATGTGGCCCGCGAAGCCATTTTATCCGGCCTGTGAAAAACGAAACCGTTTTGTCAATGATGAAAAAATATCACAAAAATTTGATGATTTGGAAGAATATAACATATCCCGAAACAATCACATTACGTAAGATGTCTGGCCCTTAACATGTTTTGTATTAGCTTATGTGACCCTCGGACAAAAAGTTTGGAGACCCCTGCTTTAGATCATAACTTTTGAACCCAAAACCTTAGCAAGTCATCCAAAGTATCAAAAGACTTGGATTGTAGCCCAGTTTCCAATAAAAACTTCCGTGAAATACTACCATCTAATGGTTTGGGCCCCGGGCCAGGTGAAGTGGGCCAAGGTGGCCTGAAAGCCCTCCACTTATGACGTCACTCTCAGAAAATCTGCAACCCCCAACCAAAAAATTTGTTTCGAGTACAGACTAGAAGACTTGGCACGTCTTTTGAGCCTTTGAACAGCTCTTTACCACTTTCGGCACCCGAGTTACGCGCGTGCAAACCATGTGCAATCCGGTTGTATTGGCGCGAGAATCCCCAAAACTGGCCGGACGCCAAAGTGTTGATGTGGAAGATGACTTGATTGGTGCATTATGTATTGAGTCTTGAACATCTGTTTTCTAACAACAAACAGGCTAACCCTTCCCACTGACTCTAGCACATGTGTTAATTCGAAAGTTGTTTTTGCAGTTGTTTGTATTTCTGCAATGTACATGTGCAACAATTGCCGCATTGGAGAATTTGTACAGTCAATGGGCCACAGACCCTCTGTTCGTTGATTAATTCGGCCACATGCTTAAAGGTTGAGAACCCCTGCATTAGTGTTTCAGTGATGGTTATGGTGTTAATGTTTTAGGTTAGGGTTTTAGGGTTAAGAACTTTTATGTATTGTGTGTGCAAAGTTACTTAATCTATTCAATATTTTTCCATAGACCATTTGGACTAAGCCAATGTAGCTCCCAGTTGTCATGCTTTGCTGTCAGTTGTCATGCTTCAACTCTTTCGTGTCCGGTAAGTTTCGAGGATTTCGTGCCAAAACAACGGATTGCACATGGCTTTGCGTGAGCACAACTCTGGCACCGAAAGTGATAGAGAGCTGTTCAAATTCTCAAAAGACTTGCCAAGTCTTGTAGTTGCAATGAAAAAAAGTTTTTTGGTTGGGGGTAGCAGATATTTTCAGAGTGACGTCATAAGTGGAGGACTTCTAGGCCACCTTGGCCCACTTCCCCTGTCCCTAGGCCCAAAGCATTGATGAAAGTATTTTGAAGTTTTTATTAAAAATTAGGCTAGAATTTGAGTCTTTTGATACTGTGCATGACCTGCTGGGGTTTCGGGTTCAAAAGTTATGACCTTAAGTAAACAGAATATATGACTAATCCCATAATTAGATAATTAATTTGTTGATTTTAAATCATAACTTAAACTGCTGGTTTTAGGCCAAAATCCAGGTACGATATATTCACAGACCGACCGTCGAAGTGTTGAAAGTCACAGCAAGTCTTCTAGTTCGCATTGAAAAAAAGTTTTGGTTTTGAGTTTGTTTTTTTGTGGGGGATGTCATAAGTGGGATAGGCTTTTGGCCATGTTGGCTTAGATTACCTGGCCATGGGCCCAACTGCTAGACGGAAGTTTTCACTCTAAGGTTTTTATTGGAAACTAGGCTAAAATCCGAGTCGTTGGGAACTTGCTCGGCTTTCTAATCACTCTGCTTGAAGAATTACGGTAGTTGGCAAAATTACCAATTTTATGTGTTTTTTGCTATAACTTTTATACCAGAAACATTAGAAAGCTAATCAAAGGCTAAAAAGACTCAGATTTTAGCCTAGTTTCCAATAAAAACTTGAGCAAAATACTGACATCCAACAGGTTAAGCCAAGCGCCTGGTAACTTGAGCCAAAATGGCCAAAAACCTATCCCACTTATGACATCACTCACAAAAAACGCAAAACCTAAACTTTTTTTCATTGCAAACTAGAAGACTCGCTGAGTCTTTTGATTTTTTGAACAGCTCTTCAGTACAATTGACTGGCAAGTTATGGAATTAAAGACTTTGCCAAAATGGGCTATTATACCTTTTTCAAAGTGAAACTTGGCCAGCTCCAAAGATGTTAATGAGCATATTGGGGGTTGATCCTTGGAACCTTCAGATTTGAATTTGACTGCATGTCCTGTGCATTCAGCCTATGTCTGAAGGAGTGATTTTCAACTTGGTCCAGGTGGACCACTGGTGGTCTACGAAGAGTTCCATAAATCTAAGATTGAATATGAGTTTGAGTTCACTGGCCTATGTGCAATACAGTTTCGACTAGTTGTTCATGAGGTGTCAGCATACCAGTTCATCGGATATATATTTTTTAAAAGGTGGTCCATGGGCCAAAGAGGGTTGAGAACCACTGGTCTAAAAGAAAGGTTGAGTGTCATAAGTAAATGAAAGATTATGCTAAGAGGCAGACTGTCAGCCTAGTGATGTAAATAAACAAAAGGTTGTCTTCATTGCAGACTTTTTTGACTGACTGCAGTTAACAGTTTGACAGTTGGGTTAATTCAAGCGGTTCGCGCAAAAACAGCTGGATCGCACATGGCGTTGCGCGGGAATTTCTCGGTCCAGCAAGCGCTACAGACCCGGTCAAAAGCTCAGAAGACGTGGCAAGTCTTTTAGTCAGCACTCGAAAACAAAATTTTTTGGTTGGGGTTTGTGGATTTTTTGTGAGTGATGTCATAAGTAGAGGACTTTTAGGCCACCTTGGCCCACTTCACCTCACCCTGGGCGCCAACCGTTAGATGGTAGTATTTTGCTGAAGTTTTTATTGGAAACTAGGTTACAATCCGAGTCTTCTGATACTTGGATGACCTGCTGGGGTTTCGGGTTCAAAAGTCATGATCTAAAGTAATAAAAATATTTGACTAATTAGTAATTAGATTATTAATGTATTTATTTTAGATCATTGATTTTGAACCAGAAACGCTAGAAAGTCGATCAAAGGCTCCAAAGACTCGGACTAGAGACTCGTTTCCAAGCGGGTGGGCCCTACACCAAATAACATGAGCCAAAATGGCCTGAAAACTGCTTCACTTATGATGTCACTCACAAAAAATCTGCAACCCCCACCAAATAATTTTTTTTGAGTACAGACTAGAAGACTGGCCGATCCGTTTGAGCCCTCGAACAGCTCTCTAGCGGAATTGGCAGAGGAGCTATGGCATTGGTAAGGCAACTGACAACTGCTGGTTTTAGGCCGATTTCAAAGTACAAATATATCGTACCCCAGCACTCAAAGTGTTGAATAGCGGGAATCATTTTGCTAGAACAAAGTGACAAAAATCTTGCATGAAAAACTGAAAAATAAGTTAGTGTATGAACTGTGAAATGGCTGTCAAGAACAACAAGTGTGCAGCACAACTGGCATTAACACTTTGGCGTCTGGCTGGTTTTGGCGATTTTCGCAAAAAAAACAGCAGTTTTCGGTTGCCTTACCAATGCCCTAGCTCCTCCGCCGATTGCGCTAGAGAGCTGTTCGAGGGCTCAAACGGATCGGCCAGTCTAGTAGATTGCACTTGAAAAAAAATTTTTTGCCTGGGGTGTGCAGGTTTTTTGTTAGTGACATCATAAGTGGAGGACTTTCAGGCCACCTTGGCCCACTTTGCCTGGCCCTGGGCGCCAACCGTTAGGTGGTAGTATTTTGCGGAAGTTTTTACTGGAAACTAGGCTACAATCCAAGTCTTTTGATACTTTGGATGACCTGCTGGGGTTTCGGGTTCAAAAGTTGTGATGTAAGTTATAC
>JGI24159J19872_10007196_pt1 | contig 14582 bp, 6 predicted proteins | sample Ectturendosymbi4_FD_19872 | JGI IMG/M metagenome (IMG submission 19872) | reverse complement strand
AAAGAACCAGCTTTCTACGTGAACGTTAACTAATTTTTAATTTAAGTAGAAGAACCGTTTGCCCAAATTGGGCAGAGGTTACCTGAGCAGGGTTAAAGAAGAAACATTAAGTGGGTTTTATGCCGATGCTGAGAAATTTCCACTGATGGATTTGCATGCGTATCTTTTGCCGCCCATGATCATGCTGGCTAACAGCTCTTTAAACCCTGATGCCATTTCCAAAGTGAAAAGGTGATTTCAAATTTTTTATTTTACATGTAGGCAAAAGTATGATCAACGCTACAGGAATCAAATGTCCAAATGTCAACTACATACAGTATACGTGAAACGAACAAGGTGAACTTATGCGATAGCCGAAAGTTGTACCTCCTTTCCAAGGTAGTTTTAATTACACAGTGATGCTGCCATCACAGAGCGAATTAATGTGTGGGATTTACAAATAAAGTATTCGCAGCAACATGAACGTTTTCCAGTAAAGTCAAGGTTTGACTTGCTGCTACGCACAACTCGTAATTTATCTATTAATCCTAAAACAACTACGCTAATTTATGCTGCATGCATATCCAGTGGTGGACTTAGGGTTGCGGGGGCCCGAGGCAAGGCTGAAAATGGGGCCCTCTGATGACGTCATCATGCTCAGCCAACCGTGATAAGACCTTGTGATCAATGACATGACTGCCATAACAGAAACTGCACAAAGGTATTCATGATGCACAGCTTTAAAAACACTGAAAGTTGGGACGACAAAGCTACCAAAACATAAAAGTTAAGAGATAGAAAGTTGGCACAGCCCCCACTTCTCTAGTTTTGGGTCCCATTACTCTCCATTCATCATCAATAAACTAAAAATTTTACAACACCCTTTCTCCCCTGCAAAATGCTTGGTTTCCTGAATTGTTTCGCACTGATGTCCTTAAGGGACTCCATGAAACCACAGGCAACAACCAAGTAGACTCAAAACACTTAATTTGTTTTAAATTTCATCCTTTTAACTACATTCAAGAACATGACATACATAAAAAAACATCCAACCTGAGATTTATTTTGAAAAGCTTTGAGGATGGATGAGTCAAACCTGCCTTCATCTTGCATTGGCACTAGTTAGTTGAAAAATATGCCGTAGTAGCAACAAATTCATCATATACCTTTATGCAAATATTGCTACACTACATTATGAGAAGCTTCATTCTCTGACAGTGAAAAAAATTATCATTTGGTATAATTTTTCTTACTTGGTACAGTCTTTTCAGAACTTTTTGAAACAAATTTCAACCCACAGTTTTTTTAAGGTACATGTATTGAAGTTGCTTTGAAGCTTTTCCTTATTTACACATTAGATATGCTGGTGGCCCTTGAAAGCAGAGTACTTACACGTTACAGTGGCGGTTAGGTACCCCTGTGAAACAGTTCCGTCGCCACGGGGGTTTTGGTGGGCCAATCCCCCTAAACAATGTTCCAAGCCCCCGACTTGAAACATAAAACACTACAAATCAGTAGAATTTTGTCAATTTTAACAGTGTCAAACCCCCCTGAACAAACGTAAAAACCCCCTGTTGAAGACTTTCTGGGGACGGTTCTGCTTTGAAAGCAGAGCATTAACACCTTAAAGTTGCTGTTGGGGGCCCTTTGAAATCAGAGTACTTATACATTTCATTTGATTTTGGGAGCCCTTTGAAAACAGAGCACTTACACATTGCAGGTCCTGTTGGGGGCCTCTTTGAAAGCAAGGTACTTACACTTTACAGTTGATGTTGGGGGCCCCTTTGAAAGCAGAGTATTAACACATTACAGATGTTGTTGGGGGTTCCTTTGAAAGCAGAGTACTTACTTATCGGCTTCGCAGTATTATATGAGTGGATAATACGTTTTCCGCCAAAATTGAAGAAAATTTACTCGCGAAACACCTCGAGGGGGCTCCTGAAAAGGGGGCCCGAGGCAAATGCCTCGCTCGCCTCCCCTTAAACACACCACTGTGCATATCAATGTCAACATTGCATTTTACGTTTTGTTACAAAGCTTGTCTGTTGCAAAAAAAGAATCATAACCCATCGCAGTCTACATGGGTTGAATAATAATTGCATAACAGTTTTACGAAACCACCAAAACACTAGCAACTTCCACATTCACTTTGTTGGAAGATTGTTGTTTCTAGTTTGTTTCTGGAATAGTGTAATTCCTATTTTTATCAAACAACGTCTTAAATTGTAGGTTTGATTTGCAATTGTTATGTTTTCCAACAAAACTTTGGAGAGTTTTTATGCTTCGTTGCTATTAACAACAATTCAATTATGCGTAGTATTGACAGAAATTTTAACTTTGCACATTACGCAAAAAATGTCTCGAAAAGCTATTTTCAAGGATTGTTAAGACACAGGCAATGGATTTTAGATCACCTTGAACCACGGATGGCGAACCATTTTAGCTGAGTTGGTCACACACGACAACTTACTCTGGAAAAAACAAAGCGGGTCACAGCTTCAATGATATTTCAAAATTAATGAGAAACTTGTTGCTGCATCTTCTCCACAAGGCTTGTAATCCTGAGCTGGCAATGTGTAGCTTTCGACTTTGCGCAAAGCATTTATATCTAGGCTGAGGCGATTCCTGGTACTTGATTTTGTTAATATCATGTGTCAAAATATGGACGCACGTGAATATGAGGAAGCAAACATTGCTATCAAAGCACCGTAAATCTATTCATATTTTAAATGAGGTTGGTAGGGAATTCCACTCTCAATTTTACATCCCACTTAGAATGAAGAAGCCATTCGAACTTTAAAATGGAAGATTTTCAAATTAAATTTTATGCTGGGGGAAAGAATGAACTGAAATGTATTGTCTAGTTCTCCGAATCGAGCGGACCTTGCCGAAATTACATGTTCGACCTCTTTCGTAATAAGGATTACCTGATGAGTGAATTTTGGATTTGTTCATACTGCCTCAACAATTAACGATTTGCGCATATTTTACAATGGTATTTTGCAACTTTTGAAAGTCAGAATTGAAATGCTTTCATCAACGGAACCGAGTTTCTGTCTGTGTTATTAGCCACTATATGTCACTGGTCAGACAACTGTGTTTCTCAACGGACCGGTTTAAGGTAGGCATTATTTCAACGGACTGGCCATCAAGGCGCGGCAGATAAACACATCAAAAATGAAATATACTCAGAGCCGGATTAAGGGGGGTACTGACTCGGCTATAGCCAGGGGCCCCCAATCCCCAAGTCGGAAAAAGTGCAATATGTGAACAATACACAATACGCTGTAAAAGATACCATCGCTTGTTGGAACTAATAAGTAGGCGCTCTGTGCTCACTCACTGCAATTGCTTCGTTGACACAAAAGTAGCTGATTCTTTGGCGTGTGGTCTGGCCGACACTCACTAGCAAGTTAGTACGCCAAGGTATAAAAAATGAATGTATTCCATCCGCTTGTCTTATTTTGGTTTCCGATGCGCATCCGGTGTCCACGTCAAAGTGGTCGTGATAGCGAGGTGGTCGTCGACGGGGTGCCGCTGTACTTTTAGAACATTTCACCGGTGTTTTGTGAACGTTTACCGATATGGTTTCAAGTCTCCAGCAAGAAATGAAGACTTTAAATCAATGAGTTTCGTTCATTTTGTGACGTCCATCTTAGTTGACGATTCGTTTTTTTCCAAGCTTTTTTGTTTCAATAATGAAAATACTGCAGTGCGTTCATTTATTTTTTCCCCTATTAACGACAGTTTTACATATATATAGAAAGGGGCCCTTTCTAACTTCCGGCCAGGGGCCCCGCACCCCCTTAATCCGCCCCTGAACATATTATATACTGAATTTTAATTGTATGTAAATTCAAAGCAACTCTCAATGACACCAAATCAATGGCAGCCTTGACCTTGTTCCTCTGCAACGAGACGGACCCATCCCGTTGATAGTGACAGTGACACACGCGACGCAGTGTATTTCTTTCGTTCAGTTTGTTTCGTGATATTGTACTTCAAAACATATTTGATTTTCCAATGTCAACTTTCTTGCTACCATGGCAACGAAAGTTTTCGCTGTAATGATTTCGTTGCTATTCGAGTGAAAACTTTTGCTTAACTTGTGCGTTATCAATTTCCACTCAGTTTATAGTAGAGAGTTCTACAAAAACATGATCCGCTTACTTTCAAACACAATTTAACTGAAATGCTTTTCTGTTCTTTTGTTGTCAAACTTTCCTATTGATATTTGCAAAGAGCGGTCGGTGCCATTCGCTGCAGGACATCGATTATTACCTTTAGGGTGTTTATAAAACAAACATTACAAGCAAAGTAACAAACGTCTGCCCTCAATACAGTAGTTGGTAGCTTCATAAACACCTCAGAATGACTGGAAAGTTTGTGTACAACAGCGTCAACATTCGTAAACGTTTTCAATTAACCGCAATGTAAATTATTACTTTTTTGAAAATGTTTCCCTCGTTTTCCACTTGCTCAAAGGAACAAATGAATTAAAATGTAATTTTAAGTTGGGTGCACATATTGCATAACATACGCATGTTAACAATTTTGCACTTTGAAGCATTGCAAAAATGATACAAAAACTTAGTTTTCATTTTTTCACAGTGTTTATACTGGATTTAATGTTTCATTTCATTATGTAGAAGGAACAAGTTCTTTTACACGTAACCAGTTCCGCAGTTCCTTGACACAAAATTTGGTCTAGGTGAATAGACAGATGTTTATGCATTCTTATACGTGTAATCTTAGGTGTCCGCTGATGCTGACCATTAGGAAGCTGTCAATTTCGTAAATGATTTGCAGCTTAAGGTTATCGGACGACAAGTGACAGTGGCGCCTGACGGTCGATCTAAAGGTCACAGCTGAAATAAGGATAAAGTAAGAAAGGCGTAATTAATGCCGAGATGAGGAACTCATTTGATTACGATTACCGATATCTACCTACGACTTAGCATGACAATCTATGCTAGTTTCTGTGAAAACTGAGACCACCAAGGCGTTTGTACGATAATACGGAGGTTGGGCTATCTAAGGCCCGGCCAGGCTGCATTCTCCGTTGCCATGATTACAGTGTACATGCACTGATGCATTCCGAATCAAAAACTCNAGCTGCATCACAATGTACCGTTTGCTTGAGAGCGACTTTTTTATTCTTGACGCCAGATCGACGTTTCTGAGTAGCANTAACATGCTGTATCTAACTGTGTAGCTGTTGTCCACGACATAATACTTTTACAGACCCAAATATTCAGAAAGCCAGTACATGAAAAATTAATTTAAAAATATCCAGCTTAAGTGAGTTGTCAGTTTTTGATTATCAAGAGAAATTTGAATTCAATCTTCTTTACAATGTGCACCCATATCCGAATAAAGTGTAACAATTTCATTTTGCGAGGTGCTCAACGATTTGATAACAATTTACAGAACTACTGGTTGAAACATTTTGCAAACAAGCTTGTGTTTCTTCAATTTGCCAAGTAGTTATCCTGGGGCAGAAGTTTTACTTTCTGTTGGCAAAGTTCCCATTTCAGTGCCTAAAAAGAGAAACTAAGTAATTTGTACAAGCATTAAAAATTTATCTGCTGTGTCAAGGGATGCTGATTGACCGATTGGTGAAGCGCACGTCTCAACAAACCAAATTTCGAAAATTTGTTATTGTTTGAATTTCAGCAAGGAAGCTTTTTCCCGTCAGGTGTCGCACTATCCCTAAACAAACTTGGCACTCTCATGCAGTCAATCATTTTGCAGAAAAGTTTCAGTCAAGAAAATAAAGTCGTTGTCAGCTCCAAACGTCGGTGACAATTCAACAAAGTTTTTTTGCCATTCATTTTTAGTCATAAGTTTCTTTTTCATGTTTCAAATCCAATTTTAGCCGCAAACATCTTTAGCACTGGTTAGATAGTATCGCCTCCACACTTCATTGTGCGATTGACCGTTGACAAAAATGAGAAACATAAAACATTCCAAGGCGTTATCAATAGGTTTTGCATCCTAAATGCTTTTTTACGTTCGTGCAACACACCCTTTATATGTTTTTAACGCCTAATGTAAAATCTTGTGCGTTCTTATAAGAAAGCAAATCTTGTGCTAGAAGGAAATGGACGACGTGTATGAAAAAGCTTTGGATGAAAAACCTTAAGTTTTGTATTATTTGTTTGATCAACACATAAAACTGTGTTTAGATGAGAATGTCTACATCTACAGTACTCAAGGACAAGCTAGTTTAACTGCAGTGACTGACGTTATAAAAGAGTCTGTTTGGTTCATAATAGTCTGTAGTTTCTTCACAGCAAGTAGAGTGAAATTTTTGTAATTCTCTTTTTTTTTATTTTTGTTGGGGAGGTATTGACAGTGTTTCGGTTTGTACGGGAGGAGTATGAAAAAAGAATGAGAACCACTGCATTAAACCAGTCGTGTGTTGTAGGAAAATGTACGTACCACACAAAGTGGTTTTGATTTCAACTGATCAGTTTTCTTCACAAGAATTTTCGATGAATGGTCGTCTCTCACTTGACAGACGAAACCTCACAGATGCTTTTGTCTATAAAGTGCCTTCGAAGATATAACTGGGTCAGGTCTGATCCAGTACTACGTCAGCGCCTACACGGCGTTGCACGTAAAGCGAGGAACGACTTGGTATGCAAAACAATATCTCCATCGGTAACAAGCACGCAACAGCTGAAGCGTTGCTTGCTCTCAAGAACGGTTTTTAGGTCATGCGTTGGTGGAACTTTACAAGTGAGCATGACTCCGCATTGCATGTGGTAGTACTATCATTCGATGAAAATGGCCTTCTTATGAGTCGTTTGCCTTTGCGTTCTTATCACTTATGTTTAACGCATCTGCATCTGCTTTTCAAAATGTAAACAATCTTTCGCTCCGTACTATCCGCTCGCTGCTCGAAGAATTTTAGATATTTATCACGTTCCTTGTTTGCACAATAGTGTTTTCCTTTAGGCTTAGTTGCACAGCAACTTAGTTGCTCTGCATTACCACAGGGTAGCGTTGAGCAAGCCTGTAGGTCAAATTTTTAGAGCGAAATTCCATCTTAGCCCTGGAAATTCGTTTTCAGACATAAATTGCGATAAAATGCTCAATTAGCAGTTAAACAAAAGAGGCAGATTTATGTATTTTTAAGAGGCCTTGTCGATCTCCAATTAAGTTTGTTTACGGCAAAGAACGGGAAGCATTGTTGATCCAAAGACTTCCTGTTCTGGGAGGTAAAGCGCTAAAGTCTGCAACAAGCCTGGATTTGCACTGAACTAGGTAAATGTTTGTCCCAGACGTGTACTAATTCCGTTAATAAACAATCAAACTTGTTTATTCACGTGTGACTTAAAACTGGTGTCTTTCTTGCAAGCGTTCCAACTCACAGCCTGTCATTAGTTTCTGGCTTACAATTGTGCGTTCTGGATTGCTTGTTGCCAGATTTAGTTCTCGTTTTATGCCGTGGTCAAGGAAACTGAACTTGTAAATGCAAATTAAAAAATACCCTGATTTCACTGCAATCGTAAAGGTTATTCTAAGCTTGACTTTTTGATCGATTCGGGTGCCTTTAAAACAGAGCTTTGCTGATTGTGAACGAATTCATTTCATAACATATGTTCATTCATTGTGCGTCATAAACTGTTACAATTCTCGTCTTTACACAACTGCAGGAACTTGCAGTGACATGCAGATGTTTGCACCGAAGGTAGCAAATCCGGTTTGACAGTCCTGCCCAAACTTAATATCCTCATGGTCGGCATGGCGCATCCCATAACAATCGGTTTCTCATGTTTCGCACTTTGCATTGGATAATATTCTAAGCTTGACCTAACGACCTCATGCAAGAGAGACGCCCGAAACACTTGAAATATGCAGCAGAGAGGAAAGACCTTGCTGTTCGTATTTACTGAAAACGTCCTTTACCGTCACAGAAGAACAACCCGTTTCTGCTGTTCCTTCAACAACCAGCACGCCGGAGAGCGCTAACGACTGTGATGCAGGGCCTCAGGGGTGACAAAATGATTGTAACCTGTTGTTGTTACTATTTTCGGGGGGAAGTAGTTGTAAATTGTTGTTGTTACTACGCTACTATTTTCGGAGGAGGCAAAAGAATCGTAAATTGTTGTTGTTACTATTTTCGGGTAGGGGCGACAAAACTATGTAACTTGTTGTTATACCTAACAACTGAGCATATTTTAAAAAATTCTGGGGACAATTACCCGGTTACTCCCCTGGTTGCAGGCCTGGGTGACGCAATCATCGAAACCGAAACTGATTCTTTTTCCGATTGGACATCAACGTCACGCTCTCCGTTGATGCTTCTTTGCATGGGCTGCAAAGCTCTCGCGCTCAGGTGTTGAACGTTCCCAAAAGGACTTCACCTTGCTGCAGACATGCAATACGCCAAGTGTTTCGGAAATTTCAGGTAGTTTGGCGAACTGAAATTGTCAAGTAATTTTCTTGTAAAAAGAAGAACAAATGCTGTTCACAGGTAACCCACAGCCCAATCAAGAAAAGTCAACTTCAACCGAAAAACATCTAATCGGAGTATATGTTTCAGAGTATTTAAATTTCAAGCATTCAAATAATTGTTCGGTGGGATTCTGCTGAAGCTGTGCGATCAACACCAATTTTACAAATCATCAATAAATCATTTATCCAACCATATCTAACAAAATATGCAGGAAAGTAGAATGCTTTTGAACAGGATTAACTAATTCGAAAATGAGACAGATTAGACCAGTGGTTCATAAACTGGGTTCGATCGAACCCCTAGGGTTCGACGGAGCCGTTTCAGGGGTTTGACGAAGGTCATCTGATTTCAGTAACCCATTTTTCCTTTCTGTTGTATTGGGCAAAAATGGGGTTCGACATAAGCTTGGAAAACTACGTAAGGGTTCGGCGTGTTTGTAACGTTTAAGAACTACTGGATTAGACGTATGAAGAATATTGCCAAGGATTGCCATTGAAAACCGTCTAGTTGCATGCTCGGCAAAATTAACTAACGGTTTGCGGAAAGAAGTGTTAAGACTTATCTGTTGTCTTAAAACGATTTAGACAGTCCAGAAATATAGTCATTCGTAATGTTATTTTTTGATTACTTTGCTTACGTCAAATTCCCTTTTAGGCGTGATGCCTGATCAAAAATGCATGTTTACTTACTATATTTTTGAGGTGTTTAAATCTTTTGTTCCTAGTGTGTTCTTCGGATAAAAATGGCTAAGAACTAGATTGAATTAAACCTCGTAACGTATATATGCAGAATGCAACCGGTTACCGTGAAGATTCATGAGCAGCAGTGACGGATTTACGCATATGCCAAATAGGCCATGGTCTAGGGCCCCACGCTTTTGGGGGGTCCGCGCAACTCTTTCCTATGACGACTTAATATTAACTAAAAATTTGCGAAACTGCGCAGAGGCATAACTTCACAATTTACCTTGAAACGAGCGGAAATGCAAATGTCTACTCTAGACTTATCAGTACAGTAACAACGACAATACTGTGTATCTGGGCCTGAGAGAGATACAGGCCGTCTTTCTGAAAGCGGCTACAGAAAAAGAATGAAAAAGCTAAAGAAGTTACTTAATTGATGTTCAATTTTCCACTGAAAAAAAGCTCGCAACAACGCCAAACCCCCAGACACTGCAAAACTCCGATAAAAGCAATATTTTCAGTATTGGGTCCTACGTCTGGTTGGTTTTGCAAGATTTCCCGCAACAGAGATTTCTTGTTGAAACTCTATATGTTATGTTAGCTAAATCAGCTAGATCAGTTTCTCGTGAGCTTTACTTGGAAAAACGTGTCTACACTGGGTTTACTTCACATGGTTAACTGAGGGTGGTGCAGCAATGCTTTGCTGCTGTGAAAAACTTGTTTTCATGCTGTTTACCATCGGCCTATGGCCAGTGGCGTAACTAGACGTTTGCGCCAGGGGGGCAAAGTTTAGATGAAAGCGGCCCACTATCCAAAACTCAGAAAAAAAGTTAAGAAATGATAGTGAATCTCTGCATGTCGTGGATGTCTATACCAGCTCAAAAAACGAGAATATCCTGAAAAACGCAAAAAAACAACCTAAAGAATACTAAATATCACAATGTCAACAAAAGGGTCCCAGTTTTTACATTTAGCTTGCCAAGGGGGAGGATCGCCCCCTTGCCCCCTGTCAGTAACACCACTGCATGGCACAGAGGATTAAAACACTGTATTTTGTATTGCTTGGAAAATGACAACTTCAAAACGGCATAAATAAGCCCTGTGTCCACTGAATGAATTGTGCTTGTTTGGTTCACAATATCTGTGGTTACACTATTACTATTACAAAAGGAGTTTATGTGAAGATGGTCAGATCGACAGCTGGACGATATTTTCGAGGGCGGCAACACGGTCTCGCATGAAAATGTACCATATATCCGAAAAACAAACATAATATAAACGCTAGAAATTACGGAAATTTAACGAAGAAAACTTCTGAACTACACGATAGAGCTATAAATTCCAAGATAAGATTGCAATGCCATTTGTTTTTTAGAATAATGTAGGAAAGGTTTTAATTTCTGTTGAAGATCCAACGCAATTGTAGAACCAAAGTCGGCACAACAAAAGATAGATTTTTGAGGGGGCACTACACATAAGAGGGGCATAGTTTCACGCTTTTTAGACAAACGGCCAAATAGGTCACACTTGCGTGGGACCCCAAAAACTAAGATGGCCTAGGGCCCCCCGATCCTTAAATCCGTCCCTGATCAGCAGCCTCTAACTTTGAAGCTTGAATACCTATCAAGTCAAGCGTTTGTGAACACCAAAAACTTGACTCACTCATGACAGTATTCACATGTCAAAGTCTTTGCCTTCAAGCAATGCTTGCCAATTCATCCTAAGATGAAACGATCGTGAGTTGAAAGAATCTTCAGCTCCTAAATCATTGACCAATCGTTTGTAGAATTTACCTAAAATACAAGCAGGGTAAAGCTTATAACCTCCCACTCACTTTCCATTTTTGTGACGTTTTGACGTTTTTTTTCTTTACCTTTGCGGTCAGTGGCGTGCAGAGGGGGGGGGGCGAACGGGGCGCCGACCCCGGGCATCCAAAGCAGGGGGGCATCCAAAGAGTGAAATTACAAACATTTAAATGCTGTAACTAGATGATTTTTCTATTGCAAGTCTACTAATACATGCTGCATGGATTTAATTTTTCCGAAACTTGTTTTGTTATCAACACTAATTTTTCCATATTCAAATGCCAGTAATTCTCAGCTTCGTCATTACAAGGGACCCATACTTTCAATGTGCGGCGCACACCCATTCAAACTGATAGCGACGTGACTTATTCCAGATCGTGCGATCAAGGGAATATCACAAAAAGGACTCAAAAACAATCAGGGTTGAGAAAAGCCGGCTTTTATCAAAAAAACAACCCACCTGTTTTTTTATCCGATTATTTTTATTTTTTGAATAGAAACAGTTTTTTGTTATTTTTGTACAAAAAACACAAAAACCTCATTTTGAATTATTTTTATTGCATGATGCAATATCACCATTTTCAGAATTACACAATAATAACTTGTTATACCTATTATGGCATTCAAATTTGAGGGTAAAGAAATGTATCCCATCTTCGTTTTCGCAAAGTGTTGTTGGTCAATTCACTCCAAAGTGGCAAGGCTTTGGCAAGAACGCGCAGAGCAAACAGAGAAAGGCCACTCCCACACTCTGCAGTTTCACGCCAAGTTTATGTATATGCCCTGCTAGTTCAGCATCTATATACCAGTGCATTTTTTCAACATATGGTTTGGTATGGTCCAACATCAGAAACAGCTTTAATGCAGAGAAGGCAGAAAATTTGATTAAAATATACCGATTTTACAGATCTGAAGAATATAACCAGTAGAATTAACTCAAACTGTTCAAATTCTTATTTCTTTCAAGTCCTTCAAATTTCGTTGCTGTTCGTTTTGCTTCATTAAAAAATGTACAATTAACTGTACGAGCGTGCTGCCTATTTTATTTTATACTTCATAATGCATTCTTCAAAGGAAAAGCAGAGTGGGATTTTTATTGAGTTTTATTGTTTTTTTTTAGTGGGCTTTTTAAAAAATCTGCTGTTTTTTGGTTGGGTCCAATTACATCAACACTGATGATGATTATGGACGTTTAGTTGAATTTCTGAGCCAAATTTTAAAACTGTCCTAACAACTGTCCTATTTGATTTGCAAACGTGAATACCACGTCATATTGTGACGTCATAAACAGCGCATATCCAGTAACAATGACCACCATACGCCACTGCTCATTACTACATTTTAGTAGGGGGGCATCCAAGCAAGCAGTCGCCCCGGGCATCACCAGACCTCTGCACGCCACTGTTTGCGGTAAAGATCAGCGCTTCTTCAGGCATTGATATGTTAAGAAAAATTTTTGAGTGCATTTGTCTGAGGGTGCTGTGAAACGATCTTATCTGTTGCAGTAATTTACTAACCTTTGCAGTAAAACTTTGAAAAAATGTTTGAGATTTACAAGAAAAGGTTTCACTGTCCACATTACTGATTAAAAATGGCTTTGTGTAGATTCAAGACATGGATGACTTCATGGGGTTCATCTCGGATATCCGTCAATGGATTGAAAGCTCGAGAAAACCATCGAGAATTTTGGTCGTCGATAAATGGTGGAACTGGCTTCCTGTGGGTATAAAATGGCTTCCTGTGGCCACGTATTTATCTTCGTGTTCTTTTTTGCATTTGTGTGTCCCTTGTTATTGCCGTGCATGCTTAAGTTTCTAGTGCGCCGCGCGTGGAAGTGAAGACGTTATACAATACAATTATTTAAATTTGAAGTATAGGGCAGTGGTTGCCATCTTGTAGCGTAAAGTTGTTCTCTTGTTTAGCTTCCTGTAATTGCTCGATTGCGATAAAGTCTTAAAGCAGCTGAGCACATTGTCTGTTGAAGTTCGGCCTCATTTCACTTTGAAGTAGATGAGAGAATAGTTCTTATCAATTGATATTGAAGCGAATGAAAATTCATCTGAAGTTCTCCACAAAAAGATTTAGTTGTTCCCACTCCGAATGAAACACATTGTTGGCAAAAAAATACATACCTGGTAAGCAGTGGCTTAATATAACTCTGCAATACCTGCACACACGTTTCTATTAACATTTCTAAGAGTCGGACAACACATTGGCCTTGCAAACTGTTATGTGTGAGAATCGCATTAAATGCGTTTGGAACCGGGGAATATGAAACAAAAAACAGTGAAAAGAGACGATTTAGTTACGATCGTCGAAAGCATACTTATACCTTTAGGTTTCAGTAAAATTGTTCTGATCAATATGTATTTACAAGCGACTGTAAAGATAAACTCTTTGAAGGCACCTGCATAAAATTTTACAGTTGCAATAACGAAAATTGCTGAAAGAGTTTACTTATATAGAAAAAGCATAAGACTTATTAGGCTGTTATACATCTGTTACAACCTGTAGTACAAAGTGTTCTGATAACAACACCATAAACGCTTGGAGTTAAATTTAATTTCCAAGTGTTTGCTATATTATTTCATAAATTTGATTGCTGTATGCAAACATTTCGTCGATTCCTCACTATTAATGCAGATTTTGCTTATTTGAAAATTATTTTCGCGGACCTAGGATAACGAAACTTTTTAATAATTATGCACAGGTTTTTTTAATGTTTGAACTTGGTGACCGCTAAGACATTTTATGAGACCGCAACTATTTTATCTAAATACCATCATGTTCGTAAAGGAAGATTTTGGTGTATTTTGGTGGTGAAGGAAAAGCGAGGTCCCACTGTATTTTCAGAGGGCGTTGGAAAAATTTTGAGAGACCGTTTCAATTTCTCAAAACACCTTAAGAAAAACATTTTTTAATCAGTCAAACCCGAAATCTGATACCTGCCCTTAAAAATGAAGACGCACTGCAGCATACGGAGCAACTGTCAAAATTGTTTAATAAACTAGACATGTTAATTGGTTATTGTTGTTAATTGGGTATTGTTTTTTCTTTGTGAAACCACGGTTGATTTGTTTTGTCTGCAAAGCATCTTGTAGTAAAATCTTCACTGAATGTGGAAACAGGAACACATGGACATCAGTGACAGTCGCTGGTTTATGCCTCATCACTGCAGCAATTGCCGCGTTTGCTCCGCACACACGTGACATTTGCAAAGCCCTCAAGACTAAGCAATGTCGAAAGCCTCCTTTGCACAATATTCAACAGTCGACCCAAGATTTATAATCTAGCAGAGGCAGTTTTTTGCTTAACACTTTGAGAGCCGGGTGGTTTTGGGGATTTTCGGCAAAAAACACCTAAACGCACGTGGCTTTGCGCATGAATATCTTCGCTCCTGTTCGCTCTAGCGACTCGGCGAAAGTCTCAAAAAACGCATACAGTCTAGTAGATTGCACTCGAAAAAAATTTTTTTCTTGAGGAGTGCGGGTTGGCTGTGAGTGACGTCATAAGTGGAGGACTTTTAGGCCACTTTGGCCCATTTTGCCTGCCCCTGGGCGCCAACCGTTAGGTGGTAGTATTTCGCTGAAGTTTTTACTAGAAACTAGGCTACAATCCGAGTCTTTTGATACTTTGGATGACCTGCTG
>JGI24159J19872_10007194_pt1 | contig 14585 bp, 8 predicted proteins | sample Ectturendosymbi4_FD_19872 | JGI IMG/M metagenome (IMG submission 19872) | reverse complement strand
CACGACACTGACTGTCTCAAAACAGCACACGGACTAAAACACAGACGTCACAAAAGGACAAAGCACCGGGGAAATCGTTAAATCACACAAACACGGTGGAAACCGTCTTGAAACCGATAAAAACAGACTGACACGGTGGAAACCGATAAACACAGACTAACACGGTGGAAACCGTAAGTAAAGTCAAACAAACACGGTGGAAACCGTTACCAAAAAATATGCCTACTCCAGTCCTATACACTAACTTTGAAATTCCCTCCTCGAAACCTCGTGCGTTTCCGCCACACCCAGTGCTCCCCACCAGGAAGTACATAAACGGCCACAAGAGGGCCTGAGGCAAAGCGACCTAAAGCCGCGCGCAGGTTCGTAACAGTTTCAATCATTGTTTTTTCTCACCAGCGTTGTCTGTCGAGCCGCCTGCCTACCACCCAGTGCTGCACAAGCGCGCGCTGAAAGTGGCAATCAGCAAACTGAGCCAGAAGATATCCAGTGGCCATAAAGCCGAGGGGGCCGTGGCGAAAAGGAGGTAGTGTTTCTGTTTAACGTCATAGCAGGATCTTATGCTGTGCCGCAAAGACGGCCTCGAGCTGTCATTGTTTGTTTGAGTTAGAAATCGTCGAAGAACCGGAAAACTGGATCTTTTGAAATAGACCTTTTCCCTTAAGACAACACCTTTATACTGGCTGTGCAAAGTTACACTAACCTTACCTGTGTTTCGAATTACCCACAATTCCATCCAAACTGACCGTTGGGAAACACTTGCTCCGATGTATAGGTCGAGTCCCTGAATGCCCATTTTCAATTAGTGGTCAGTGTGTAGTTAACTTGTTGAGCATTAAAAGTTGTTGAAAAAACATTTTTACCGATCTCTGTTTCTAATGCGCTGTAAATGCAGTGGCGGTTTTGTTTTTTATTTGAAGAACAAACTGAAGTTTCGCTACAACATTTGAACTTTATGGTAATTTTCTACATAGTTCCTTGTATCGCTGCCTGATCGAAAAGACTTTAAACGAGAGCTCCTCGTTCGATCCTTGCAACAAAGACGAGAGTTGGTTCCTTTTCAACGAAGTCTACCGCATAGTTCAGTGCAGCGAGGTGAGTTGGTACGGTGACGTCAGCGACGGCCTCTGACAATGAGCATGTTTTGTGGCTTTCGAATAATTCCGCATGGTTTGCAAGTTCACCTACGAGAGCTTTGTGAGAATGGCAGAAGATAGGATCTGGGGGATTCGATCTCTGGGGTTTTCATCATTGTCCACTCCCATCCTTTTCACAGACAACAACACCTGCTGTGCGTTTAAAAGTTTGAAAGAGAACCTTGCACTTGCTACTGTAATATTTAGGACGTTTGGTCTCCCAGAAGCAAAACCTAGCAATAACTTCGACACCTTAAATGCCTGTCCACCACCCTTCGATGTATGAGTCTGTTGCGTAATGGTATCTTTCCAAGATTCTGATGTGTTGCCAGGGTGTCGGAGTGGCAAGGAGTCGGCGGTTTTTGGGTGGAGTCGGATTGCAGAGAACACCAGGAGTCGGAGTCGAATCTTTTTCATCCGATTCCGGAAATCCACAGAATGAATTTTTATGATTAGTAGCGACAATAACAAAAATGTTTATTTCTAAAAAAATTTTTGCGCCTTTCTTTGCCATTACTGACATTTGACAGCCAGACGTCATTCACGTTACGTTGCGGAGTCGGAGTCAGAAATTTTACCTCCGTCTCCGAAACCCTGTGCGTTACCCGATTCCAATGTCTTGTGAGGGATCCGTCAAATTTATTCGCAACACGGAAAATTTTGCAATCCGGATAGAAATGAGTTTGAGCGAGTTTTTATGAAAACTCTTGAGTTACGCTTTGCTTAAAATGCTTAGCTTATTTTACACACGGTGTGCGTTGGGAATACGGACGGTCCTTCAAAATCTATGTACAGTATGTGTATCAGTACAGGCGATTGCGATGTTGCTGTTGCATCAGTCGCTGTTTGAAGATGTTGACGCCGAACAGCCAACAATGGGTGTTTTCAATCAAAGCAAGGTTCCTGTAGATCGGTCAACTTGCATCTTTTTGGTTTAATCCAGGGGAGGGTGATTGCCCTCCCCTAAAGCCTACGAAAGTAACTTTATTCACCATGATTTTGTACAAAATTTGAAAGCAACATATCGAACTCATTGTTCGCGATATAAGGCCATTCTTTCAACCATTGTTTTGTCACAGCAGTGTTGTGAAGTATGCTTCATCTTTCTTACAGTAGTGAAGCCGTTGAGACTTGACTACCAAATATTACTGAAATCGTCCCCCTTAACGGTACTAGCTGGATCCGCCCTTGGTTTGATCGTAGCTGCAATGCTGTTGACCTGTTTTATCAATGGCAATTAAACTTCACGCATTTGCTGGGGGGCGATCTTGCTAATACGGCAACTTGTTGCTACACCATGCACCAGCTTCATGTAAAACAATGAATCAGCCATTGATGGCATGAAAGTGAACGGCGCTAGAGGCATTTTTGCAGCGTTAACATTCATTTGCTAACATTAAAAAAGTTTTCGATTAGTGTTGGCGATGTGTTGTTATTACTTACCATTTTTCAATTCTTGACTATTGACCCACGGTCTGTGAGTTCGTTGGGCGGCTCGATCTTTGTCTCTGAATACGGGGTCCTACTGTAAATAAAGCAAAGAACAATAACTTGAAGCAAGTTAACCACTGAAAAAAAACTGGGAGCCTTAAAGAAAATAGAAGAAAAAAATGTGTGTCCTGATTTTCTGTCGCTGCGCTAAGCAATGGGCCGATCACACAATATGCCAAGACCTATTCCTCATGACTGGCGCGACCGTTGTCCTTCGCCTTTTATTAATGTTGAAGACATTTGCATTTTGCAATGCTCTGTGCGGCGGAATCTTTGTGCCACGCCATGTTATTCTCTCTCCTGCCGCTGCAATTTGGTTGCTTTTACCGCAGTATCCTGAACTTGAAGTCCTGTGGCTCACGGTCAAAAGCTGGAACGTCGGGGCTCATCTCTACGTGGCCGAGCACGTGCGTGAGGCTGAGAAGTGGTGTGCACTCGCCCTGCGCTTCCTTGCGAGACTCGATAACTACAAGTCGAGTTATGAGGCACATGTGAGTAAAATGTGCGCGCCTGACTGTTTGCTGGGCTTTTGCGTATCCTCACCAAAAACGCATTTTCTGTTACGGGAAATGGCAATACTGTTAATTTTATTTTTTAAATGGCAATTTTATAGTTGAAATGGCAAATGGCGTACAGTAAATTTTATTGCAAACTTCCTATTGCCCGCATTGAGGCGAACAGTTGCTTCATGCACACAAGTAAAATCATTTTATTTTAATTCTCCTGTAACCATTTACATTTCATCGCGGTATTGAAAGACAATGGGCGCTTTGTCTTAGGCCTTGCTCGACTGATTTCAGTGATCGTTGTGTAAGATTTGTTCTGCTCATCTGACGCTTTGTGCTTTGAAATTTAGCTGAAGCACCATTTCGTCTTCTCAGGAATCCTTAAAACGCTGTATGAGCCAGGAAATGATGGGTGTGATGCAACCCGTAATTTGATTATTTTTTCTGTGACATGTGACAGCTCTTATTTCCGGATCAAACCATTTTTGGCTTCCCGACGTATATTTTTAATCACTTTCACAACAAAATCGTATCTGCGCAGCGAAACATACATGGCATATAAATTTTATACATTGTACCCCCAAAAAGGGGATTTCTTGTTGTGCGTAGAAAACATCATGCGCGTGTTAGATCTGTTTTTTCTTAATATCAAGTCATGGTGTAGGAAGACTTTTCACATGTAAGTTGTCGGTGGTCATATTTGGTCAAACAGGTTTTGCACCATTTTAGGGTGCCCAAAATTTGTTACATATCAGGAAACCACGGGTAGTATCGTATCCATATTTCTTTATATAGGCTTTCAGGGACATTTTTGTAAAATAACTCTGGCACCATTCCACTTGTCTCTGAAAAGCAGGATGGACACAGGTTTCTAACATTTTTCTAAGTGTATAAAACCAATAAAAAAGAAGTCCCAGGGTGGTGGACCGGCCTGGATTCCTGAGCAGGGGCTAACATCCTTAAATGCCAGCATAATACCTTCGGTGCTCAGGGCGTAGATTAGTCCAGTCGGCTCGTGCCAGTGATTACATGACTCGAATCACGTATCGTGGTGAAGATTGGTGATGATTCGAGTCTGATCGATTTACCAGCTACGTGTAGCAACTCAAGTCACAATTTTTGACTCGTTACTCGACCAGAGTCAAATTGTGTGAATTGGCAGTACAGGTATTTAGTCAAAAACGTTGCAAACAACTGATTTCATTTGACTCCAGAATGACTCGAGTTGACAACCCATGACTTGAAAAAGCTTGATAGGATTTGGTGAATCGACTAAAGTTCGACTCGTGAGTCAAAGAATATGTCTTGACTGGGTTACGCTAGGCCGCCTCATTGTGAGTTGTATCTTTACCTTGTAGAAGACGACATGCACTTTACTTTCCTCGTAAGATCACAAGCCAAGTAGGTAGGTCTGTAGCTTATTGCAAAACAAATACTGCCGAGTGTTGGGCAAATTTCAGTTTGCAAGCAGATACTGAATTGTCGATATAAACACATTTTCTGCATTCAAATAAGTAAAACAAAAACATCCTTTATTGGCTACTTTTGAAAAAGCTTTTGAACATTTTTTATTGTCAAGAACCATTAATTAGTACTGCACAGCTTTGTAACAAAATATTGAATCCTTGCTTTCATCAGCGTCATTACAGACTGTAAGAAACTTGTAATACACATTTTTTCAGTGAATGAAAAAAAGTAATAGTAGTGACATTGTACGTGTTTCCTCAAGTGTTGCCCAACCCCCAAACCACCGCACTGTTATTGCACATCACCAGGTTCCAGAAAACTTGGTTTGGCGGCATTTTAACGTATCCACTGGCGGATTACCACTTGAAAGCGCAAATGAGCGAATAGTAAAGAACTCTTGTGTTTATCCACCTGAGCCCGAGCAATTAAAACAAAATTGGAAGTATAAACATTAATATAGCCCTCGCGTACCACCGTGGTAGTTTTTGTGTAACGCTAATGGTACATGGATCCAGGCCCGTAACCAGCTTGGGACACCAAGGGGAGCGAAGAGTTTTCTGAGAGGGGCCCAAATCTTTCAAACTTTGTCCAATAGTTTCAAATTATGTCCAACACATTTTTCCTGGGAGGGCAAAAAATTTTGTGGGGAGACTTGTTACGGGCCTGCATACGTCACAGTTTGGGAGCAAGTATTAAGCAGCTTAGTCTTTTGTGATGTTTGCTTCTTCTAACTTTTCGAAAATCAGTAGATTTTTTACGATTGTGCAGATGAACCTAATTTATCAAGAGATTCTTTCGAAGAAAGACGAGGCGAGTGCGCAAGGCGGTTTGGTTTGAGATCTTGATGCCGCTGTTTTGCGTTTTGCAGTTCTACTGTGATTTTTCAACACTTCTTTCTTTAGACGTGAAATAAAAGTTGTTCTTTCAACACTTTTTCCTTTAGAAATAAAAGTACTTCTTCGAGACAGCTTTCCTCAGGTATCTTCTGGGGTTTTTCTTTTCCACAGAAGATACTTGTTGTGGAAAATCTGGGAAGGTGGTCATCTATGTCGACAGCAGCTAGTGAATGAACTCACTGGCGATTTTTGGAACGCCTCAACTTTGTAGCGTTTTGCCAGAAAAAGGTCCGGTCTGACCTTTTCCTGTAGAAACAGGAACAAGCAGCGTCGTCCACGTTCGTATGTTACAACAGTGCGACAAAAATTGTATCGAAAACCATTTGTCCGCGATCCAAAAACGTAAACTTGCAGCCGAGTTTTGGCGATTAGTAATTCTTTGATCCGCCTCGCTGAGCTTGTCCAATATTATCAATAAGCAAAATTGATGTTTTTTTGCATATCATTCATATTAGTTGCAGAAGCAGTCCATCTGCCTTCTCCCGGTCCATCACGCTCTGAGTATTTAGGATCCAGTGCGGCCCGCGAGTCAAAAAATTGCCACTTTTATGCTGGGCGTTACTCATAACGTTGAAAATCTTGCCACAAATTGACCTTCCAGCACGCAGACAGCAGAGCGGCAAATCATCAAAAGCGGCGCATGAGCATCTGAACAAACTTGACTTGTCATAAATCTATGAATCAGGGTTCCTACGCAGTGTTGAAAAGTATGGAAAAATGTTTGCCATTTACCAGTTTGGAAAAATAACTTCTTGTTTATCTGTTAGTATGAAAAAAAATTTCCTGTTTTGATATTTTGACATATATTTTACAGTAAACCTCGGTTAATCCGGATCTTCGCTAAAACTGGTGGTACGGATGATTTTTTACGTTTTTCTTTATAAAAATCTTCGGTTTATCCGGATTTTCGCCAATACCGGATAAAATATCTTTTCACATCTCGTAATCCGCATAATTCAGTGAAATAAGTGCACTGACCGGTCTCTAGGAAAGATTCGGCAGCTTTCAGACGCAACACATGCGTGATCACGATCAACAATGAACGTTTAGGATTTTGATAACAGCGGCGGCAACTGCACGCAACATCCGACTAATCGTAGAGACGATTACTGCGTCACACACGAGCATAGCATATCACGTTGAACATAACACTGAAGGCACGCCGCTGCACCAGGGTTTCCGTCTATTGATTGGTGTTGAGCTTGCGTGTGTAGAGCATTATCCGTGAGGGTATTGTACTCGGTAAGATGTTTGGAGGGCATTACCTTCCAAATAGAGTAACTGCTTAAGGACCAGTCACAAAAATCTCTGCGTCAGTCCAAAATCCCAGACTTTCGCAGCAAAGTAATGTAAAATTATGAACTTAAGATTGTTCATAACTGCCTGGATATGGCGGTTACTAGTCTGATGTACCATTGTAAATACATCAATAAATTCGTTTTGCTTCTGCGAAAATATGCAGTTATGTCGTAAATGTGTTCAATTCAAACGACTCTCACCGATATCTCAGTACCGCCTGACGTCAGGCTAGAAACAACCATCTTCGGTTAATCTGGATCTTCGCCTAAACCGGATAAAATCGTCGGTCAAATCGAATCCGGATTAAACCGAGCTTTACTGTATTTAAGGTTGATATACTTTTACTTATATCGTGTTAAATATTATAGCGACTGTGTTTGACCTGGCTAGGTCATAAGGAAATGTTAGGTCTGGAAATTTATATTTAGAAGTGCGTAGAGACCTAACGAATTGATCCAATAACTTCGGCCATCACGAGAGCCTTTCCATTTTTCAGAACTTGACTTGAATAGCTGCTAATATTCGAATCAAACTGCGTCATCATGCTGTTTGGGTTATCCAGTTTTAAGACCACACATGACTGATAAACGCTTTAAAAAGTTTTAAATGATCAGGTTTGTGACTCCTGCTGCATCCGACTCGGAGGTCCCATGGCTTGACTCGCCTTTTATGCGAGACTCGCACCCATTACGATAAAAAGCCGAGATGCTAATTCTGCGCAGGGAGTCATATTCATTTATTTATACACTACGCGTTAAACTCAAGCGAAAAGTTCTTAAAACAATATCGTTCAAACGTACGATCACTTTCCTGCTTTTCCAAAAAAGCAAAACGCGCCGTAGAGACTCTACGTACGAGAACGAACATATACAACGAAACAAACTGAGTAACAACCGAATGCGTTCACGGCTCCCACTGTTTTTGGGCAAGACCACCTAAAAACAAGTGAGCAAAACAATCGGTGCAAATTAAGAACAGGAAAGCGCACAGAGAAGTGGCGTTCGAGGAATTGAGGCTTAGGACAGATAAGCGATGAGACGAGGGTTATTTTGCAGCTGAATTGACAAACAAAAGAAAAATTGAACCAGCACCACTTGCTTGCAAGAATGTTGGGCACGTTACGGACGTTTCACGCTTAATGCAGGTTGTCATGTAAGTTCTATAAGTTGCGTCAAAATTCATGAAAATAATTTGTTGGCACGCAGTTCAACTTTTTATATCCACGCTTTCGAATTCCAATGCATTTGACAATTATTTAAAAATTAATTAATAGCAAATGCGTAAAGCTTTTCGCACGTGACGATAAAAAAAGCTTAATCGACGTTAATGATTCTGACAAAGTGCAGATTGCTTTCCAAGAATCCTTTGGCGGACAAAGTAAAAGTTGCAAACGGACCAATTTATAAACCAGGTTTTTTTAAAGGTGTTTTAGGGACCCGATTCGGGTTCTCAGAATCAGAGAAAATTGTCATCGGGTTCCTAGAATCAGAAATCGGGTCCCTACAGGTCCATACCGGGTACCTAACATTTTCCTTAAAAAAACTACAAACACAACGCTCACTTCTCGCGATAAGAGATAATCGGAATACTTCGGAATCTGACCTCTCAAGTACTGACAGCGTGCGTTGTTTGTAAGATTCGACCGCAAGATGCAAGTCGCTGCTCAAAGTTTCTTCATAATTATACAAAACCCTGTCGAAACCGCGAATTTCTCTTTGAATACAAATCACGATGCAGCAACGAATTACATCGAGTCCAGGAGCAGTGTGATTGGAAACCTTTGCGTTCGTCCAGAAAGCACTGACCGTTCAGAAGCTTCAAAGCAAAATATAGGAAGAATCTTTTCTTAGCCCGAGTACCGCAAATCACGAACCAATCGCGCCCGCCGCTCATCCATTCGAGAACAAAATTACTCGCAGACGAGTCAACCGAGAGCAGCCTAAAAATACTCGACGACTCCGCCGGAAGCGATTTTCCGTCGCCTTCGCTTCCGGTTGCGATCATCCTGGGGCGACGAGAGCTTCTCGAGGAGCACTTGTTGCGTCACAATGCCGAAGTCGTTCTCGGTGTAGTTGCTGGCGCGAATGATCATTCTCTTCGCGTCCTGCAGGAAAGTACCGAAGCGGATGCGCGGGTAGCGCTGCGCGAGTAACTCGATCTTGTGATCGCTCGCCTGAAGATAAGGAACGAAGTCAGAAGCCTGCAACTCTCAGCACAACCACTGCGAAATACACAGTTACGGCCACACGCGCATATTTCAGTTTGAGTGGTTTGCGTTTGCATGTGAGGATAGTAAAAAGCAGGTTTTTTGAAGGTGTTTTAGGGAACCGGGTCCCTACAGGCCCATACCGGGTGCCTAACATTTTCCTTAAAAAAAAACTGTAAAAAGTGTTTTCATTTGTGTGAAAAATTTTCCTGCCGGTTCTCATTTGCGACTTTCATTCTGAGGTGTGGTTGGTTGTTACTTGACTTCCACTAAATATATAAGAGTGAAACTGGAAAGGCGCAAAAAGCAAAGTCATGGGAAAAGCGCTAAGACGTTGTAGATTGCTTGAGAAAAAAAAACGGGGGTCCTTGCCTTCAGCTCCACTTGTTGGTCCCCTTGGATCGGGCTCGCCAGTCTTTCAATTCACGCTTATGCATTTGTTTATGCATTCCTCGTTGACAGTTAAAACAAACAGAATGGCAATTGGCGCAAAACTGAACTACATGTGCATACCGAAAAATTTGATTTTCTTGAGCGGGTGACGATCAACCAAAAGTATGCAAGCTCTGTACGAAACCTAATCCACATCCACTACCTCACCTTGTCGCAGCGCATCAGCCCTATCTTCTTCAGCATCGGCAAGCCTTCACAAGCCGCCTGCACTCCCTTCTCCGTCACTGCAGTGTACCCGGCCTCGATGTGCTCGAGCTTTTTACTGTGTTCGGCCATAAGCATCAGTGCTGAAAAAGTAGCAGTGTGTTCACGGATCGCACGGCGCTGCGGAGTTGCGTTGTCAGGAAACCCGAGTCACACACATCCGGGATAGGTAAACCAGTGGCGTAGGCAGTCGAACATTTTGGGAGGGGCCAAATATTTTGACTCTGAGCGAACAACAGATTTTGGTTTGGGACACTGGCGCTCAAAACTACAAGATATGCTGGAAATTTGGGAGGCCCATGGGCCCCTTTCCCCCCCTTGGCTACGCCTACGAGGTAAACACCTGCGATTTGAGGAGCAAATTATCGGAAATCTGCTTGAGGGATAAACTACCCTCTTTAAACAGGTACCACCAGCCGGTTATTATTTCGCTCCCTTTCACGAAATAAAACAACGCTTGTTGACGAAACAAAATGTGATTATGACATACACCGAGCTTGCTCAATATGACTGCGTTCAATGTCACTTTCTGGGTTTGGTTTGAGAACAGGCGCTGACTTGCTTTCATACATTTACGAAACAAGATAAAGTACGCGTGCGTATTCAGAAGATGGTATCCACAAGCAAATCATCCTAACATGCTACTGGTGCAGAGTCGTACCTTGGTCTGTGATTCCAGTCGACGTGAGATGGAACTCCCGAAGGTGAGGGCAGTTCTTTACCACCAACTCCACGCAACTGCATAACCAAAAAGAAAAGCAATGCGTGAAACTCGCAAAACCGCGCGCGCAAGTCGCCCGCTCGCGCTTCAATTCCGCATTCCAGACATCGATGAAGGGACTTCGAGATTGTGACACGCACACACACAGCACAAATTAAAGTGCTGAGTCAGGTGTGAAGCATATGCGAATGTTTCGCGAAGCCGAACCCGATACCGCGCAACATAGACTGATCGCATGACGCGAAGCATGACGTCACTCGCAGCCCGCCCAGTGTCACTGCCGGACTTACTTCTGCGCGTGGGTNNAAGTGCTGCTCGTTCTTTCGCTCCTCTCATCCATTTCAACTGCCTCGTTGAAATATTACAATTGACTTTGTTACTCACTTTTACATTTTTTACGTCAGGTGATTGACACAAATCCAAACTTAAGGGAAACGGTGTCAAGCGAAATCTCTGACCTCTGCGAATTTTCTGACTTATTATTGTATGTCAGTTATTTTGCTTATTAGAGTAGTGGAAAAAACTTAGCCGATGACTTTTTTGTTATGTGTTGCGAAAATAAAACTTTCGGTCAGACGTCAGACAGTTCAAAACAAGCTGCAGCATGGGAATAACTAACCATTTTAAAATATTTGACATAGTCCTAGAACTCAATTATTTTTCTTTTCATTATCCTAACCCAGCAATATCCAACCCACGGCCCTGTTTAGGTTTTCGCTGTAGTGAAATATCCGATGTACTGACAACCTGTCCTTGTTTTGAAAATCTTGAATTAGACATTTTTTATGCAGGTGGCTTTCAATGCCACTGTATCACGTCTGTAACAATTGCAGTTAAGATTCGCATACTTTCAGTACATTAGCTTAAGCTAAATTTAGTTTGCTAAGATCAAGGTAAGCCGTTCAGTGTGCGGCCCTCGGTAATGTGGCATTCAATGTGCGGCCCTGGCCAAGACAGTTACATATATTTTGGCTCAGTAAGCCATTTGGGTTGGACATAGCTGTCCTAACACTAAACCCCAATCATCAATTCTCAACATATTTGATATCTCAGTGAACAGCCACCGCTTGCGAAATGCATGACCTGGAATATCACTCTGCGCATGCCCAGATGGTGTGAAGTCAGCGATTTCACTTGACAACGGGCGAGAGTGCGGTGGGTTTTGCAAACACAGGTTCTAAAAATTTTAAAGCTTTCCGCCCAAAATCGAAAACAGCGATAAAAATGATTTACACTTGTCGCACTGCGACATCAAATTCGGTTTTCTATCACGCATTTCAAATCAAAAGCATATGACAATGACAACCTGTAACGATATGGCGAGTAAGGAAAACTTACTAATCATTGATCTGATCTTGCATGCACAAACTCAGCGTGACCATGTTGGGCAGGTTCATCAAAACTGGTGCAATATCTTCGACTGTGAGGTCTTTCACTTTGGTGATGTCCAAACTACGCAGCAACGACAACCCGGCGAGATGTCTTACTCCACTGCCCGTCATATCATTCATCGATATAACCAGCGTTTCCATGATAGGGGAAACCCGATTTCGTTCACCAATCGCGACTAAGGTCGTGTCCGTTATCTGAGCGAAATGGACGATAGTGTTGTTTTTTGCTGGTTGCAAATTTATGCGACACTCAAGCAGAACGACCGAGAACCGAGACGTTAGGAGCACCCTTTACAGTTGAAGTAGTGGCGATGTTCCACAGTAGGTTTTACCATTTCTTATATTTCCCAGTATGCTCCGGTTTAGAAATTTCAAGCTGAATGATTGACGGAATCGTGACGTAGACCACTGGTGCAGGAGGCGGGGGCACAATCTCACCCCCAAAAGTTTTGATTTGGTGAAAATCCGGGCAAAATCTCTAGGAACCTTCTAAAACTCCCTGAAAAGCTGAGCAAAACTGGTGCGCAACATGCTTTGGTTTGAAAATAACNGCGCCCGAATTGACATGAAGAGCTTTTTTTTGGAGGCCACTTTTTTGAAGTATTTTTCGGGCAAGTTTGGGAGAATCCGGGCAAAATTCCTTCGCACCCCCAAAACTTTGCCTGTTCCTACACGTATGGCGTAGACTGATGGTAGTATGACAAAAACTAACGTCGCGAAAAAGCAAAAGTCTACGCAACTTCCGATGTTTACGGTGACACGTGATAATATTTTTTATGACGCTTTTGCACGACGTAACGTATTTACCTAAGATACGATTGTCACATAATCTGCGCAGTTTTTTACAACGTGACACTTGCACAATCAGACGAGGGTAAACAGTTGTTGTTCATTTGTACGCGTCACTGCCATGGTTCTCACCAACGGGTCCATGTTCACTTTTAACTCTTTCAGAGAGCGACAGTGTTTTATCAACGCAACCACTCCGTCATCCGTTACTTCTCGGTTTTGGTTGATATTCAGCTTTTCCAGGCAATGAGAATTCTTGGCCAACTGAAAAATGCACAGCTATCATGAAAAATTGATTCTTAATATGCAAACTTAACTTGGTGCAGAAAACATCATAACGCCACAATACTATAGCTTTTCAATTACAGACAAGTCATCGAAAAAATACATTGAGACCAGTCTGTCACTAGCAGAATGACAGGGATTTCTTAGTTGGCGAAAACCACTGTACTAACTCAACGGACGGGCAAAAATGAAAAGCAGAGTTTTGAGACAATAATAGGAACTCACACTGTGCAACGCGACGTCAGATATTCCAACACCGTTAAGATCGAGGCTGCGAAGTTTCGGGCAGTTTTCAGCAAGTGCGACGATCACGTTGTCCGTGGTGTTTTTAGTAGCACTACAAAATACGTGAAAGGTGTAAGTGTCATGTTATAGCCTATAGCGAAGTAGCAGTTTAACATGATGTCACTGCTTCATCTGAGACGGAAAGTGATTGTTATTTTCTGCATTACTTGATGGTCGTTTTGCTTGAAGAACACGAAACAGTAACAAACAAAAAAATAACAATCAGCTGGTAAGTTATGCCGCGAATGTATACAGGACATACACAAGAAATTGCAATGACCTGCCTGTGAACTGATATGTCAGCCACACCTTAACAAACCACATACAAACAAAGCTTGCTGAAGCATGTGTAGTGGGTACACGGGCGTAACGAGGATATATGGGGCCCGGGGCAAAAAACAAGTTTGGCGCCCCCATGTTCGAACCTGAGGTCTTTCGGAAGCAAATATACTGTATTGAACAAAGTACTTGAGACATGGTTGGGACGTTTCGGCGCTCCCCATAGTGATTTTGCGCCAAGGGAATTGTGCCCCCTTGCAACGCCCCTGAGTGGGTATGCCAACTGTGTTGTTTGTGTAATTCACACATGGATGCAGGTCTGGACGCTCCTCCCGCGTGTGCCCCGTCTCGGCAAATTCCATCGCCTCGTAATTGGTGAAGAACGGGGCACACAAGACTAGCGACCGCGAGCCCACCAGGCTCGTCAACAAACAGCTGTCCGAGCTATGGAAGATTCCAACACCTGAGGGTCACAGTATCTCCGAACCTTTAAGGCCGGAAGAGTTTGCTGCTGCCCTCAGACGCTTGAAGCCAGGAAAATCTCCGGGATTGGACTCCATCTTCCCGGAGTTTACACACCACGCCGGCTCTCAAATCTTGGTTCTGCGACTTCCTCAATTCCTGCATGCACCAACTCAAAATTCCAAAGATCTGGAGAAGACTACTAGTAGTTGCGATCCCCAAGCCAGAGAAGCCATTGGGGGACCCTAAGAGCTATCGTCCTATATCTCTGCTGTATGTCCCCTTTAAAATCCTCAAGAGACTCATCTATGCTCGTGTCTAAACAATCACCGACCCACTGCTCCCACAGGAGCAGGCGGGCTTCCGACACGGGAGGTCGGCCGTAGATCAGGTCACCCTGCTGACACAGGACATCGAGGATAGCGTTTCAGCTAAAAAGAAGGCCGGAGCTGTGTTTGTCGACCTCACACCAGCCTACGACACCGTATGGCACCGCGGCCTCACCTGCAAGCTGCCGCCATTGCTGCCTGACAGACACATGGTCCACATGATCATGGAGATGGTTAGCAATCGCAGCTTTACCCTTACCACCGGAAATGGCCAAATGAGCAGGTTACGACGCCTCAAGAACGGCGTCCCGCAGGGATCTGTCCTGGCGCCCCTTCTGTTCAACATCTACACCTCTGACCTGCCAGCCACCATCTCCAGAAAGTAT
>JGI24159J19872_10007193_pt1 | contig 14585 bp, 10 predicted proteins | sample Ectturendosymbi4_FD_19872 | JGI IMG/M metagenome (IMG submission 19872) | reverse complement strand
TGCCGACACCACCCCAAGCACCAACAGCAAATTGTAGATGACTATAAACAAAACTGAAGTAAAGTGATTTTAATGCACTATCACTTAGATACTGACGTATTAGATAAAAAAGTCCGACACTGCGAGAAAGTTTATTTTCAAGGTAGGCTATGTGAAGGAATCGAAAGTTTTGCTTGCCGATAATTTGTTTGCAATTTTGAAAATATGTCCCTTAAAATGCAGTTTAAAATGTGTTGCAGCTCGGAGTATTTTGCACGAAAACTTTTGGCCTCACGTTATGAGACGACTGACCGAAAGATGCGGACAGTGTTTACTGGTAGGCTATAATCAAAGCCTACACTTTGTAATCTTAACCATGCATACAAGTGGGTCTTGAAGACAAAGTACAATGCAAGGTATAAGCTTTTTAGTTGGACTTGAAGTCAGAGTCATAAGCAATTATTTATGAAAATAGTTTAAACGTTGCAAAAAATAAAAATAGAAAATATAAACCGAATTTCAAAGTTTTGAAGAAAGGAAAACGAGGAAGTTCATAATGGCGTCAAACGGTTCAACCACCATGACCTGCCAGCAGCAACATAAATGTCGCTTGCAATGCAAGGGTCTCTTCACAAGGCAAGAAAACTATTCTAATGAAACTGTTCCGCGAGGTTCCATGTCGCCGCGCGAGGTCGCCCGACATCACTAGGCAGAATGGAATCCGGTATCAGTGGCAACGTTGCATGATTAACATGTGAAATATCAACCTACCTAAGGTGCTGAGCCACAGAAAAGCGATTTCTCCCATCTTGGACTCGAGACGATCACTGTACGTTGCACGGCTCGTCCTTGCTGCTGATGATACTGTTCATATATTTGCATCTGCAAGTATGTGGTTTTCACACACGAGCCTTTTTCAGCCGTAACTGCGGATCTCTTTTGCGTTCTGTATTTTGTCTGTTTGCAGAGTAATTCCTCATTTTTGACCTTAACCTTGCGCTGAAGCAAATGAAAACGAAATTTGCATTTCTTGATCAATTTCCCCTCAAAAGCGGTGTATCGTGCGAAATGGTACCGGCAAAAGTCCAACCGACAACGTGAGGGTTAATGTTTGCTTCGCACTGATCAGCAAAAAACGTTTGTGTGTTTACTCGACTTGGTTTGTGGCTAGATCAGTTGGGTGGAGATTCACAAACAACGCAATCTCAGGATCATTGCCATAGTGGGGAGAAAAAAGTCAAAGACAAAGAGGGCAAAAATTTCCTTGTTTGAAGTAAAGTAACATCCTGTTTTACTCTGCAAAGTGCCTTTTGAGTGCTGATGTAATCCATGAGCATATTAGCAACAACTGATCTGTTTGATTTTGAAATCTGAACGTTGACCTGACCACGTGGGAGATCTTGCGAGACGGATGTCGCGTAGGAATACATCATGTCTGATTCAAACCTTCTTTATATTCTGCGTTCGATGATCGGCGAGTAACACGCGGTTGGTTGGGAGTAACGTGATTCGTTGACAGCGATTGGTTTTGCTGGATCGCTGAAAAACTGCCATTGAATGAAGGTAATCACGCTCGAGTTGAAACGCCTATTTTGTTGTGCTAAAACAACAATTGCTCTCAGATTTCTTCATGGTTTTGAAGTGGTTATTCCATTTGCTCATTACAGATTGAAATCATTATTTTTAAAGACATGAAATGTTGCTTCCAGTAAGCAATATCTGGTGATCATTCTAAAGTAAAAATGACATCGTTTTGACAAAAGCACTAAACTAAGCATTTCAGCCATAACTTCTTTATATCAAAGTTTCTTAGCTAAACACTCAAACATGTGCAAGCGTCGTGGAAAGTTTAGACCTTCAGTAAATTGATAAACAGACAAAAGAGTGGAGATGAACAAATACCGAATGTTTTTCTATCAGGCCAAGACCACTTGCGCACAACTTGTAGAAAATGCGGTTGTGAATCACCTGACGTTTGTTGATGATGTATGTGCGTTTGTCTCCAACATTCGCGGTCTTCAATGTCTTTTCAATATTTGTTGTTGCTATTCTGGTCAACACCGAATTGTTTTCAACTGTAAAAAGACAGTTGGTGCAGCTGTTTTTATCCGGCAGCGGCGTAGCCAGACCAAAAATTTTGGGGGGGCCAAAATGTTTGATTTTGGGCGAATAACACTATTTTGCTTAGAAAAACGCCTCTCCAAACACAAAATGACTATATTTTCTAAAAATCTGGGGGGGATGGCCCCTTTGGCCCCCCTGGCAACGCTTATGTTACCCGGTAAAGTACAACATCAGGTATGCAGTCCCAGATGTTTCTGTAAGTGGGTTGGGTGCTAAGTTTGCTGAACAAATTAAATGCCTTGGTGCATTGCTCCATACTTTTCTGTGCAACAACGGTGAAGAAGAGAAAACTGTGGGTGCTTTCACCTCGATTTCGAATTGGAAAGTTAAAGTTTTGTGCAAGTGGTAGAGGAGAATTTCGTGGGAAGAACGTGGATAGGAATAAGGTATTTTTACACCCAATGCTGAATTGGACAAAAAACAAACGTGAAAAAGCCTTTAGAACAGTGGTTCTAAACTGGGGAGCGCACCCTCCCGGGGGATGTCAATAAATTTCCAGGGAGCGCGAGACCTTACGAGCCCTGTGCAACACCGAAAGTTAGATCAATAAATTTCCAAATAAATATATTTGTTTTTACAGTTTATTTAAAATCAAGGGGGCTTGAAACAAAGGACAATTACTTAAACAAAGGACAATTACTTAGGGGAGGCATGGTAGAAAAAAAGTTAAGAACCACTGCTTTGGAAGTAACAGAATTTCAACGTTTGAAAGCTGATAGTTCTCGCATTTGCGAGAATCGAGCAAACATCGATGAAAGACAAGTCTTCTTGGCGGGGAATTCCACTCAGCGAAAGACTTATTTCTCAATGCACTGACCAGTTCCGCGTAACATTTCAAAACAATTCCTGGATATTTCTGGAACTTTCAGCAGATACTCGTGTGATATTGCTATGGCATGTAGTTGTCAATACGCTGCTGCTTCTTCTTCGTCGTTTGAGCGAGTTGGTTTAATCTGCTGTTAGATCGCACTGGATCTCGGGGCAGGTTGTAGAGCAGCCATTCGATGCTGCCGCACAGAAAAGACAAGTTCTCTGCGAACCTGGTTAGGCAAGTGTTGATAAAGTGCCTTGATTTCGCAGAGAACATTTGAGTCACAGAAAATAACAGACAATGCTTACCGCGATAGAAAGAAAAATGATAAAAATTACTTACAATAAGACTCATTTGTGCACTGGAAAATTTAGACCGTTTGCAAGTGCTTTGAAAAACGTTTTCAAGAATCCCATAATGATTAAAAATGCAATAAAAATCTGCTGTTACGTTTACTGAAAGAAATTACAGAATTAATCAAAAGTTAGCGAAATACTACGAAACATTTCAGTTATTTTGCACAATGTTTGATTCTCAAACAGCTCAATTAATTGTTAGATCCCCAACTTGTGATAGTTAGTGTGTTGGTTATGGCCTAGCAATTGCGACAGAGACCACAATGTTAGCATTTGAATTATCCAACGGTAACATTTGCAATCCCAAAAGCAGTTTGATAAAACACATCAAGCAAGAACAACACACGCACAGTGTACAATCTGGTTAGTTTATACAGTTCTTGAATTTCCATGCAATGATGGGAACTTAGCCTGCATTTTTGCAGTTTTTGAACATGCGTTGGTTGATTTGTGTATATATTTTGATTTTGAATTGGATTTGTGTATATTTTCTACAGTAATTTTACTTTTCTTGAAAAATGAAAATTCTTTTTGATCGTTCATTTTAATTCTACAACTTTTGGGTTTGAATAATAATATTAATGCAAGTCTTATTTATGTTTTATATCAATGACAAAACTGTCTATATTTTTGATTTAACGGGCTCATACATTACGAAAGAAATGAAAAACACTTTGTTTCTTTATGAACGGACATGCTTCGGTAAAACTCACTCATGATTGAATGCAACGTGCATTAAAAATTTTTGCTGCTGTTACTTTGGAACTGATGATTGGGGAGATGGTGTTCTGCTTTTTAATAGCCTACCAATTACCAAAAATCAAGTTTATCACACAGGCAAGTTGGCCGACGCTTATTCATTAAAAATCAAAACAAAACATTCGGTTTCGCAAAATCAGAGTCACACTAAGTTTTCATACAAGTTCCTGGTGTTCCACAGTTTCTCTCTGCAATGATCTCCACCTACAGCAGGCTTTCAACAAAATGGAGGTTTAGAGAAGAAAGCTTGGTTCAAGTGTTTCCTAACAAGCAAAACGTTTTCACAACTTCAGTAGTGCTATGTTGAGACGCTTAACAATTTTTCTATGTTTTGGTGGTGTTGAGGAAGATGGATCAAAATTCTACTTGCGTATGACAAACTTTTCAGGGGATTTTATGCATTGGGAATTCTTCAATTGTTACTTAGAAAAAAGAAAGTAGTTTTATAACTTTTGCTGTTTTCCTGGTTTCAAGGAAAGAAAAATGCTTTGACACATTTATCTGCAACGTTAGATTTTCAGAAAAGTTTGTCAGCTGCTTATTACTAAGGCAACCAAAAGTCGACAAAGTCAAAAATTTCTGCTTTTCATAAAGTTGATGAAACGTCCACAAACTAAATTTCACGCTCATACCATGAGGGAATCCCACCTTATGAGGTCAAAAAAGACAAAATTTATCATTGGGTCAAAATTCATCGTTAGGTCAAACCTTTCTTGTAGCACGTTTTTTTTTCTCTTCATCAATATTTTATTGAACTACAAAAACAGGCATTGTTATGCTTTTGCAAGTTCATTTGCAAGTCTGTAATAATAGTGGGTTTGTTGCGATTTCTGGCTTAATAATGTTGTTTTATCCACTACTGGACGATCCAGTGTTATATAGGATTGGTTTGGTAAGGTAGGAAACGTGGTCTTACAGTACTTGGTTTGGCAAAATGCTCAATCCATTTTGCGTGTAGTGTTTCAACTTTATGATGTTCTCAGGTTTGACTCTCCTGTAGTTATTAATGTACTTATGAATATGTCATCCCAAAGTTAAACAACTACATTCTTTTCAATTTCGAAGCATAGAGTGCATGAATTTGCTTCTGGATTAACCTCAACAACTATGGCGGAATTATTTTACAGTTGCAAACGCAGAAAATTTATAGGTCTAACTAAAGTAAAAATTTGTAAATTATAAAGTCAAAAATTTAAGTTTTTAAGTCAAAAAATTGGTTGCCCTACTTATTGCTCTTTCAACCAAAAGGACTACGCTATATAGGTCATCATGTTCGCAGCAACTTTAAGCTCGCTTTGCCGCGTGGCTGTACAGCATATGTCACGGTTTTTCAGTTACAGTAGTTGTTTGGTCAGTGCTCCTTGAAAAACAGTGAACTTCCCTAACAATGTTATCCAGTTGTATGGTTAGTCACTGAGGTCCTTCCAAAACTTTATTTTGCAGTTTGTGTGCTCGGTATTACTGTCACGTGTGATACTGCTGGTTATATGAAAAATGACAAAGTGCTCTTTAGCCAAACGTAGGTTGAATTTGATGATTTTTAATTTAAGAGATGAAAAGCGATGATGATCCATTTACTGCCTGAGAAGAATTTTGTGCTCTTCATGACATGTTTTGTGTGCTTTTTTCGGAAATGTATTTTTATCATACGCAACAAAGAAATTTCAAATCTTTTTCAAATTTACCAGCAAAGAACTGCACGACCTGCACAACTGAAAGACAAACTCGTCTGTAGTGTTGGTACATTTTTAGAACATTTCTTTAAATGATTTAAGCAAAATACTGATGTTTCATTTACAACTTAGCAGAATTTCAGGGGCTCAAACTAATTGAAGGATACAGCAAGTTTTCTGTTCTAGAATTTGCGCGATGCATGCAACGTGTTTTTATTTGTCAATGAGACATTTTGTGTGAATATCTGGAGAGCCATATGATAAACGAATCTGAAAATATACATCAGAAGAATATAATATCCTATCTAGCAAACTTTACCCGAACAACATCTCATGTGAGCACAGCAAATACAAAGCTCAAAATTCGTTTACAATAATAAGTCCAGCGTTTAGAATTATAAATCCAAATGATTTTAACAATGCATTATAGTTGTGAATACAAATAATATCGGTCACTTCACGTTACGTTTTAATTTGTGGAAATGGCACCATATTTTTACTTTCAACCCCTCGTTAAAAGTAACTGTTTTTTCTGTGATTGTTGTTCTTTCAGAGTGTTCTACGTGGTAAAAGTCTGTTTTGTTAACTTGCAAGAGTTGCGCAGCCAGAATGAGGTCGAAGAGGTAATGCTTGTTGAAAAACAAACTTGTTAAGATTTTTACTGGCGTTTCATATCAATTTTCAACTGTTAGAAAATTAACCGAAGAAACAGTTGGACTCAATACGACGTCAGTGACTGATGACGTCTTGACTGGCACCTCCAGAACAAAATCATGGCTGCGTTACTGACTTGCAAAAGAAAATGATAATGATGTCGAAGGACCACAGACTTATTTCAACTGCACTATCTGGAGTATACAGTTGCAGCAGCCATTTCCTCGTAGAAATTGAGGCCGATGGACCCGTTTTTGGCTGTATAGCAATGCCATTAATCTACTTCTTTAAATCTTTTTTTGCTGCAGAATAAAACGTGCTGCTGGCAGACACATTTTTATTGATTTTGTTTCTATGTAGGAACAGCATATTATTTTTATTAATAGTATTATTTCCCTTTTTGATCACATTTCAGCTTGGTGGGACGCGTTTTGTTAATATTTTCTCTGTGTAGTGGAGTGATGGAAGTATTTTCATAAGCTTTCTTTTGCTACAATGTAAAACAGATTTACGTTATTTTTAGAAATAAAATATTGTAAAATCTAAGGAGTAGGCTTATTTTGAACGGGATATCTGGCCTAGTTACAATTATTTTTCAATTTTGAATGTTATCGCGATAGTTCCATTTTGTTACTGCCTTTCGGTAAGTTTTTGTAGGTATTGCAATTTCTAGTAGACGTTACAAACTCTATTGGTGAAAAATGCAACAAGCAGTTCCTGCCTAAAAGCGTCTGATTTAAAAAAATGCTAATAACAGTTAATGTTAAAAGCAAGTTTTTCTTCATTTATGATTCGTGTTCTTTTTCAGAACATTGCGCTTTTGTGTAGTGTTGTTGGAGAACACAGATGTGTTTAGAAACAAGGTTTTGAGTTATAATGGAAATGCAAGAAATACTGAAGAAAAAATGTTTGCTGTGATTTAAATTTGGTTTGATATCGTTTGTAAAGAGTTTTTTCAATACAATTTGATAATTAAAAAGATAAAGAATTTTCTTTTGCAGATGATCATTATCAGGCTGTCGAAAATTAACATGAAGTTAATTTTAGTGATACTGGTGTTTGTTAAAATATTCTTAAATGTTAACAACTGCTGAGAACATTTGCTTGGGAATTGAGGTTTGCTAACATACCTTGTTTCATCAGGGATTATGAAATGAGCTAGTTTTGAAATAAGAAGATTCAAGGAAAAACAATGGTTGTTGTTGCTTTACAATCGATTCAACAAAATGTTTGACTAGGGGGATTACCCAGTCCATTAAAAATGGCTGTTTATTTGACTGATCGTGGTAGGTTCTATCATGTTCATAATAAGCGTGCAAATGGTTTTAAAATCTGTCTTCAAATGTATTGAACAAGAGCTTTTAGCAAATCGGGTTAAACTAAACATTTTAAAGAACTTTGAGCTGTGAACATGATACAATGAATTAGAGATTCATACATTAATATTTCACGCTATAACAAACAACGGATAAGGATACGCAGGAGTAAGTCACTCTCCGTGACGAGAAGCATTCCAAGCATGACGCATAACAGTCATGGAAAGCCAGAACGAGCATCAAGAAAAACCGGAAAAACATGAAAATGTGTTTTACTGCTGAGATGGAAAGTGCAAAACGTATACAATTATGCAATGAACGCACTGATCAAAACCAGAAACGTAATTTACGCTGCGAAGTAAATTCAAACTACGAGCAGTAGATTTTTCGAAACTCCTCAGTGCCGCCGTGTGCGAGGACTTTCCGTGATGTCTTAACCCTTTAGAGACGGCCCATAGACCCAGTGAATATTTTTTCATGATTTTTTGAAACTTTTGTCTACTCACCATGATAAAACCATAAATAATTTTCTTTTTTTTAATTTTGCTTCACTTTGTTTTATTATATTCCCATTTTGGGAAAGTTGGGATCTACTGGTACTTGAAAATATATAAAGCTGACTACGTTTCTCTCTGGAAAAATTAATGAGAAATTGCTTGTATTTCTTTAGTAGTACGAGTATTTGCTAGCGTTTGAATTGCCTGTCTGTAGATTGCTCTTCATGCATAATGTTCAAGACCGTAACCAGGAGCCCCCCAGCAAAAGTTTTCACCAGACCTGGAAAAATGTGTTGAGCAAAACTATTGGACATAGCTTAAAAAATTTGGTCCTCGCCCCAGAAAACTCTTCGCCGCCATTGGTGGCCCAAACTGGTGAAGGACCTGTTGACCTGTTAAACATAAAATACGCTGGTTTACTTTTTGTAACATGACAAAGCCAAAACACCAACTGCAGGAAACAGCCACGTATGCCAGTGACTCGAGAAAAGTTAAAAGACTTCACCTCGCTGTGTGTGGAACAGTGTACTGCATTTCTTATAAAGTCTCTTTCAAAATTTGACACATTAAAGCTTATTGTTTTTTTTGGCAGAAAACATATCTTGTGAGACAGATTTCAGTGTAGGTTTCACGCCGTCGTATCCTATTGTGTTTTGTTGCGCTCTAGGGCCACCCAAACGAAGCCTTGCTTCTGTTTTTACCAAATACCTTGCGATCTGTCTTCAAAATTAGAGATGCATTGCCTTAGTGTGATTGGCATGGCTGTAAAAGCGAAAAGTCGCCACAACAGAAAGATTCAAGCTGCTGCTAAATAGGTTCTATACCACCACATTCGTGATCGCAGCCGCGGTAGGTATGATGACAGCATACGGTCGCACACGTCCACGTCACCTATCCCTTGATTGTACATCTTCATAACGTGTAGGTGTTTTTTTTTTGTTAATTTTGGTGACGGCAATTGATGACAGGCCGAAGCCTGAATTGTGCTTCTTGCCGGGTCGGCTGAGGTGAACGCTCTTGCCCAAGGAGCGCCACGGCAATTCACTCAGTGGCTGTGGATCGAACGCCCAACCTTCCAATTGGGAGGCGGACACTTTACCACTAAGCTATTGCCGCCCCCCTCTGAGCTATTGCCGCCCCCCACTGAGCTATTGCCGCCCCCCAAGATTGGCTGTTCTACTGCTCTTCTGTGTTCGTTTTTAACCCGTCTTTCTGTTTTGCTGATAGGTGTCACAGTAAAATAGTGGCTGGCAAACGCGTCTGGTCAGTTATCGTTTCATCTCACGCAAACGACATTGCCATGACATTGCCATGCTAGTCGTAAGATCCTCTGGGCTGTTTCTTACAGTCCGTGTTTGCACTCAAAGGGCAGCGTCCAGTTCGATTTTCTCTAATTGTAGACTACCACAGGCTCTGATATCTTTGTCAGCCAGGTCACACAACACATGGTGGCTTGCAAAAACTATCAAAGAAAACAAAATGTTGTTTGTCACTGCTTACTGGANTAAGTATGGTGGATACAACATATGGTCCTAACGGGGTGGTTCTCCGAGAATCTTTTCCACAGTATATATCCACGTTATACGGATAACCATCAACACTACACAGCATCCACGTTATATATCCAAATTTCACTTTTCCTTTCATAAACTGTTTAGCGCTGTGAAGACCTCGATACGGAACCATTGATTCATCTATAGGCCTATTAGATTTTTGTGAAGAACACCAAGCTGTTGACTGTTGGTCTTCAGTTTTTCTAGCAACGGTAATATTTTTGCCAGTTTAGGGAAGGCTAAATTTTGATTGTCACATGGATGCAATAAGACTGTTTGGAGGCCAAGAGACAGACGATTCGACGACCGCTACACAGCTGCATCAGTGAACCCACCCCCCAGCACAGTGAACACTTCCCCAACACACACAAAAACCGTGGTTTACACACTAAATATTAAAAATATTCAGGAAAAACACTATTTTAAGGCAAAACACAAAAGTTTAAAAGACTTTTGTTTGTTTGATTTCGCTGAAATGTACAAGAGGTCTTATTTTTTGCCCATGACTGTAGCACTCTATCACCATGGTGGCTATGCTGGGAAGTAATTTCACTGTATATCTGTAATGAAATAGATTGGTGCATGTGACAAACTCTTTTCACATCTGTCGAACGAGTTCTTTAAGGAGCGCTGTAGTGAGAAACAAGAATCAGATTAAACGTTACCTCAATATTGTCCTATTACTGAACGTCTGTTGCCAAACATGGATATTTCAGTACTGTAAAGGACCAACGTTCCCATTTTGGGAACATCGTTTTAAAACTCTTTGTGAGGAAAGAGATGAACACAAAATTGTGAACTAATGCTTGGATCAGTTAAATATAACTACAAAAAATATTTTCATGGCATATTTCCTTGAAATTTTTTCAAGCTTACAATAAACAAACAAAGATTAGTTTGGCCACCCGAAAAACTACGTTTTGACTGAATATGAATCGCCATAGAAACAAAACAACATTTTGGATTTCATGAAGTGGGTGTATTTTTAATAGCACCACTCTAGAAGAAATTTCTGAAGAAATCTGCATGCACATTTTGATCCATGAAATAGTTACGAGCATTTAAAAACATGTTCCCATTTTGGGAACGTTGGTCCCTAAAGGGTTAAAGTCTTTGGAACCAGGCGTAGTTTAGGTTTGCACGCTTCATGATGACTCCACAACATGCTGCTATTTAATCTGATTCTGTGTTTTACATTATTTCTGTGGCATTCAGCGTCAGCGTCCCATTCCAACCTTCATTTGTTGTTCAGCCGCCATTTTATTCAAAGTTAACCCACACCGGCCGCACCTAACCACTCGTGAATGCACGTGTATGGTTGATTGGGGAAGGAACGCCAGAGTCAGCTGAGCAGGTCTGTTGTTCGGTGAACGACATCGGTGCTTGCCTTTCATGCTGATGTCCATTCAAGTATTACAGTTGCGGTTAAACCGTTGCTAGTTGTTTTGGCGTCTGTTGGACAAATGTTTCTGGGCGGAGGCAAAGGTCGGATAGTTCTTGGCTTATGTCGTGACTGACCGTGCGTGAAAGTGATTGGAAGAAGACAGTGGGTAGGTGAGGTTGTGTGTTGGAGTGAAATAGGTAAGGTGCGAATATTTGCATTTTTGATTTCAAACACGCACGAAACAATTGCTGAAAAATTTGTGCAAAATAACTGAAAAAAGTAAGATCATCGCTGATGATCTCCGGCGAATATTTCACTGTAGAGAGCATTTTTTATAGTCGGCATGTTAGACGCTAAGTGAAATGTTTGTTTAATTGCAAAATGCAAGTTTACTTTCCGTAAGCGCCAAGCATTCGCTTCAAAATGGATCACCTGACCACGCCTTGTATGACGTTGTAAGGCATCCTGCGCTGAGTGGCGGATGAACACTTTTTCTCAAACAGCTTCTTAACATGCGTTTGACTGCAGTTGAAACAAAGAGAAGCCTGTTGCGCCGTGCTTCTGCACAATTCATTTTAACAAACAAATATTGAAATGTATATTTTGCTGATAAACGTTTTGAATAGCAAAAGCTGTGAGGCGTTATTGTCTGTTCCTTCATTTTGTTCAAAAAGAGAAAGTTGAAAAGTTTGAGTTAGTGCTGCTTTATGTTTGGCTGCAAAATCAAGTCTGAAGTAAATGATTATTATGAAGAATTGCTGCGTTTGCTGTTGCAAAGCAACTGATGCTAAATAACGACCAGTAGGTCTAATCTTATCAGCTAGTAAGTTATAATCTGTGGAGCATGAAGCAAATCTTTAAACTATTCAATCTTTACAGCGACAGAGAAGTTATGGGGTCATATAAGGTAACTACCATAGAACACAACAATATTTTTCTCATATGTGATGGCATGTTTTGCTATTCTTGGTAAAATCACAGAAAACGTAAACCTTTTGGGGAATCCAAGCATGGGGAAAATTGCAAAAAGCTTTAGTAGCACACAACAAAATTTTGGGTATACACTTTGCACTCCGAATGCCAGAAAGGTTACGGTTTGCTGATAAGGGAACGGTCTAAACATTAACTTTTTAGATCAACAACAATGGAAGTTACTGCTTATTCGGGGAAGAAAGAAAATCTGCATTTGACTATGAAGTCATTCTAATGCAAATGCGTTATGATGATTTGCCATATTTTAGTGAAATCTAAGATATATTTCCTTGCAAAAGGATCAAAATTAAAATTACAATATATAACAGATTGGCTGTCGAATAAATAAACAAAAAATGTTAAATTCTAGTGAAGTGCTCTTTTTGAAGCATCAGCGTGAAGCATTGCAACAAAATGTTTGACAATTTGGGAGTACCTGGATCTTGTCCAAAGCTTTTCTGACAGGTTTTGTTTTCTCTCATTTACAGTGACTTTCAAAGCTTGTTAAAAAGCCAAATGTCATGAAAAGCGCGAATTTCAAACAAAAGATTAGAGATGTATTTATAAAAATAACAAAAAAGCATTGTTGAAACTTTGCTCATATATGGACGACATTCTACTAAGCCGATATATGATACTTATTAAAGAAATATTTTACTCAAAAACGTGTTCTAACGTAAAAAAATAAATCACAAAGATATTTAAAAAAAACTTTTACAGTTATATACTTTCATGGCTAACGAAGTTTACATAGCACATGTACGGAAACCCAACCATCTATTTATCCTATGTTCCTGAAGGTTTAAAGTTCATTTTGATATATCAAGTATTTAAGAGTTGAGCATTTTTTTACGTCAAGAATTTTTCAATGTGGAGCTCGCATTTGTACAAAATGCATAAAAATTTATTTTGCGTTACTTTCACAGTTATCTCAAACAGGGAAGTGATCTGTAACACAAGAATAAATTTGTAGTTGCCTTTTCATTTGATTTTGTTATTATGTTACATTCTGGCAGTTTTTTGCTCGAATGTTAAAAGCGTTGGATAACATTTTTGTAGCGCTGGAGAGAGTTCGCAATTATTTCTTAGAAGTAAATGCGGAATAAACTTGGTTTTGCGTTTTTATTTTTCTCTTGAAACTTCGGAATATCTAAGCAAGTTATATTTTGTAGCACTTTAAGACTTTCGGTAATGCTGTGGATCCTTTTTCATTTGATTGGTCACTGGACTTTATTCCCACATGGAAACAACTTTTGAATTCCATATTTTATTATTTGCTTTGGCGTTTACAAACGTCTCAGTGTACGTTTAAAATTTTTGCTTCATGAAATAGTTTCACTTCTATCAAAATCTATTTTTAGTGGCAAAAAGACGAACCATAAAATAAAAAACTGCTTTCTGTTTCTTTTTGACTCTTGAAAACTTTTCGGGAGTTTTCGTGTTATATGAAACGAGAAACTGTCCAGAAGCTGAAGTTTCGTGATTTCATGATTCTCTACTCGTGAAATGTCGTTTCATGATTCTCTTCTCGTGAAATGCCGCTGTGTGGTTACATATCGCCGTTAGGTGTCGTGTCGGTGACGGCATTTCCTCTTAACATGTGGCATTGGACCTCGTCTTAACAAATAGTATTTGACAAAACTTGTCATTTGATGAAAAGGCCAAGGCCAGGAACAGTTTTGTCATAGTTCACTCCAACAAACAACATTTCTCTTCCACATCGGTGCCTAAAATTGATAAAACAAGGAAACCTGGTATGAACTGATTGACTAACAGCAGCCGCCTCTATTTGGTTATGGTATTGTGATGGCATGGACAGTGTTTTTGTAAGTCATTGCTTGAGCATACATACCATATAGAACATGTCGCTTTAAAAATAAATGCAGCATGTAATGCAAACATGCGATAATCCTTTTCGCTTTTACTTCATGGCAAAAATTAGATCACATTCGTTCACTTTGAGAAAAACCCATACTTTTTAAATCAACTAATTTTTTCCTGAAAATGTGATTGCTTCTTAGCACAATACATTTGAAAAAAAGATTGAAAAGAACTTAAATACATCCTTGCTTTTACTTGACTCTCTGCCCAAAACACAAGCAGAACTCGGTGTACTGTACACATATAACTGTGTTTGTAAACTGTTTTGATACTAATTCCAGACCCACCCAACAACACCTAGCAACCTCATAATCATATCAAAGAGTTAACACCTCTCTTGGGTACGTAGTGTTCTTTAGGATGTTAAGCATTGCTTGTGGCCAGATCAGTGCAACAAAGGTAGCGGTTGCGTTCACAACTTCTGCACAGTAATCGGTTGCACATTCTTACTTAAGTATTTTCTGATTTGAGCTTCAAGGACATTTTAATGGAGTAATGGTTACTGTAAGTTGATTCACTTAGTGAAGCATAAGACAAATGGATTAATTCTGGCGTGGGCAAAGGCGCAGCCAGGGGGGGGGCTGAAGGGGCTCAAGCCCCCCCCCTTAGCAATCAGAATATTGATG
>JGI24159J19872_10007192_pt1 | contig 14585 bp, 8 predicted proteins | sample Ectturendosymbi4_FD_19872 | JGI IMG/M metagenome (IMG submission 19872) | reverse complement strand
TTTAGAAGCTGCCGCTTTGTTTCAACAATTGTGAAACACCCTGTATATTGTGAAAAAAATAACGTTGTTGTGCAGAGGAATGCTTATCATCGTCGGACTCCAAAGGAGCGAATTACCGAGGATGGATTTCAAAAACAACTAATGGGCGAACTTGTCAAAGATGGAATACACAGACTCCTCATTCGCACGACGAGTAATGTTTTCCGGCCGTGGCTTACTAAAATCAGCAAAGATTAACTTAAAGCTGTATCGGAGTAATTCATTTATATTTTGAACGCTTGTGAATGGATGGTGTATGAAGCCAGCAAAGGTTCATCACAGCGCATATGTATCTGGCACAAGCGACAAGTTTTCTTTTTTTCTTTTGTATTGAAAAAATCCTGTTACTTAGAGTGGCGTCACTATAAATGCATTTTCAGGGTCACGTTTCAATCTTACTCATGTTCAGTTGTTTCAGCTTGAGGTATTTCAGCCGTTTAATGTTTTTCGATCAGAACGCCCGGTAAATACCCGGACGAGGGCCTTGACAGCAACTTCTGCCGAAATCCGAAAGGAGGCAAAGACCGTCCCTGGTGCTACACAGTCGACCAGAATACCAAGTGGGAGTACTGCGATATTCCAACATGTCCTTGTGAGTATGCATGCTATCGAAAAATTTATTCCCTCACGCCAAGGTACAACTAACAGCATAGTCAAAGTTTAATTCAGCTTTTGCGTTCAAAAAATACATTTCCGCTTGTTAGAAATATTACTTGCACGTCATTCTGCTGTCTTGATAAAGTTATGCTTTTTGGTGAGGATGCAATTGCCAGCATTTCTGGATAAATCTGTGCAATATTCGAATGATACCAGAAATTACTTTCGGAAAAATTGAAGTCGTATGACACGTACAATTAATCTACCAATGCTTAAAGATTCTGTTAAAGTAGGAGATTGCCATAAATTATAACATAAATCGCGTATTTTTTCAAATAAGTCATATGGATCAAAAACATTACGTAGTAATAATACTACTGGATTGTTCATTATAATTTGGTGCATTATAATAAAAAAATTTTTTCGTTATAATTACACCAATAACTGTATCTGTCTTGTGTGGCAAGGTCTTCACACACTCAGGCTCACACTCAACAAGTTCGCTTCACAACAAATCTATTTGCTGGTCCAAAAATATTTCTCTGTGATGAGATAAATTCCCACTATAAGTGTTTATCTTCATAATTTCAAATTGTTACACTATTACAGTGAAAATCTTTGTGTTCACCAAAACAGTTCTGCAGTCTTGAGTTGCAGGCAAATATGAGGAAATGTAGTTAAAAAACTTTCCAACGTAAAATTTTGACGTTCGTCGTCAAATTTCGAAAAAGTTATTGAAACTTTAACCGACCTTAGTGTAAGATATACCGGCAACCACGGATAACATCCAGTTTTAGCCAGTACAGAAAAGACCTGTTAAAAACAACCTTGCTCAGTTGTGGCTTTGAAACATTTTGCCTATTTCTTAACTTAAAAAAAAAATTGTTGTATTTCAGCGATCGTTCCATCCGGCTGGGCTCCATCGTCAAGCAACCAGAATCAATACGTGCAGGTTCAATTTGACGATTTTTACAAAGTAAGTGTTATAAGAAGAAAACGCGTGGTTGTAAACATGAAGTATCATTACATAATTAAGGAATAGAGACAAGAAACGCATTATGAAAAACGTCAGTTCTAAGTTGTTGTTGAAAAAATCTTTGAAACAACAATACTTGGTAGCAAATGCTGCAAGTAAAAACCGTTTAGGTTTTTGTGGAAAAGTGCTTGGGAAGCTGTTTTTTTGGGTGATCCAATTTGCCCGATGAAACAGTTGTCAGTCCAAGTTATATGGAATGCTTTTGCATGCGCTTGCGTTCCTGCCTTTTTTTAAGTTTTGCATTTTCTAAAACAACACAGGCTTAGTTTTATTTTTTTCAGTTTAAAACACATAAATTTTGCTTCATTATTGAAATCACAAAGCGTTGTAGTCAGCCAACGTCTCTACAAAGGCCAAAATTGGGTAGTTTGTCTCAAGTGTTCAGCTGTTGTGAAATTTTCTAATAAAAACCTGTTCGAGGTTNATGCTTTCCATATCTTGATTAGGTTTGCGTCAAAGGCCCATGTAGGTGATTTGTCTCAGTTCGAGGACAAAGGCGTAGCCAGGGGGGGCCAAAGGGGCCATACCCCCCGAAAAATGTTTAGAAAGTATAGTCATTTTGTGCTTTGAGAGGCGTTTTTCCGAATAAAATAGTGTTATTCGCCTAAAATCAAACATTTTGCCCCCCTCAAATTTCTGGGCAGGCTACGCCACTGTTCGAGGACCGAAAAGTTTTTTCATGCAGATCGTAAGACTCTCTGTACTTTCAATGCGTAATTGCTGCCCACGGAAGCTCCTTACTTTGCTGAAGTACTTTCGCGTTCAATGCAGGTATCTGGAGTTACGATTTACAAATCTAGCACAAGTTATGTGACATCATACGCTCTTTGGTTTAGTGATGACGGAATTAATTTCAAAATCTACACTTCAATGGATGGAAGTGACCACGTGAGTATAGTAGCAACTATGCAATATGCTTAAGTAGTTGCTGATTTTACAGTGATTAATGCTATATACTAAAATAATCAATGACAATAAATGTGGCTCAAGGGAGAGGGTTCGCTATTGTGCATGCTTAAAATTTGTGTACATGATTTAGTATCAAGTTGCTGACAATTTTTTAAAATCTCGCGATATGTTTCGCGTGTATAAAAAAAAGTGCTTCTACTTGATTTTCTACTTGCTCTGGGACGTTTTTGCAGGATAACACAACCCAAAAACACAATAATTAAGTCTTTTTTTCTGAGCAAGCAGATGTTTTTGTTCTGGTTAGATGTTTTTTGGAGTCGACCCTCAGACGGACGAGTTCACGGACATCCTTCGGGAACCCATCTCTACAAAGTACATTCGAATCCAGCCACGCACCTGGAAAGGATCGATTGTAATGCAGTTTGAGTTGCACGGCTGCTACGTGGACAGAAGGATTACATGCTCAGGTAAAAATAAGCCCTTTAAAAAACCCCGTGTCCTTGGTAAATTGCTGACAGCAGCAAAGAGCTGAAACCAGCAGGTTTTGACGTTTAGATGCCTCGCCTAGGCTTTATTTTACTGGTTAAAATCGCATTCATTTTTTACACTTTTTGTAGTGCAGCATCAACCATTAAAATGAGCAACTTAATGAAAACGGATATAGTACCTCAAAAAAGAAACAAATAAAATCGACACAATGTGGGTAGCGTATTAAAATCGCCAAGGTAAAAGCAACTGCAATAGTAATCAACATATAACTCCGGTGAATTGCGCCTGGGTGTTTGCTTGGAGAAGAACAATGATTGAAAGCTTAGGCCAAAAATTTCTTTTGAAGACAAAAATCATCAAAATCACTACTTTGTCAGCCTTCGTGCAACAACTTCTTGGAGCGAAAGATCTCGCTTTTAAATCTAGAACAGTTACTAAAACAAAGTCAAAGTTGAACGCTGTGGCCGTTTCTTATTTCCCTACTAAAATTTGGATTATGCAGGTCAACCACGTGCTGATTGTTTATAAAAGGAAAATGTGGTAGGAGCTCACTGGTCGGCATTTATAGAAAATTACACGGAAAGTTGAATTTTGATTTGAGGATCTTGCAGGTTGAATTGAAAAGATCAGGATTTATGAGAAAACAAAATATATTTTACAGTTTATGTTAGTAGAAAATTTAATAAAAAAAATGTCGAGCTATTTGATTTGCTTCAACGCTGACCAACGATAAGGAAGAAAATATTTTCCGAATTATATAGAAAAGTAGGTTTCAAACTGCGTTCGCTGAACATGAGGGGAACTTTCACTTATAAAATCTNTCAGAGAAACGCTTCCTCGAAAATGCAAATTTAAGTGAAATATTTACTTTTGAATGTAATCAAACNTTTATTTCTTATGGTTTGTTAGTAAGAACACATTTTTTGTTTTNTTTTTAGTAAACAAAGATGTTTTCGCGTCACAACAGAAAAAGTTCAAATTAATGGAACGGAAGTGAAGGGGCGGTGTAAGGCATTTCTAACGAAACTTTGAGCAACAACAATACTAACAGTCACAAACCCGAAATAGGTGAATCCAAAAACAAATAGCTGAGAGCATAATCGACATGCTGCAGACGTTTCAGGAGAGCACTTGGCTTTCCGCTGCAATATATGCGATAGCAGAACAAAGATATTTTAAAACAGGTCAATGAATGTGGGAATTAGGACCACGATACAAGACGTTGGTTTCATCGTTACGAAAGAGGTCCTCTGATCCACTCCATGCGTTAGTTGAGTAATATAGTATTGTAGTGCGATGTGCCTACGTCGTATTTTAGGGAAAGGATCAAAATATGGCGCCGTGCGCAGTTTTCCTCGTATTTGCTTATACTTGAAACGCCCTTTCTTGCAACCCTTAGCACGAGCACACATTCAGAAAAACTTGATTGCTTCCTCTTTGAAATGAATTCTTTTCATTCGTTGCAAAGTGTTGATTTACAATCTTTATCATTGTTCATTGTTCCCTCCGATGGAATATTTATTGTTTTCCATCAAAATAGGTCAGGAGCCGGGACATGTTCATTTTGTTTCAAGACTATGATTCCACCTATGTCTTGTCATTGTTGCAGACGTTGGCACCAACTTTCAAGAAGACACATTCGCCATCACTTGTCCTGCGGGATGTATAGAAGATCCATCGCGTGGAACGGTGTATGGAAGCAAAATTTTCACCGAGGTCAGTAGTTCAAGTTTACCTAGAACTTAAAGAAAAATATTCCTGTTTAGTAACGCAACGCATCCAATCTCATACGATTGGGATGCTCATTCCTCAAAAATACAAATTAAGTATGATTTTTTTGTGCAAACTGCAACGTTTGCCTAAACCATACTGAGTTATCTTTAAGTATCTTCAAATATTTTTTCCAGAGCTCAGCAATTTGTCCAGCTGCTGTACATGACGGCCGCGTATCAGACAACCACGGTGGTTCCGTCACCGTCGTCAAAACTGACGGACAATCTTCCTACTCAGGAACGTTTTCCAACGGAATTCAGTCTTTTGAGTGAGTGAAACATTATAGCCTGTCAAGGTGCAGGTAACTTGATCGCATAACAAGCTTCGGCTTATTAGATATGCTTTCCTCTTTGTCTGAAATTTACAATATTTCAATAGGTTTCTGCGCTATTCACTTAATGTGACTGCTCAATATCTCTGCTAAAAGTCGCAACGTTTTTTTCTAGGTTCGGATCTTCGTCGCGATCATTCATGTTTGATGGAAGTAGTAAGTAGTTTAAAAAACAGCTGTTTTGTGAACATGGTTTTGATTTACGTATGCAAATTTTGGCGGTCGGTCTTCCGCTTTTGTATTTTTCTAAATACAGTTCAACTTAAATTCCAGATGCTAAAAAGATATTTTACTAAATCTGCAGTTGTAAGAGAACCTTGCTTGCGAGTCTTTGCCTTGCCAAAAAAATGTCCTAACATTTTTGTCTCACTATGTCCATTATGTCCAGGGTGGTCCGACACGGGAGTCGTATTCAACGCAACTCCGTAGAAACGCGTAACCACACTTGGTGTTTTAGAGGTCGTAATCAATTTGGCGCTTTGGTGATGTCAGCGCCTCCTCGGTTTCATGAAAATTTGAATCGAATCAGCTGCATAAGTTGATAAGATTTTTTTTGTTCTGCACGAAAACCTACAGTATGCAAAACATCCGTAAGCTTCATCTTGCACAGTACACTGTAGGTATTTTCCGCGCGCACCGTCATTGCTCGAGCTTTGCGTACGCAATTCACCAGGCTACTTCAAGCAGCTAAAGCTAAGTTATGGTGGCAACGCTGGAGAAGTTAGCTATGGTACTTTCTAGAAGAAAATAGCGCAGGAGGATAAGGGCTCGTTTGATTTTTCAGCATCTTTGCTATAATACACATTTTCAAAATGATCTTTCTCTCACAACAAAAACAGACAAGTAGGTAATCTTTTGCCAGCAGCGGTTGCGGATAACGCATTGCAGTTCATCGTGCTTAGCTCTATATCACTGAGTGCAACAGCCTTGCTACACTGACAAAAGTGTATCTTGAAACTTACACGAGTGTAAGCAGGGCCGTGGTCAGGTTTTAGGGTTTGGGGGTCAAAATAAGTTTTTTGGGGGGACAGATGGACAGATGTCTATAAGTTTAAAATTTTTCTTTCTGGCCACAAAAAATTTGGGAAGCACAAAAATGTCGGCGGGAGGCACTACCGAATGCTCCCCGTAGTTGCGGGCCTGGGCGCAGGAAGGTATTTGTAAGTGATAACATCGCGGCATGCATCCAAAGAGCTTTTTAAATATCAGGTCGAAATACAGTACGGTGATTTGCTACACTTTAGTGCTATCATGTCATACGCGTGGCTATGGTCCGCTTACCCGTGGTACAGGAGAATGCTGAAGTAAATTCAGATGTCATGTTGCTGGTTGCGGCAATAGCTGCAGGCACACCTAATGATCTCACGTCGCTGTTTTAACACCTATTGCATTCCTTGGAGGTTTATCTACGGTGCATAATCCTAATCATAAAGGCCTTACTCCGCGTTTACAATGAAAGACGTGTGCAGTGTTAGTGCTCACGTTGACTGATAAGTAAATTCCACTCGAAAGAGTCTAAACGATCTCGCCTTGCCTTTGCTAATCCTTACTTGGTGTTTTCGTCTCAATGGTAGGGCACTCAGTTTGGAGCAGATGACCACTAGTTCATATTTTTGCATTTCATATCAGTGAAGAATAACGCAGTTTTAGTCCAGGAGTAAAAAAATTGCGCTCATAAACACAAACAACCTTCCAGTGAGGTTAGAGTGGTGGGGGGGGAGGCAATTTCAGTAATATTTGGTAGTCAAGTCTCAGTACGTCGATCGCCCCAATCGCCCTCCCGTGCATCCGACCCTGCTCTTTGTACAGTAGTTTGTACGCAGAACACCTAGAACGCTCTAAAACACTTTACGGTTCTAGGGAACTTTACCATTTATCATTCCAACTNAACAANAAGAGACAATGTAACATATTCAGCGATGCAAGTATATCATCTGGTCCCTGGTTGGCCATCCGCAGCGGGTTTATCAGCTGTCCAGATATCCGCGCGTGACTTGTGTATAACTCTCCTGGTACATTCTGGTCTTAGAGTCAAACCAGGGTCTGGGTCAGATATTCGGAGATGTGTTTCGAAAGCACGATCCTGCTATAGTTTATCATTACACCGTTTTCCGCATCACACTGTGAAAAGTTCGTAAAAATCCATCTTTGATGCTGATACTTGAAACAGGCTCCTCATTTTTCGGTCATTATTCGAGATGCATGACCTAAAATCAAAATGAAACAAAGACTGCTTGAAAGCGAGAAAGTATTTTTTTGAAAACTAACAAGCAGGGAAAATGAGATTCAGGAACTTTATGATTTTTGCGAAAAGTTCCAATACAATTTTCTCAAGGGGTTTATTTGTCATATTTTATTACCGTCATCAACTGTCATGTTTTAGTACAATTTTCATAAGGAGCGCAAAATCAAACGCGAATGTAATGAGGAATGTGTATCGGAACAAGAAATTCCTTACTGCATTATTCAGCTTATCGTTGCGAAGAAGGATGGAAAGCTTGGAAAGATCATTGCTACTACTTGTCCTACATGGGCGTGCTAAAGAACTGGCAGGATGCCAGAGATGATTGCCTGTCAATGGGTTCCGACCTTGCTTCGATCACATCAATGGGAGAGAACGATTTTATTGAAGGATACACGGTTCAAGAAAGTGAGCGTTTTTCGTACTGAGAATGACGGAGGTTTGTTGCATTGGCTTTGCAACTGGTGGAATTAATGAAAATTGTAGATATATTTATGGTTATTCAGTGTCCATGGAAAAATGGAACAATGCAACACATTTTCCGCTCTGCATAAAAAATTGAATTTTCATTTGAAAAAAAAAAGATTCAACTCGAGTTCAGCGAACACATACTTTTTCCGAATATTGTAGCATAACAATATGAGTTCTATCCTTTGAATTTTCCTCTGGTTTGTAATCGGTACGAAACAAAGCTAACAATGTTGAGTAAACAACAATCAAACTGCTATAAAAATCAAACCACTCCACACTTATAACCAACAACCAACATTGACTAAACCAAGTAGTTTCTGAATATAATGCTTAGGTGCTGAATTGGTATGAATTAACGCTTTTATTAAGGAATGGATTTTAATAGACAGTTCTATATTTTTGTGGTGCTTAGCAAACGAGCTTATTGAATTGGTTTCAAGTAACCTTTGGTAAGTTTACTTTTATGCCGTACTACATCGCAATGTGTTCTCAGTTCTTGGTGGCATGCTTATCCTTGAATTGTACTTATCTCTCTTGCCGCCCTTCAGCGACATTTGAAATCAATATCATTTTTTAAATAACCATAAATAATGGAGTAATTTATCTTCTCATTGTCGCTAATTTTGATATTTGATAGAACTCTCGTTGACTGCACCAATTCTTTTTTTGAAAGGAGTTTTAGTAAACAGTTATAGTTTATTTTTTTTGAATGAACATGAACGTTTTTTTTTATTTGTAAATAGTTTCTGTAGCTTTTGAAGTTTAGAAGGTTATGGAGACGTCTAACATTAAAGCTTTAGGAAGTGTCAACATAGTTTCTAAAAAGCTAAAAAATCAACAGGCGCACATTCGTTTTTGATTTTGTGATACAGTTTTCCTCGTAAGTCTTATATTTTGTCCATTGCATACTTAATTTTTTCCGTTACTTAGAGCAATGAACAAAAAAAAATAGTTTCCAACTGTTTTAGATGTTGGGGCTGGTGTTTGGATTGGGCTCAACGATCTGGACACGCAAAATTTCTATCAATGGTCAGATGGCAGCCAAGTGACCTTAACAAATTGGAGAATCAAGGAACCGAATGGAGGTGTAAGTGTTCTACACCTTTAAAACGTTTTATGAGCAGCTGCCGTTGCATAGGATTGTAACAGTAGGAAAATGGTAATGTTTTTGATTGTAAAACATTTTGATTTTGATTGTAACGTACTGTATGCAGAATAGGGTCAACAGAAGTTCCGGTAAATCTTGTTTCTTACATTACTGTTTCCACCAAAGGCAGAAAGACTGCCTTCAGAACAAAAACGAGTAGAGGTCTAGTGACGCCAATGCACAAAAATTTTGTAGAGCGAAAGATGCGTTAACTTTTACCGCCTGGAAGGAAAGTGGAACGACAAAGAATGCGACTCCACCATCGCTTATCTGTGCAAAAAGGAAAAACAGCTTTTGCCACCTTTGGATAACGGTGATGTTGTAATTGATGAAGGCTGTGAGCAAGGATGGAGAGCTTTTGGTGAGAATACTTTAATGAGAATCTTTCGTCCGAAGCCGCATTTTAAATTGTTATTCTCGTCATACATTTTTTTCATTCCAAAAACTGGTGTTTTACCTAAGCAGTTTTTAATTTTTTTTCACACGCTGGTATTTTGATAAAACTTCTGCAAACGCTTTCCGTTATGCTATGAGTGCGATGCAAAAGCTTCGTTCACTCAACATATAGTCTGGAACAGGCGTGGCCAACCTGCTCCATGTATGAGCCGCATATCGGAAAACCCAAGTTACAATGAGCCGCAACATACTGTAAAACTTTAAAAACACGAATTTGTTTGGAATCTACCCTTCTGTGACATCATTATTCTTTATGGAACGACTTGCAAAAGTAATACTGCACGGCACGCTAGCTACCAAAGTACCACTTTACAACATTTCTACACTTTGCAATACGTAAAAATAAAAAATGAAAAACAAATATACATTTTTTCGGAAAGCTCAAGAGCCGCATGCGAAGGTTCAAAGAGCCACATGCGGCTCGCGAGCCGCAGTTTGGCCAACCCTGGTCTAGAACTTGACACAAGAAATGATGCGTACTTTTATCGCTTTTGTCACTTGTGTGTTGTCGTCACACGTCTTAAGCGTGTTCCTTCATTGGTGCTGTTATTTTTGTGCATCCGTCACACTAATTCTTTCTTGTACATTTTCATCCACTTGTTGCATTTGCCTTTTCATCACAAATTGTTTGTTAGTTAAGATTACACAGCAGTTCGGATGCTACAGGTTCTTCATGCTACCAGGCAAGCACTGATACTTTCATATTTATTTACGCCAATCGCATATGTGAGGAAAGCGGAGGGAAGCTGGCCAGCGTGCACAACGCTGGAGAAAATGCCTTTGTCCATTCTCTGGTGAGATTTACTTCTTAAATTATACAAGCAGTTATTGCTGCCCTAGGTTTTTGTCTTGGCGTGAATGCAAGTAAAAATTGTCCTCATCCGTTCAGCAAGCAATCTATTTTCAACCGTGAATGACAAAAACACAAGATGGAGGTTACTAATTTTTTTCACAATTGGCTTTTTGAAACGTTTAGTGACAATTTACGCTTGAGGCTAAAAAATTCTAAAACAGAGTCAAATTTTAGGTCTCCTATCGTACTTGTTGCATAATCGATAAAATACTTGTTTAGTAGGTCCTTCTGCATGCGGTGTGCACCGAAGTATGTGCTCTTGCGTACTTTCACTGCACAACAAACAAGTTATTCAGTATTCCATTTCGTCTTAAACAAATTAAAAAAGCACCACGTAGAAGTTCTGCAAAATGACATACTAGAAGTTAAGTGGAATTGATGTTATCAGCATCAGAGCAACTCCTTGATTTTCAACAATGGTGTAGCCGAGTCATATTTTTCAAGTCGCGAGTCGAGTTTATCACAAGCTCTTCGAGTAAGAATCGAGTCAGAGTAATCTACAATTTTTTCGAGCCGAGTCAAAATTGAGTCCGAAAAGTGTCGATTCATTTCAAGTCACTGGTTTGAAAGCTCAAGTTAATGTCGAGTCAAATAAAAGTAAACATTTTTCCAATATTGTTTTTTTGCTTTTATTTCATTTTTCTCCTTCAGTCTCAGACAATTCTACAAGTCTAGTCTAAACCTGCTGTCCCTAACTTGGCCTATCAAATACCCAAAGTAAGACTTTGAGGTCGACTAGCACGATCACTGTATGTAAACACTACTTTAACCCACGATGGTGTGTTCAGTACATTGTTCGCTGCTGGCCCTTCAGTGAAAACCAAAGTTTCATCTCTACCACAGTGTCCGGTAGAACCCCCGACTCTTAAAAAACTAGCATAACATCACTAGAAGACACAGTCATAACAGAAAATTTGCGCCAATATCAGGTAGTAATCTTGGCGGCTACCGCATTGGTGAAAAATGGCAATGTTGTTGACTTATCTTTCATTCATTCATTTCACACCGGCTTTACATCTAAGCAGGATCGCTGGAGCAGCAACCCTAGGAAGGTTAGCCATATCTGTTGCAGTGTATTGCCCCTTTGTAGCAAACACTGACTTGACTTTTTAGAGAAACATAATATTTCAGTCTTTTTAGTGCTATTTTTCATTTCCGCTTGTTGGCACACAGCTAAGACCACACCAAGGGCATGCTGAAGACACTACCCAGAGGTTGCAAGCAGTACGAAATCGTGTACAAAAAGCAAGCTGTTGATCTTGCAGCATCTAACAGTGACGCTCTTGTCGATTCGGCTTTGACTGTTTATCCAACCTCTATCAACTAAAGGTGATTGGTGACAGAAAACTACCTTGTCCAAGTCCAGTTCCCGGCGATCAGTTGCGAGTTAACTCAACCGACGGGGACACAAGCGTCTGAGCAAGAACCCAATGACTTGACGCCAGTAAAAGGCGGCCGTCAATAACGTTCAACGGAAGCGCTCCCCTAAACTTTTCCCTAGGGTTTAGGTCGTATGCTTTCTCGAGGTCGAAAGAACATAACAATCTTTAGTATACTCCCAAGGTTTCTCCAAAATTTTCTGGAAAGTGAAAATTTGGTCTGTAGTGTTGTGGCCAGAGAAAAAACCTTACTGAGTATGCTTCAACGTTGGTTCAATTACTTCATTGTGTCTTATCTAAAGCAATTCTTTTACTCTTTTCCCGGAAGGCTAAGGAGAACAATGTCCTGGTAGTTGTCACATTGTCTACTGTCTCCCTTCTTGTGTATGAAGATGTTTATCCCAGTTTGCCAACCTTCCGGTGCCCATCCAGACAACGAGGCCACTTGACACACACAAGTAAGCCACAGAGCTTCTCTGTTCAGAACATTAAACATTTCAGGTCGGATTTCTTCACCACTTACAGCCTTTCCAACCTACAATGTTTTGACAGCAAAGAAGATCTCAGGCGCAGTGTTAGTATTTTTCTCCCGTAGCATCTCCTATGTGTCCAGCCGGTTGAGAGTGACTGGATTCAAAAGATTTTTGAAGTGCTCTCTTCTTCTGCTAATGATGTACCCCTCATTGCCGCGTAAGACACCGTCTTGTTCTTTGATGGATCTAGCTAGCCAATATAAGATCTTTTGCCGAGGAGATGTTGGATGGTTTTCCAGAACACTGTTTTCGGCTTGGAAGTAATTAGAATTCAGTTTGTGCCGGAAATGTCCTAAAGATTGCGGCATTTCGCGACTCAGCGTACTGCGGATGCAGAAAAGGTTGGCTTTGTTCTGAAGCCAGGCATTTTAAGCTAAATTTTTTTCTCAACTAACATCTTTTGCCTACTGTTTCAACACGGGGTTATTTTTTGTCATGATTCACCACACCAAGTCTTTTTCGTCCGCATACCTGAGCAGTGAATGGAGGTAGAGCTTCTTTGGACTGCTGCCACTCCACCTCTGCGTTCGCTGTGCATTCCGGGATCTTTCGAAATAAGGACAACACACTGTCTGGAAAAGTCTTTCTTACACCCTTTTCCACCAGATCCTCTCACTTTCTGCGGTAGGACCTTCTAGTCCTGAACGCTCCAGGTGGTGATTGGTCCATACCTAGTCCAATAACCCTCTGATACGAAGGTCCAACACTGGTTATAACAAGTCAGTTGAACCTATGCAGAAATTCAGTGACAGATGACTCAAAGAATCTCTGAACCTGGATGCACAGTGCGTTGTTGCAGCACAGTTTTAGCAGGAGCCTGTCGTTATCAATTACGTCAGCATCGTCATTTATTCTATTCATAACCCAGCAACATTTTGAACAACGACATTTCGGACATTTATATTGATGTCTTCCACAAGGATCCCGGAATCTTTAGCTTAATCCCATAATCGGATTAATTAATTAATTATCGTTTTTTGGCCATAACTTGCGATCCACGAACGCTTGAAGGCCAGTTAAGGACTCGAAAACACGGATTTTCGCCTAGTTTATTTTGAAAGAATAAAACAAGCAAATTGCCACTTGAAATTGTTTCTCAGGTCCTGGTGATGTCATCACAAATACCCTGACGTCGACCAGTTGTAACGTCACATCAAAAAAGTTCAAACCCCCAAAGTTTTAAAATCGAAGCTACAAGTTTTAAAATCGAAGTTACGAGACTTTCTGCTTCTTTGTTGGGCTTGGACAGTTCTCAAGCGCTGCCGGCCGGCAAGCTATGACTAGAAATTTTCCTATTCACAATTATGGCTTTGCGTTCATCAAAGAGAGGGTCGCAAAACATGGAGAAACTAACAACTTAAATATGCAGAAGTTTTATATATTGCATAAAAAATGTAAACTTGAAAAAAGCAGCAGACATTCCAATGTTAGATGAAGATGCACACGGTTTTTGAAATGCGTACAGGCTGTTTGTTTCGAACCCAAGGATTTAAATGCTTTGACGAAATGAATGACGTGATGCTAAACTGTGCTCAGCTCTTAGAAATATAATGCGAATATCTACATTCATGGCTATATAGGCTGTGTGCATGCCAACGATTCTCAACGTTTCATGCTCCGTTCCCTCCTACCAAGATCCTCAGCATCCGTAGCTCCAAACCTTTCAATGAAAGTTGTAACAGCGCAACCGAACAAAAAATTATTCTTCATACTTATCCCGGTGAAGGCCTCTGGTCCTGACGTCCCAACGAAGGCGCCGTAGGCGCTTTTGAGGACCACCGGTCCCAGTTTGAGAAACAACGGCGTAGCAGACGATTAAAACATGGCTGATGTGTGCGCAGGCCGTAGATACTATCCCTCCCTCCCAACGTGGATTACACAGCGTGGATTGGACTGGCTGCTAAAACTGAGGAGACAGGTGGACAATACTACACATGGGAAACAGGAGAAGTAGTTTCTTACACAAATTGGTATGATGGGGAACCAGGTGAGTAAATTCAGAACTTGTATTCAGTTTAGAAGGGCAGAGCAAACGACGGAAACTTGGATTGTTTCGTGTTCATTGAATGCAAACATCTTTTGCAGCCAAATTGGGTGTTATTATTATTTATTATTATTAACAAACAGCCAATGATGGCAGGCCAAAGCCTGAAGAGATCATTGGCAACTGGCAACGCAAAGATTAACATAAAAGAAAAAATGACGCACACACGCACAAATAAAACAGCACAAACAGAAAACGTGTTAAACGGTGAGGTTATATTGAAAGGGTGGATTTTTGGACAGGAACAGACACGTTTGTTTGAACAAGCGTAAGGACGGATTTTTAG
>JGI24159J19872_10007190_pt1 | contig 14586 bp, 12 predicted proteins | sample Ectturendosymbi4_FD_19872 | JGI IMG/M metagenome (IMG submission 19872) | reverse complement strand
GACCTAAAAACTTAAAATTTTGACTTTATAATTTACAAATTTTGACTTTATTTTGACCTATAAATTTTCAGCGTTTGCAACTGCAAAATAATTCAGCCTTACATGTTGAGAATAATCCAGAAGTGTATTCATGCACTCTAGGCTTCGAAATTTAACAAAATCGGTTGTAAGTACATAAATAATTACAGTAGAGTCAAGGCTGAGAACATCATGAAGCTGAAATACTATATGCATTGCATAATCATGACTGTAGTCAGGGTCAAATTTTTGCCGAGGCAAATACGTTAATTACGTGCCCGGTTGGGTATGTTCTTAAATGTATTTTGTGGAAACCTAACATCCTGCTCTTATTTGATCTATACTCGTAGTATCTCTGGTCATTGTAACACAGTGTAGCTGCAGTGCCACTCTCTTTAAAACAGCCACACAATATAATATGATTTGATGTAGCGTAGCAAAAATGTTTTGTCGCAGCGTTACAGAAAGTTTGCCGAAGCAAGTGCCTCATTTGCCTCAATGTAGGTGCGACACAGACAATGGACGCCATTATTACAGAATTGCAACTAAACTTGCAAAAGCATATCAATATCTGTTGTTGTAGTTTCAGTAAAATATCGATATTTAAGAGAAAAAACTGTGCTGCAAAAAATTTTGACCTAACGATAAATTTTGACCTAATGATAAATTTTGACTTTTTTTGACCTAATAACTTGGGATAACCTCATGGTATGAGCGTGAAGTTTGGTTTGTGGACGTTTCATAAACTTTAGAAACGGCAGAAAATTTTTGACTTAATTGACTTTTGGTTGCCTTCGCCATTAATAATAACCATGACATTTAAAAAATTTATTAAATAGTTATTAATGATAACAAAATTTAGGAAAACTGAGCATATTTTTATTTTAGAAGTGTGTGTCAAACTGGCACCCCTTCGCATTAATACGTAACCAAGAAATAGCTTTTACTTTCGAAAAGACTGGTGACCGCTGGATGGAGCATTCAAATGTCTGCGTCAAAATGCGCATGACGCACAATAGTCGCTTTTGCGCAGCCAGGCAGCAGTCCCCGAGAAATCACCAGCGGTGGACTAAAAGCGGAGTAAGCGGCGCGGAGTCCGTTTGTGTTTTGCGGAGGGAGTTTAGGAATGTTTTTTGTTGGTGGAGAAGAGGAGTTTGATTTTTTTCTGCATTTTCTTTACAGAGGTCAAGACACTTTTGCTTTAAGTTTTGAAAGTTTTATGGAGTTACTTGAGACGTGTCCGTTACTGAAACAGCATTGCTGAGCTTTTCTAAGGTGAAAGGTAAATTTTTGCATCTCGTATGTGGCGCAAAATCTGATACGATTTGGACATGCGAAATCGAGCGTCTACTCGCCTACGACCCTTCAGTCATACATGTGGTTTTGTAATCTGTTCAAAGTTTCAGTAAATCAGGCTGTAGACAGAGCTAAACAATATGCTCATTTCTGTGGAACTGGCCATTGTACCCAACCTCTAACTGCGTTGTCTGCCGGTGGCTTGCGTGTGTTGATGGTTGTTGCCGGGATTTTGTTATGTAGCCAAGCTTGCGACGCTTCCCTTGTGTTGATATATTGTACAGTAACGCAGTATCAACATAAGGAAGTTGTTGTTGACAGCCATTGATTGAGCCTTACTTAGAATTCTGGACTTATCGTTGACTTCAGCTTTGTGGGAAGGTGTATGTTTCGTGTAACAGTGCAAAGTAAAAAACAAAGATGCAAAAACTGCATCACGAGTAAGTTTTGTCGTAGTTACTGTATGCACGCTGAGCCTAGTGTGAAGGTATTGTATTGCACCAGGATGAAAAGGAATGATTTAAAGTGCTACTAGGTATGCATAAAGAGTATTCTTTACACGATGGTTTGCTTTAAATGCATTTGTGAAACACAAAACTCGGCCATAATAAAACATAATATCATAATACGTGAAGTTACACCAACTCTGAAAAATCAGTTTTATGATGGTCTACTTGATGTTGGTTGTTTCAAGCAGGCAAAAGTTCTCTTTTAAGAGAAAAAAGTTATGCAGATTGGAATCACATTCAAGCAAGACTTTTAAACAACATGCACATATGTTGCTGGTCTGCACAGGGACTGAGTTTGCTGGAGAACTTTGGGGGAGACAAACCTTTATTGTTTGCGTTTCGATAACGTCACCATGTTAACTCTACCGTGGTACGAACTTTTTGTCAAATTGGCGAAATGGGGGGCAAATCATGTGGAAACGATATAATTTGCGGACCATGGCCCAAGTGCCCCTGGCTACGCCCATGGTGGTGGTATATCAACTGGTACTGTACAATGGTGCTATATCTAGCACTGAATTTATTATGAAAACACATTCATTCTTAGATTTGGGCTTAAATAGACACAATTATGCTCAAAACTTGTGATATAATCAATTCAAATTTGGTAAGTTCCGAAATTAAATGTACTGCTGCTAAAAACCACAAGATTCTCACTAGAACCACCAAACCAAATATATCAAATAAAAAAATAACGCAAGATCTTTTGGAAAATACCAGCAACGGCAACCGTGTTCTGTATATCTGTATATTGCAGGCTACAGACCAGCGCAGGAATTCGGCTCATAAGAACATGTCGCGAATCAGTCACATGATTGAGCGACGTTTGTGTACACACTGATTCGGTTAATTCAATTTAACCAACACAATTCTGTTATGATAATTCAGTTTACACAATATAGTCAATCTGTGCCCTGTGTCTATAGATAATCCAGTGATAATGTTATTTTTTTATTAATTCCCTGGTTTTACGCTGGGGGTTTTCAACAATAATTTAACAGTGAGATTTGTGCAACTACATTATTTTATCACAAAAAATTGGGGGAGCAAAAGATATTCTGTCCCCCATGTCCAAAGTTGGGGGTACATGTCCTCCCTGCCCCCCCCCTTGAACTCGGTCCCTGGGTCTGCAAAATTTGGAACTTTACCGAGTCAAAGCGGAATCGGACTTCAATTTTTCCATGATTTGCGTTGGAGAGAGACACACCACAAGTGAGCGGAGGAGGAGCGGATACGGAGTCAAAAAATTAGATTACCTCCACCTCTGGTAATCATGAACTGTCTGGAAGCGAAGCATCACAATTGCATTGCGATGACATATCTCAACGTCGCTGCATAGACGGTTTTAAATTTGAGAGCTTTAACAGCAGTGCGGGAGTCGGATTCAGTGAATTATTTTGAAACTCCCACTACAAGAATAAAAATATCCAACCTCCACATCCGGGTGAAATTGGAAACAAAATCGTAAACTCCGAAAGCCTCTGCAGTTAAGTCATCCAATGTGCGGACCGCATTATAACGCGACTTAATGTTTGTCCCTGTGAGGCATTTCGGTTGGTTGGGTATAGCTGGGCCATACATTACTTTTTTCTGTCGTTAGTATCAGTATTACACTGTTGCCGCGTGTGGATCCATTTATGTATCTTTAGCTCGTTCCTTTACAATCAATTAATCTCTGTTTTGTTTTCCTTTAGTTTGATATATAATCTTTTACTTGTAGAGCATGCAATGGCTGGATGTAGGTTTGTACATTGAAATCCGAGAGCTTAGAATCAGTTGCACTCGGGCATACGGGAAACCAGCAATCAAGGAATCAGTGTTGTAACAAAGGCTGACTTGACCTGCAGCAATGGTTCCCACAAGTTCTTGACCTTGGTTGGATTTATGATTTTTTTAAACGCGCTTTACTCGGTAGCAACTCTAACCCTTGCAAGTCATTCCACGTTCCCAGAACATGGATGAAATTGGTAGGGTTTGCTGCGAATTTTAGGCACCTATCTCCATGCTTGGAAACGCTGTTACTTCAGTGAGTGGAATGCATTTAAGTTAAAAAGAGCATTTTGTGATTGGTCTAAGGTCTTTCCCTGCCGGACCAGCTGCTTAAACAGGAAGAACTACACAGGTCCAAAGTTCTCCAAAGTTTTGAGGGTTGATTTCAGCTTGTTATTGATTCTTCGACTATTTTGCAACAGGCCAAACTTTTTCAAATCTGTTTTTAACTTTCTTTCGAAGTTTTATTAATGCGTCAACATTAGTTCACTTAGTTCATAATCAACACTTTGAATTTATTTATTCGGTTTGGTTTTGCTTCAGTGCGGTGAAGTTAATGTTTCAACAGCTTGCGACTCACACGTGCTGGGCTGTTCCATTAAAACCTACTTGCGGATACCTTAGGTTAAGCTAACTCGGTGGTTCTCAACCTGGAGCCGTCTGTCTCACCAAGCAGGCAATTTTTAATAGCTCGGAGGAAATTTGCCCAAGGGTGGAATTGGGAAGGAAAACAAAGATTCTAAGCTGTTGCTTTTCTACTTCAGCAAGGTGTCGTATTTCTATAAATTCTAATCGTATTTTTATCTGGCGTGCTAGTGGCTAGCATTTTGTGTTGCAAACAGATTGCACTTTTGGCTGAAACGTATGCAATTTTTGGGACAGTGCACCCCCACCAAAATTCTGATTTTTGTGTCTCTAAATAAAACCTTACTTCATATTCGAAAATGTGATATTGAACCGTTAAAATGCTGGTAAGTGCTCAGTGGTCTGTCTGTACAGTAGATCATTAATGCTTTTTGCTAATAAGGAAAATCTGACACGGGTGTTTTTGAGCTTTTAAGTGCAATAGCACGTTGCGTCTCAAGCATCGCTTGTAAGCAAGTTTACTGAGAAATACTTTTTACTGAAAGTGAGGTAGTAAACATTTAGCTAAAATGCTACGTGAACATGATATTTTTATCAGTCAGCTGACAGAGTCAATTAACAACTTGAGAAAAGCGCAAAAAGCAGGTAATTTCCTTCCTTCCATTCACACCTGACAAGCTTCCATTCACACCTGACAAGCTTCCATTCACACCTGACAAGCCCCAACGCTTGATCGCAATTATGTGGTTAAATAAACAAACGATTTTCAAAATTTGCCAAAATTCTAAGGATTTTTCAGAAAAACGGGCTTGGTGGACAGAGAGGAATCATAAAATCTACGGGTAGTGGCCTTCTTAAATTTTAAATCCATAACTTTCGTGGTGTTTGTTAGGACGAATGACTGGCAGGACATTTTTTGTGCAATGACACTATATAAGTAATCGATGAAAGTTCTGAACTTCACAGGAATTGTAATCAACAAAGACAAGTACCTGGTGAAAAAAAACTGACACCACAATTTTGATTTTTAATTTTCCTGGTGGATGCTTGAACCGCGAACTTCCTGAATACTCTTTGAAATGTCAGTGCTCAGTGCTGCTGCATGCGAAATTTCGTGTCAATATGGCTACAGCGTCCCATCGCAAAGAATGTCGCTGACCAGAGCACACAGGCGTAGCCAGGGGGAGCGAAAGGGGCCATGACACCCCAACACCCCAAATGTTTAGAAAATACAGTCATTTTGTGCTTTGANAGGCGTTTTNCTAAGCAAAATAGTGTTATTCGTCTAAAATCAAGCACTTTGGCCCCCCAAAATTTTTTGGCTCCCTCCAAATTTTTGGGCTGGCTACGCCACTGACAGAGCAATGCTTTTTTTCTTTTGTCCATACTCTTGTCAAAAGCTTGCTGAACGTTTGAAACGATAAGGTCATAACTGAAGAGCAGTAACTGCAGCGCGATATTTATTTACATTAATCCATGCTATTAAACCAGGAGTGGGCAATTAATTTGGCTCGGGGTCCCCTTGAAGAAGGCCGCGTTTAGTGGAGGGCCATGCCTTCTGATTGGAATAGAAATAAGTCGATGGAACTAGAAGCAAGTCTCGGTTGAAGTTGGCCTCAGCTTTGACATTTGCTGTGAAAGTTGGAGGAAATTTCAAATTTGAAGATTTTCCTTGAATGCTTCCGCGAGCCATTGAAACGCTGCGGCGGGTCACATGCGCCCCTCGGGCTGCTAATTGTCTTAAAAAACTGCAAAACTATCCTATACAGCAGGCATATTACGCAGGCAGTAGAGGTTCACAGATTAAAGTTACTGAAAATATTGCGCAAAGTGTGCGCACACTTCATATAGTGGGGAATTTACTTTCAGTTAACCTGGTGCGAAAACAAACCTGCGGTCAATTTCATGTTAAAACAGGAACTGAATTTCGAAGAAACAAATTGAGCAGCACCTGATTCGTTTACTGTGGTGTCGACATCGCTTATACGCAAGGTTTGCCTCTATATGCGACAGATATTAGCTGATGTAACGTGGTGGAACATGGCGGGCGCGGACAAAGCCAGTAGGAAGCAGTGAAACTGCAAACGTCAGTGATGAGCTCACGATTCACCGAGTCTTAACCGCAACGACGACACTACCTGTGAAACCACACGCCCACTCTACTGGAGACGTGGATCTTGCACATTCACTTTTTGTGTCTTCTCACAGTTCGTGAAATGAAAATTAAAGTTGAGTTAGAAGAAAAGTGCATGGAGACCTGGTTCATATTCTTTTTCTCTACCACCTTTCTTCTAGTTCTCTTTATTTACTTCTCCTCTCTTTGTTGTTTAGGGCTGGAATGCAGACGCAGTGCACAAATTTTGTTAACAATTATTCGACGTTTGCAGTAGTTAACCTTTGACGTTGTTTTAGTAGATTCCCTTAGTTGACCTTTATACCCTTAGTTAACCTTTGACGTTGTTAAAGGTTACCCTTAGTTAACCTTTGACGTTGTTTTAATAGATTCTGCTGCTGTCTTAAACACAGTTTTCCAAGAAATCTATAAAATGAGATTAGAAGGGAGGAGTATGAGATACAAATTTACGACATACAAAGATGATTGATGCGTTCCACTTTGACTTCGGCAAATCATGGATGGAAGAAAGATCGGACGCAAAAATCAGTGTAAGTACCAAGCTGGGCACGGCTGGTTTACAATTCGATACCTCACGCAAAGTAAAGCTTTGCGTTATTGTGTGTTACAGCACCTCTCTGTTGATTGTTAGCAGCCCAACCACATCGGCGACGTTCTCCCCACCGATCTCCTGCGCACAGTTAGTTGTAGCTGTCTAAACATGCTTTGTTCACTTGTGAAGGAGCTAAACAACTATGAGGTTCCGCAACGATACGGGAAAGTCAAGGCAGGATTTATAAAAACGTCTTCTGTAGTCGACGCTCTTTCTGTCTCTTCAATGCCTTTTACTTACTGAAAAGTTTTGACAAGCTGAGTGTCCAACACTGCTCCGAGCAAATAAAATCGCAAACTTCTTGCTTCAAAATTTCCCTGGCGGGCTTGAATCCCGGTGCTTTTTTTGAAAACAGTAACAGGCTCAGAAAGCAACCCAGTCACTCGCTCTATGTGATGAAGCAGGAAAGAGGTAGCAATCAGGACAAAGTCGGAAACGTGATAGATTTTGAAAAAACTTCAGAAAAAAGTCGATCCAAGATCAGAACTGTAGGTTTTGTGCAGAATGTCTTTCAAAGAACGATCAGGTTTAAAGAAACTTCAACGGGATTTAATCTCCTCCGTCTCAGTGATACTGGTGTCGAACGTTTTCAATCTTTTTTGCACGGTTTGCTATCTGCAAATTGCAGCAAATTCATTGCCGTGCTACTAACATGATATTGATGTTATATGCTGCATAAAAACTTAAGGGAAGAAAGAGATTGATTCACATGCAAATCGTTGTTTGTTTGTTGTTTTTTGACAAAAGAAATTGTGAAAGTACAAAGATTTATACGTGACAGAAACGTTATGCACTCTATGTGGCTGAAATCAAACAAAAAAACTCTGCATCTATACTCATTTTCGTTAACTCGATGACACAACATCGGTTAAGAAGAAGGATAGTTTTTCCAACATAGATTTGTACTGATGCAGAAAAGTTTGTAGTGCCTGTCAGCAAAGTGGTTGGGAAAAGCGGATAAAACATGCGACAGGTTAAACGGGCGAAAAGACAAGCTCAGCTGAACTTTTCTCACCAAAACTTATGCCTAGAGTTGGAGCGAAGCTTTCCACAAAAGTTTACAAGGATAAGAAGGAAATATTTTTAGTTCAGTGCTGAAGAGCTTGATGAAAGATGTGGTAGTTTGGGTTTTTCTGCTACTTTGTTCTCTGAAACCCATGCCCATCAGTGCAGTGGCATATCGAGATTAGATGCAGAGGCGGATCCAGCTCGTAAGTTTAGGGGGGGCGATTTCAGTAATATTTGGCAGTGAAGTCTCCGTTGGCAGCCAAGTGTCTTTCTGAATTGTACAAAATCATGGTGAAAAATGTTACTTTCGTAAGTTTTAGGGGGGGGCGGTCGTCCCAATCGCCCCCCCTGGATCCGCCCCTGGTTAGATGGCGCCCGGGGCAAGAAGCAAGTTTGGCGCCTCCATGCTCGAACGTAAGGTCTTTCGGGAGCAAATGTAGTGTATTGAAAAAAAACCCAGTGATTCGGCGCTGGGGGCATTGTAACCCCTTTACCCTCCCTTCGGCACGTTCATAGTTTACTGTATAATTGTAAGACGCAATGTATGGTTTGACTGTGAGGGTGATAGCTACACGCTTGTATATGGTGACTGTCGAGACCCGTGTGCTCCTATAATGGTCCATGCACCTCTGAAAAGGTTCGTGTAGCTCTGAAAATGGTCCGCGTACCCAGGGGCGAATTTTCATTTTCGGGGCCCTAGGCTATTTTAAATTTGGAGCCCTTCTGGAAGGCAGAAGTGGCCGCAGTCACATTTTCAGATTCCGACTCCGCTCCTGTCCCAGAATTTTTGAATCTGGGTCCGAAAAATGTTCAAATTTGAGAATCCGACTCCTGTTGAAACTCCGGCTTCCATCGATGCAACTGAAATCCTGTAATGTTTTGCTTAAGAAACGACGCGCACAAGGACCACGCAGACTCCTGCTGCTGTCGAAAATAAAAGTGACTTCGGATCCGGGTCCGTTTTTTCACAAATTATTGACTCCGGCTGCGGAAGAAAAGCGCAGGATCCTACCGGCACTCCGGATCGCTGACCACCTCNGGTGTAGATCATTCCGCACACTAAAAACTGGGTTATTGGTTTNGTCTTTTTAATAACAGCTCTTGTGCATCTGCTTTNGCAGTGGCTTTATTTCGCTTGCTAGAACCACTCTCACATGTGCGTTTCGACATTCTCACGTAAATGCAAGTATACCTACTGTAGATCCACCGTTATCCTGTTAACTTTGAAACAAAGAAAACAACTTCCACGTGAAGCTCGCTTTGCTAACCAAGCTAATAAGCTCAAGCTACAAATTGGCCTTACTGATACATTAAGATATGTGTCTAATTCAACGGTAGTTAAAATCCATTTCTATGCATTGAACTGTAGAAGGAATGGCCCAAAATTACTACAAAACAACTGAAGTCAAAGAACATCCCAGCTGAACACGTACGTTATTACAAACAGTTAACATTTGGTTCCACTGATTTTCTGCAGCCTTGGCTAGAGTGCAGGCTAGTCTTGTCTTTNCCCCGTATCTACTCATAAAAAGAAACAAGAGAGAGACCTGGGCTGAAGGAANGCACCTCACTGGCCTCATGTAATCTGAAAAATTGATTCNCGCATTTAGTTCCACACATTTATGCGTAACAAGAACCAATTCTCAACGCCATAAAAAGAGAATGCTCATCGTCATTCACTTCAGTCCTTCGCGCTAATTTTTGTACAGAGAATAGGGCATAGTAAAAAACGTACATTGAATTTAAAAAAATACAAATATAATTGCTTACAAAAATGCTGGAAATTGTCCTTACTCCCAAAATTTGGGGTCTCCCAAAATCGGGGGCCCTTGGCTTAAGCGTTTTTAGCCTAATGGTAAATCCGCGCCTGCGTGTACCTATAAAATAGAGCAAAAGGCGACAAAAGCGCATCTTGCAACAGACAGATGGCAAAGTGCTGAATAGAAGGTAGTGCGTCATCCTCGCAGCATACATGAAGCTTCTTGGAGGAACGAAAGATGCAGCAGAGGCCTCAGTGCGATTCGGTGTAATAAACTGCTTTTATAATAAGCGATTGTTTTACAGGTTTATTGAAAATATTTTTGTTGAAAGGTTAGGAATAATGATGTATAAAAAAGACGAAACAAGATTTTTTTCTTGCCATCACTGCTGTGTACACAAATGTTTGTCGTGTTTGGTCTCATCTCTCATGGATATTCTCTGTGAATTCTCATTTTCATCATGAGCCTTTGAAGACACTGAAAATAAACTAACTTATTGCCAACGATCTCATCAATTCACTTTCCGTGGATAGAAGTCAACTTTCCTTGATTCTGTCGCCAGGTAATATTGTTCGAACCGACCACTTCAAGACCGGTAGTTGTGTGTATGTTGCTGTTTACGCGCTTTCGATTTCCCGCCAAGGCTTCAACCCGTGTTTTGTTTTGAAACTGGCCAATGAGCCCGTTTATCAACTCACCGTGCATCATCCCCGTTTATCCGTGCACGTTGTCATTCTATCTCTCCAGACAATTGACAACGGTCTAACAGTTACAAGTGCGATAATGGCGGCCACTTGTGACGAAATAATGGAATCAGTAATTTACAACGAGCTTTTAAGCGATTCATGACGAGCAGCTTACGCTGTTGAGTTGCGCGGAAAGGAATGTTGGTTGAGGAACCAACGAAACGTTTAGCGCATATGGACAAGCGTCGCGACAAACCTTGTCTCTGAAATCACGTTCCGGTCAATGATGACGAACACGCTTTTTTCGGGATTTTTTCGCTTCCCCATTCGGTGCCACAGGTCATTGCTTGTACCGTTTTGTAAGTCATGCCTGAACTTTGTTTTAACCTTATTGTAAATAATTAAAAAAAAGATTTTTTCGCAAATTTGGTACGGATGAAATAAAACTCATTTAACGACTTTCCTTCACAGTTTCATTGTTCAACCTGCGTAAAAAAGGGTGGGGGTGGTGCGAGAAACTTTTCTGCCGCATGGTCTTCCTGTTAATTACAACTTCGACAGTTGATGAGCGGAACGCCTGCAGCATGTCGTTTTCAATTAAGTGTGTAATTTTTGTACGCAGCTGCGGAAACCGTGGAATCGCGCAGCTGAGAGAGCACGTTTCAAGAAAAATTGCTTGTATATTTTGAGCGTAAGACTTCCTTAACTGGGAAATCTTTTATTGCAACAGCTAGGAGAAACGATTTCGTCCAGCACGTCTGAAATTGGACCGCCTAACGCCGCGAGCACTTTTGCAAAGCAGCAGAGAGCGTCGTCGGCACGAGCACCTTCCCGCAACGGATACTTCGGGAGGGTCTGCTTGTTGCGATTTTTCACTGAATCGTCTGCCAGTTCGCACGCACAGCGCGCAACAACAACGACGATTTTGCGAAAGCATGGCGACACACAGCACAAGTGAGCGACGCATCTTATTGGTTGAAACAGCGGCTGAACTGTGTACTGTAGAAAGTTTTGGTTGAGCAATTATTTTCTGGATTTGAGAGGATCCCGGTTGGATAAAACTGTTTGCCTCAGATTATAACATTCAAAAAGCTTTCGAAAATATTTCATATGAGTGTTTTTTGACCTTCAAACAGTTACGTTACAAACACTGTTGTTTATTTTTGCTCAACCATCAGTGATAAATAACGACGAAAAAGTGAATTCTGTAGTAAATTCGTTTCGGGCTGAAAATGATGTAATTTTATAAGATTTTTTTCTACGCAGTCATAACAGGTCTACACACTTCACCACATGTTTCGGAAACAAAATAATTTGAATTAGAACCGAACTACTGTTTGGCGGGGCCAAAATGTCATTTTTTTATTTTTGAACTTTTTCCACTCTTTTGCCAAATATGGGTTTTTGTTTTGTTGCAAACTGCACTTTTCTCGTGCATCATTAGCTAATCGCGCAGTCACGATTTCAATAAAGTTTGATGAGAAATCTTAGCTGGGAGAGAAAAGAAATTATTGCATGCTTTTTTCACAATGTAAGAAATATGTGTTTGTGCACTGAGACATTGACGTCAATATCTTGATGTCTGCTTCACAGGGAAACTGTTATTTCATAAACCTTCATCCATGCCAGTGTAAAGTTGCATTGTCTATAATTGCCATTTATTGTTCAAACTTTTGTGCTGACATAATGAGATTTTCTTTTAGCGACTATACTTTTTTCTTAGCGGTTGCATTATAGCCGTCGCAATGATCAGCGAAAACACACAAAACGTCTCAGGAGACCCCATTCACCAGAGAGGATTTTTGCTCTCTCGCAAACCAGCTAAATATTTCACAAGCCAATCTGTACAATAGACAAGGTTTTAGAAGCTTTGGTCTGAATTTTATGCTGTGGTCTTAAGCCAACCAGTCCAACATTTCCAAAAGATAGGCATGCCATATTTCCGTGCCTTCAGACCGGGACCCTTTCCACAAGACGTTATTGAAAATTTGAGTCATACCAGGTTTTTTTTAAAGCGTTCGGGTCCCTAGAATTTCAAATCGGGTCTCTAGAATCAGAGTAAATTATCATCGGGTCCATAAAATCAGAGAAAATCGGGTCCCTAGAATCAGATAAATCGGGTCCATACAGATCCATACTGGTTGCCTAACATTTTCCTAAAAAAAAAACCTGGTCATACTTTAAAAGTTTAGGCAATCGTTCATAGGCAGCAGACTGTCCAGGGGTGTAGTAAATCGCCAAAAATGGTTGTACGCTTCAACAAACGACAGGGCTTCAATTTCATTGGTGGAAAAAATTGGAGAGTGGGTTAATATTTTTTGTCGGCGGGACGCACGAAATGTTCGGCTACTCTCCGCAGTCACACTCTCCCAAGTGTACCACGCAAACGGAGGTAAAAATTGTTGTTTATGAACTTGAAGATAAAAATGTGGAGAAAACATTTACGGGAGATCGGTTATTGCTATGGAAAATACACACTTTTTGTGATGAAGGCGGAAACTCAGTATTCAACTCAAAATGCGGCAGACTTTACGCTGGCAACAGAAAACGCATCGTGAACACGAAAGCACGTCACAGACTGCAAGTTGCACACGCCTGCACACTATATCCTGCCATACAGCTGTACACAGAACTTTGGGTATTTACACATGGTCAACAGCGGGACGAGGCATTTAAACCGGTATTACCCCTGATAAAACTGGACATTTGGCACAAAAGAGGCTTCGTTTGGTTTTGCGCCGGATCCAGCCCCGAAGATACTACCTTGAAATTCTTTGTGCAACGATAGGTTCCCGGAAAATCTGGAGAAGTATTAATTGTTGCATAAATTTTGTAAGTCTAATACAAAACGTCCCCCACACCCACGTACTTGTCTGGATGGTCCGCGTTAGACATGAACGGAGTATAGTTTTGCCGGCCCCGCCGGATACTTCAAAATTTTCAGTTCCAACCCTTTCATCACTGTGTTACTTGTATAAATATGCCTCTAGGACCTAAAAGATCTTGTAGTAGCGGCAAAAAGTATTCTTACTCTTCCAACATAAATCCACTTAACTTTCTAACTACGCAGTGGTGTGTTTAAGGGGAGGCGAGCGAGAGACTTGCGTCGGCCCCCTCTTTTTAGGGACCTCCCCTCGAGGTGTTTCGCACGTGAATTTTCCTCTTTTTTGTGAAAAAATTATTATCCACTCATATAATATAGTCCGAAGCAGATCATAAGTAAGTACTCTGCTTTCAACGGGGCCCTCAAAAACAGCAACTGTAAAGTGCTGGTGCTCTGCTTTCAAGGGGGGTACCAGTGGCCAATGTAACGTGCAGGTACTCTACTTTCAAAAGGGCACACAACCCCAACTGCAATGTGCAAGTACTCTGCTTTCAAAGGTCCCAGTAGCCACTGTAATGCATTAGTACTCTGATTTCAAAAGAGGCCAACAACAGCAGCTGTAAAACTAGAGAAGTGGGGGACGATGACAGCTTGTTATCGCTAAACGTTTATGTGCTGCTAACTTTATCTTCCAAGATTCTATTTGAATAAGATCTGATGATGCCTACTTCGCAGGCGAAATATATACTCTTTAAGATCTTAGTGTCTGATTCTTTGCTGACAAAGGATTTCTTTCGATAAACAACTTTTAGTTTTTTGAAGTTGTGCATCATGTATACCCTTTTGCAGGGACCGAGTTGGCTAGAAAACTTTGGGAGGGACAAACTTTGTGTGATGTGCATATTATTGTGCATATCACACAAATATAACATTATTGTTTGCGTTTCAATGAGGTCACCATTTTCACAATCACCCGTAGTACGATCTTTTTGTAAAATTGGAAAAATGGGAGGCAAATTATGGAAATGATATATCTTGGGGACCATGGCCCAAGCGCCCTCCTGGCTACGCCAATATTGATAATGTCCATTTATCTTATTTATTCCCCTGATTTATTCTGTAGGGTTTCAACAGTCATGTAACCACGAAATTTGTACAACTACATTATTTTTTTAAACAAATTATTTGGGAAATTTGTCACCCCTTGTCCAAAAGTGAAGGAGACATGTTCGACATGTCCCCCCGCCCCCCGAAACTCGGTCAATGAAAGGTCCGTTGCATTTTGTGTTATGTCAGTCATGCTGTGGTCCCGATACACATCCTTGGGTGACCCGCATATCTCTTTCCTAGACTTAATCAAAAGGTCTTACCGCGGTTGGCTGGGTATGATGGCGTCATCGGAAG
>JGI24159J19872_10007188_pt1 | contig 14587 bp, 9 predicted proteins | sample Ectturendosymbi4_FD_19872 | JGI IMG/M metagenome (IMG submission 19872) | reverse complement strand
GGTTTCATAGTATGACTAAAAAGTTGTGCGGCCCGCTTACTCAGCGGTAACTGACAAAGTGGCCCGCGTTAGCAAATAGGTTCGTCACCCCTGTTAGNTAATTGCATTGAAGACTGTGAGGAAATTTAGCTTTTAGATCAGTCAAACAAATGCGGAAAGCANCTGCGTATATNTGCGTTAAGCANTAGTCATGAAAAGAAGCATTGCACAATTATTTTACATCTCATTTTAATGGTACTGTGCATAACGACGTTACTGAAAATAAGTTTGCCGTATACTGTATCTTCCACGTGTTGCTATTTCTGCTCCAACAGCTGGCGGTTTTATTTAACAGCAAGGAGTAGTGGTTCAAAAAGAAACTGAATTTCTTTTCCTGTTTAATATACGGTTTAACTTGGTCAAACTTTAAAGAAACAGATAGTCACAAGTGGTTTTCCAGTTAGACAACGAAAACCTTCACCATGTAACCCTCCCACTTCCCACTATGATAAAAGTCAAGGAAGTGATAAAATAAGTAACCTAAACTCAAACTGAAATAGAGTATATGAGAAATAAAGTGTAGACTTATTTTGAAGTAAATAGAACGCGATCATGAAGAAATTATAACCATCCCTATGTATTTCGACATTGTACTCTATTCTTGCATTAAATCAATTGATCAAAAAATCTAATAAAATTTACCTTCTGATTTAATTAACCCTACACATAAGGAGGCGATCGCTTTACAATTATTTTTGCATTCGGGAAACGTTTTCTCATTCGCTCCATGCAAATTGAAAGGGCTATGAATGACTTTAAAATGTATTTGAAACGTACTCTACAGAGCAATATTGCTGATAGCTAGCGAACCAGAGTAATTTGTATCTAATTCAAAAGTACTTTTCGTGGCAGGAACAAATAAAATGATTAATTTTTAAAAGACCATTGAGTCCAGTTTTATATTTTATAGATTGGACGGATTTGGTCCCAGAAAACTTTGTTTAAGAAGCGGTAACCACAGTAGATTTTTTCTTCATAAGTGCTCACAGAGTTTGTCAATACAAGCTTTCGCATTCACAGTCAACAGACTTTGATATTTGGCAGCAGAACTAAGCTCTTTTTTATTTAACCGCGGCTCCATCATTAACGTCACCAACTGCTGACAAATGATTAACTAACATCTTCTTGATGCTAGTTCCTTGTTTAGAACAAGACCACCAGCATTTCAGTCTTTCGTGTACTCAATCAGAATAGATGTGGCATTATATCCGCTAAGTTAAGCACTTATATTCTAAACTTAAAAATTTTTACTAAGGAGCTGATACAGGAAAAAATATTATTGTGTGTCGGTCTAGTCATGAAAAGTTAAGGCATTTGTATGGCGATAACATAATGCCTTGATGCAAAACAAAATCCCTTAGTTTGAAGCAATTAGCTAGATCTTTTCAACGAAAGGAGTAGACTTTCTAAATAACTTCTAATTNCAATATCCAAACAAGTCCTATTCGCAAACTGTTTAACTTAGCNACAATCTTTGGTTGTTGAGTTGAGGCCATTCACAANGTTCCAAACATTCTGAAAAATTTATAAGTTTTTTCTGAGTGAGCAATTGCACATGAGATCCGCACTGACTGGGTTAGTGCGACAAACGCAAATTAATTGTTTAATTCCCTAGTAATTAATTTGTGGGTTTTGGGCCATAACTTTTGAACCAAAAACGCTACAAAGCCAATCAAACCCTCTACAGACTGGTATTATACCCTAGTTTCTAACAAAAACTCGACTCAAAAAATTGGCTCTTGACATTGGCACCCAAAGCCTGATGATGTCATCCAAAATGCGTAAACTTACTCCCATTATGACGAGTCATATACAAAAAATAAAAATAAAAAACATTCCAAATATTTTTTGATCGAAACTACAAGACTTTCCTCATCGTTAGAGGGTTTGAACAGCTCTCCAATAACTCAATCTGCTGCCGAGTTATGGCTGAACAAAGATTTGGCCAATATGTGCAAACGATACCTTTTTCGGGACTGAAAGGGAGACACTAAATTTTGGTTTGCACTTAGCCGCTTAAACTTAGATCAGAAAAAGTTTTGGTAAGCCAAAAAGATTAAAATTCTTGATGTAAAGAAACGATGCAAACGAATGGTGTATAACTCTTGGTTATGTGAACCTTGTCAGATTTTCAATTTAATAACGTGTTTTTCATAGTTGATAGAACATTTTAAACGCTTACTGCCTATAGTGTGGCGCACAGAAGATAGTTGCGTACAAAACTTGATTTAGTGTTGTAATCGATTTTGTTACAAGTGTCAAAAACACAACGACTTACCGTACAGTAAAGGTAACTCCATGAAATAACAAAAATAGCTTGGCTCCCTCACGAAAAGACTACTTTATCAAAATTTTAGGTTTTTGCAGGTTCAACTCTCTGTTTCCTTATTTTGATATATTTTCAGACGTTCAAACCAGTTTTTTATTATTTTGTTTTTGCGGTCGTTCGTAATTTATGGCAGGAAGTCTGTTAAACGTCCGCAGAGTCTTCAGACTAACCAACTTGCTTATGTTCTGTACCTGATGTAGACCACTACAAATTTGCCATTTCTGCTTTATTCTATCGCGTAGGTATAGTACCCGCTCTAAATGGACTACTTCACCTTCAAATCAAACAACCACTTTAAATGCAACGGGAGAGTTAGTTGCTGCTGGACACGCTCCAACTACTGATGCTCCGACGTTGAGCGGGGAAGTTCGGTTTTCGTCAAATGTCCGTGATGACATTCAGGAAAACGACATTTTTTATCAGTTCCTAAATATCTTTGAGATAGAAGAAATCAAAAGCACCGATGAAACAACAGATTTGCAAAGCACTTCGCATTCGTCTGTAGTTACGAAAGAAAGCTACCGGGTGACGAGTTCTACGTTTGAATCAGGTAAGTTGGTTGGCGAAATCTTCTGTTAAGCAATCGTACTGGTGTTAAAACTTGCTGCAAGGATGATAAGTACATTTGTATCACTACTTAGTGTGGTCCTAACTGTTTGCTGTCATTAGCCGATTCTTTTTGGAAAGATGTGGTTGATCCGCTTATGTTCTCTTGCAGACGAATTATTTGATGTGAATGGAGAACTTGTCACAAGTAGTCAAAACGTAAGCTCAAATCCGCCGCTGTTGTTTCACCAACAAAAGAATGTGTACAATGTGACACGTTTACCGAAACAAATGAACTCAACCCTAATATCCGACGACGAAGACTATTTCGACTACGCTTCCACACCAGCGATGCAACCAGGTCAACGAACAAAGGATGATATTACCATCAAAAGTATTTCTTCCGGCGACGCTTCGAATACAGAAACAACTGTACCTGACCACAAATCCGTGACTGCACAAAGTGATTCACACCATGACATCACAGAACGCCCATCACAAGACTCATCAGACTCATCATCTGATGAGTCGTCAACCACAACTCCACAAAGTTCATTTACTGAAGCTTTAGCTGTAGAGAGCTTCACTTACGGTTATGGTGACTTTCACACAACACAGCAATTTAAACTCAAGAACGTGTCTGATTCTAAGAAGCCATCAGTTGATGCACAGTCTTCAAATAATGAAAAGTCTGGCTCATCCGAACACATGAACATTCCGTCAACAGCAACGGAAGCTGCCGCCCAACAAACTGTGTACTTCACACCGGTCACTGAAAACCGAGATTCAACTAATGAAAACTATCACACAGCCAGCGGTGATCGTTCTTCTTCAGATAACGGTCTTGATGACGCCGATACAGATTATTATGATTACCAGTACACATATGACAGCGAAACAACAACTGCTGCCCCCCGGGAGCAAACGACCACCACAAGCTCTTCGACAGGTAAGTTGAGTGGTTTTCAAACAAATTATTACTAAAACTGCTCCAACGACACTTTTTGCTTTGACGCATTTTTCTATTGTAGCAGATTATACTTCCATTTCTTACGATCTTATAAATTGCTCATTGTTTGTCTTCCCGACTCTTTAGCTTCTTTGGCTGAACAAATGGCGAAATGTCACGTTATGAGCTCCATGACACGTCATATTGATTGAGAAAAGAGTGTGCCTTTCCAAATATGATTTTAAAAGAACAAAACTATAGGCAAATATTTAAAAGTAAGTTTACATGACGCAAAATTTTTCTATGTTAGAACTGCCCTGGTCCATAGCAGCACCACTGCAAACATCACCAGATTTTATGAAACCATTTCACTAAAAGTTATTTAATTTATTGTAAGGTTTGACTCCCTTCTAAGTGTCTGCCTCCAACCATGTAATATGTATACTGCAATTCGCCCTTCTTTAATTTTTTCTAAGATTCTACCTTTTTGCAATCATGACAGACGTTTGCGGAACTTTATACAACCTCTCCCTTCCTTTACTCGTTCACGATTTTGGTCGCCGTGAAGGTTCGTGGATGATGGACCCTGTTCCTAGGAAAGGACAACGCAACAAAATATACCTGACCAACTTCTTCTACGGCAACAGCTTGCTTGAGTTTAAATCAATGGCAAGATTCAAGTACGTGGTTGTGGTAATAAAATTTGCACATCACAAGCATGCATTGATAGTACTAAGTTCCAGGGTGCAGAAGTGCCTTTTTTCTTTTAAGCAATTATGTTAAAATGTTCTTTTCTTCTTTTCTTTTTGAGCAAGGTTTCCATATCGTAGTTATCAACAGTGTTCCCTCTACGAAAATTCTACACTGAGCAAATGTTTGCTTTGTTGCGCAATAAGCGCATACAACCGCGCAACCATGCAGACAAACAAACAGTCAAGCGTTCCCAGCGTTAAATGGGCTATGTGATATATATATATATATACCGTATTAACTTTAGAATGTTGGAAGTGCACGAGAATGAAATAGCACTGCGCAAGTTGTCTGGTGGTGCTGCGCAATTGCGCAGTTGCGCGCCTTTGAGGGAACACTGGTTATGAACAACAAATTGTCGCNTATATGTCAAACACCCAGCGCCCAAGTACATGCCGTTGCCGTGCGCTGTCAAAAACATTTAACTTGTCTTCGCTAGCACCAGAATTCAAATGACGTTGTCACTTATCCAAATTTGACCCGATGATTAATAATTTGTTGAGAGCCTAATTGCTTTAAGGTTAAAGCAGATAATAATAATCGCAAAGGCATCTATATTCATTTGTATGTTGCAGAAATTTTCGATTGAGTAACTCATATATGTTGCCATACAATTGGATCGGAACAGGACACATGGTTTACAACGGCTCGTTTTATTACAATCGAGCTTTTTCAAGAAATATCATTAAATACAACATAAGACGCAGGTGAGATGAGTTTGGGGTGTCTAAGAAAAAGAAGGTGAAGAAATTGCAACTATTGTGAAATTTTCGCTATGTACGCCACAGCTTGTTTCGTGGTTTAAACAATATTAACGTTAAATACGCCATTTTATTCACAAAAGCAAGTAAAACCTTTCAGTTTTAACTATATTTTAACTTAGTTCTTTCTTTGTTTGGAGATTTGCGACAAGCCTGGTAAAAACACATGTTAAGCAAGTTTTGTAAAATATGTTAACAAAGGTTTTAGAAAAACTCTGCCGTGGTCTTTGTCATCCGAAGCAAAATGGAATATAACCAAAATTTCCTCAATTTTGAGATCCCTACACAGATCAGCATGAGAAAGACATTCCTTTAGTCTGAACAGAAAGAATATTCTGCACTTCTGAATTTGCGCACTCACACAAACACCTGGAATGTCATGCAAGCGCCATATGTAATTTTAAAACTATTCTAGTCACGAAAAATTGATATAAGCCTAACTTATTCAACAACTTTTCATAAAAAGGTATTGTTTTCTCAGGAAAAACTATAGGAACATTGATATTGAGTCATTCATGTCTGTGTCAGATAGAAACTTAAGCGATAAATTCTTGTGGGACATGTAAAATCCCAGCTAGAATTTCAAGAACTTCTTCAATATCTTTTTGATTGTTCTTAACAACTATACCCACTCGTTAAGCTGTCTAGAAAAAAACAAACTAGCCTCAAAAATTTGGATAAATAAAGACGTATTAAAGTCTATTAAATCATGAATCATATGCTACAAGAAGTTATTACAGCGCAGCGCTCATGTCACTCTGCACTCAAAATACTGTATAAAAAGTATACAAATATTTTAACAGACACAGAGAAAAAGATTAAAATCAAGCCTTATGAAAATTTGTTAAAACAATTAGAAATGACTTGGCTAAAACCTGGAATATATAAACGAAATTTAAACCAACGTAAAGGACGAACAACTAAGCCTCTAATAAAATCTATTCCCAAATGCAGTTTAAGTAACCCACAAAATCCTACAGGCACGCTCAATAACACTTTTTTTCAACATTGGACCTAACCCAATAAACGCCCTACCAAAATATTATATCCTTACCTTGCTTATATTTTCAACCAATGTATGTCATGCGGAGTCTTTCCGACTAAATTACAAAATGGCAAAGCTAAATCTTATCTTTAAATCTAGTGATAAAAGTAGCTCGTTTAATTACCGACACATTCTGGTGTTATCTCATTTCTGCAAAATATCTTGAAAAACTGAAGTTGAATAGCTTTTTAGCAAAAATGTACTACTACGTTGTAAAAACACGGATTTCAAAGCGGGTACTAAACACTGCTGGTTTGTTGAAATTATATATTACCACCTGGTGAACGAAAATGCTAACAGTTTTTTCACACATGTGCATTATAGCTTGACTCGACAACAGCATTAATTATTACGGCATTCGAGAAGCGGCTGATAATTTTTACGCAAGCTATTTTACAGATAGGCAGGAATATATCGGTGCCAACCAATCAAGACCATACAACGCTTCTTACGCGTGGAGTTCCTCAGAGTTCTAACATTGATCCAGTTTTTTCCTAATTCATATTAATGATTTGCCATGAGCATTAAATTTCAAATCCTTCCTTTCTGCTAATGGTGCAACTCTACTGTTGGCCAACAAAAATCTGAATGATTTAGAAACATCGGTTAATCATATTTAAAACTGAATGGCAACAAACAAACAATTAATTTCTGAAAACGAACTTCATGCTCTTTTCTGAACGACCTAAAACCCAATAAAACTCTCATGTGCTACACAAAACATGAAAGACTTTACAGCGTGAAATGCTTGAGAGTTTTTTACACCAGGCTAAATTAGGAAATTCAAATAGAGCATGTAGGAAAACTTGTTTGCCATGTTAGCAATACTTAATTTAACTTGGAGCCTTTTCTCGCTGGCAGGGTGTTACGTTTCGTATATTTTTGACTTATTTACAACCATTTTCAAGACGAGTTTTTGTAAGTTTTTGCTAGTCAGTGTAAATGAACTGCATAATCGAGCATTAGGATGTCACGGCAATAATTAAAATGAGTGAGCTTGTCCATACAGCCGACGCACATCATTCAGCTCAAATTTTTGAATTCATGGAAAAATATAAATATGAATTGGTAAAGCATATGTTCAATAAAAGCAACAAAATACTCACGGCGAATATCAAATAAGACTGTTTATAGGCTACTTATCCAAGAATAACATAAAAACCCGCCAAACACAGAAAAACTTACAAATCCACTCTACAGGCTTTGCCCTCTGTTCCAAAATATTTTGCTTAACACGGTTTAACATCATGTCTGTTCTTCACGTTATCATGATCTAACTTTTAGAAGATTTTGGTAATGTACGTACTACTTCTTATCGGTAAAGCGTCATTTTGTTGTGTTTTTAAGTGTAATGTTGGACTGGCTGGCGAGCTGATCTTGCGGTCGTGAAGTCGTTCCACTGTATTCGCTATGAAGCAAATACAGTACGAAATAAAGTTATCTTGCTATTTTCTGATGTGTTTTCACACTTCACTTGATCAATGCTGCGTGAGGTATCTACACAGCGCCTCCCTTCTTGCAGTTCTGCTTGTTGAGCAATACGTTTGTACAATACCTGCTGCTCGTCAGCGGTAGCAGTCTTCTTAGCAAAGTTCGATTAACCGAGCGCGTGTATGAATACAGTGTCTTGTGCTTTCTTGAAATCAGTGCGTGGCAATCAACGTAACCATTGCAGGTATGTCAGTGCATGGGGACACTTGCGAAACGCCGTGTACGATTCAACACGCCCTTTTTCTTGGCAAGGACAGACCATGGTGCATATGACTGCCGATGAATATGGCTTGTATGTAGTTTATCCTGCACATGATGAATATGATCCCTATTCAGCTTCACCCGCGTATGTCATCAATAAAATCAACCCGCATGACCTCAAGACGATCGGGTTTTGGAAAACATCAATGAGAAGGTTTGAAAAGTTAAATAACAAGCCACCTTTGTACAACCCCTGAAGTTATAAGAACTTCAAGGACTGTATGTTGATATCGGTAGCATTTTAGGCAAAAACCTGTAAGTAGCATCCCTGTTTTTTCAATCCTTGTTCTCATTCAACGTCCTTCGTTTTTTTACTACGCTGAAATTACCGATCACTTCAGAAGCGGCGGTAAACAGTGAAACATATAAAAGGAAATAGTCCGGGAGAATTCAAATACTGACTAATTTGCCAATGTAAAAAATATTTTTCAGACACGAATATATTTCAATGCTCATCGCTGACCTTTTTAAAGGCGATACAGATGTTTGCCTTTGGCTAAATTTCTGCTAGTAATAAAATTCCCAGCTTCCGTGTTCTTCGTCGTTTGAGCGAGTTCTTGTAATCCACTGCTAGGTCGCACTAGATCAAGGGGCAGGTGTTGAGCACACATTTGATTGTCTGGTCAGCCAGAACCGTCTGGCCATGCACTCCATGGGGAGGTCGTTGGATTGGACAATGAAGGACAACACGATCAACGGTCGGTTTCTCTGCGCCACACACACAAGCCACAGAACTCAGAAGGTGCCATTTGTACAAGCAGGAGCGGAAACGTCCGACACCGGTGCGGAGGCGGTTAAGGCGGACCCACGCTGTTGTTGGCAGGGCCATTCAGGAGGGTAGGTGCCGATGTCGGGAATGAAAGTACGGGGTCTCGTAGTGCTCTCCAACCATTCAGCATTCCATTGGTGATCCGCCCAGAGCGCCACATTTCTGTTATTGTCGTCAGATGAACTCAATGAATTCACACCAACTCGCGTTAATGGAAAATATAATTATCGATTCCTGCATTTTCAGGCCTGCTTTTCCTCTAGGTAAGGCCGCATAAGAAGCAGTACTAGGAGGACTCGAAGCCCTCACACTTTTCAGCAATCTCTGATAGTTCTGCTGGCTCCACGCCAAAGCGAGACCAAGGCACGTCGGAGATGTAGTCACTCCATCCTTGGTAAACTTCTGGGCTGCTTTCCCGTGGGTAGAACCAGCACGTGTCTCGCCAATTATTCCTGGGCATTTTAGACACGTGGCCGAATCAACGCAGCTGAGGACTCTCGTTTCAGAAGGGGGTAAGACATTCAGGCTTTGCGAAATTGACAGCTCCACACATTGTCGCGAAGTGGCTCACCGTGAACTCTTCGCAAAAATCCCGTTTCTTCTACTTGCATTTGGGATGGCATTCTTTCAGCCATTATCCAACATTCAAGACTGAAGAACGGGGCACGCAAGACCGGGAATCGCGAGTACACCAGGCTCACTAACAAGGAGCTGTCCGACCTATGGGAGTTCCCTACACCTGAGAGAAACAGTATCTCTGGCCCCTTCACGCCAGAGGAGCTTGCTGCTGCCCTCAACCACCTGGAGTCAGGAAAATCTCCGGAATCGAATTTTATTTTCCCGAGTGTATACTCCACACCGGGTCAGGTCTCAAATCTTGGTTTTGCGATTTCCCCACTTCCTGCATGCGCCAATTCAAAATCACAGGATCTGGAGAAAGCATTACGAGTTGCGATCCCTAAACCGGAAAAGACATTGGGGGACCCAAAGAGCTATCGCCCTGTATTTCTGCTGTGTGTCCCCTTCAAGATCTTCGGGAGACTCACCTACTCTCGTGTTGAGCTAATCATCGACCCATTACTCCCGCAGGAACAATAGTGCTTTCGACACGGGAGGTTAACAATAGATCAGGTCACCCTACTGACACAAGACATCGAGGAACCTTTTCGGCTAAGAAGGCCGGAGCTGTGTTTGTCGATCTCACAGCAGCCAACGATTTTGTACGGCATCGCGGCCCCACCTGCAAGCTATTGCGATTGCTACCTGACAGGCACAGGATCTGCATGATCGTGGAGATTCAATTGCAGCTTCACGCTTACTACCGGTAAAAACATACCGAGCAGCTTGCGACGCCTCAAAAATGGCGTCTCACATGGATCCGTCCTGGTACCCCTTCTCTTTAAATCTACACCTCAACCACCGCCTCCAGAAAGTATGCATACGCCGACGACCTAGCATTCATCAATGCTGATGGAGAGTGGCAAGCAGTGGAAGGAGTGCTAAACAAAGACATGGCAACCGCAAGTGAATACCTCCAGTTAAAGCTCAACACTACACTGCCGTTAGTCTTCCACGGCAACAACAAGGAAGCTGAACGTAAGCTAAAAGTGAACCACAACAACAAAACGCTGTTCTTTTGCTTCGACCCCAAATACCTCGGAGTAACGTTGGACTGGTCGCTCACGTATCGTCGATACCTCGAGTCACTTCACAAAAGTTGACATCACGCGTCGCACTCTTGATGCGTCTTGCAGGCTCTGTATGAGATGCTGGAGTAACAACGTTGCCGACAGCCACCTGTATGAGATGCTGGAGTAACAACGTTGCCGACAGCCACCTTAGCCCTGCTACATTCAACAGCAGAGTACTGCGCTCCTTTCTGGTGCCGCAGTGCTCACACCCACCTCATTGATCCTGCCATGAACGACGCCTTGCGAACTAAGACTGGATGCTTGCGTCCTACACCAATGGGCAATCTTCCTATATTCGCGGGTATCCAACCTGCTGAGTTTCGTCGCAAAGAAGCCACAGTGTCTGTCCACACTGTCTCTGCCATAGATCCTGGACATCTGCTCCAATCAGTACTCACCTGTCCATCGCGTGGGAGTGCACAACATCTCAAATTTTGATGGGCCGCACAACAACCATCGGTTCATTTGACAAAAACAACAGAAGTGCAGCGCTCTTGACGGATCACCGATGAAATGAGACTCCGTACTTTCATCCCCGACATCGGCACCCACTCTCCTGGAATGGCCCTGCTAAGAACAGCCTGGGTCCGGCTTAACCGCCTCCGCATCTGTGTCGGACGTTTCCGCTCTTGCTTGCACAAATGGGGTATGGCCTCCTCTGCGGCCTGTGAGTGTGGCGCAGAAGAACAAATCGTCGACCCTGTTGTCCTTCAATGTCCAATCCATGGATTGCACGGCCTGACGGTACTGGATGATGAGACAATCGATTGGCTGCTCAACTTCTGTCCAAGATCTAGTGCAGCCAAGCAGTGGATTGAAAGAACTGGCTCAAACGACGAAGAAGATTCATGATCATAGGTGAGGATTGGAACGAATACCGATTAAATGACTGACAGCTTTGTAGTGTTTGAAAGCACCCGTTTTGTCACTACAGAGTGACAAAGCTCAAGCAGAATTGCGTTTATGCAGGCTGTACCAATCCGTGAATCAGTTGTCTTGTTCGGCTTTCCGTCGCTCGTGAATACTACCCCGTGGTACTTCAACCTCTCAGCCTGCTGCAGTTTACCTTGTTTCTTTGGGTTTCTGGAGAGATATAATGCCTAGGTCTTTTTAGGCTGAATTTAATTATAGTTTGGTTGCACGCAGCTGAAAATCATTTATATGCATGTTGAAGGCCCTGTTGAGAAGATGCTATTGTTAACAGTACCAAATCGTCCGCAAAAATCGAAGGTTGATCTTGCAGCTCCCAACAGTAACACCCTCGTTGACTCGAGTGTTACTATCTTGTCTATCCAATTCATATAGACTATGAAGAGGATGGTGACAGCACACACTCTTGTCGGAGTCCAACCGAGAATGGCACCATATTCTCCCACGAGGAGACCGGAAGAATACGGAACTTTAATCCTAGACGGTTCGCTTTCCATATCATGCCGTTGCACAGCTCAACTTGAGAATTTCCCAGCTGTTGATAGGGTGACGATTTGTTGTTTGTGACGCCTCGTTTCGTAAGAAGTTCTTTGATGTCACTGGATTACAAGATTGTTTGTCCGAATGGATATAAACTGGCATTCCGCGCAGGGAAACAACTGATCAAGACACTTAATCACAGTGGTTAACTGCATATCACGACAGGCCAATGCAAACAGAAATCTTGAAAACTCTCGATGACAGTGTTGCCATCGGAGAACCCAAGCGGCTAGCGCACAAAACTTCTCACTGTGGCAGCAAGGCAAGCAACAACAAAGATCACCCGACGAGATCACTCTCGTCGCTACCATTAGCAAGTACAATCAACTATTCACCATGTTCACAAGCATTACTAGAGGTCGCTCACCGAGGTCACTCTACTATTGCTTGTTCGCGCCACTTACATATGGGTGCTATATTTAGTGCACATCCCATTCGTGGTCTATCGTGCATTCAACACCGCCTCTAGAGGTTGGTTGCAAAAACAGTAACTATTTGCTTCGGGATGATGTTGGAAACAGGCCCTTGAAATCGACGCTTATTCTTTGAGAAGGTTGCGTTGCCTTTAAAGGTTTCACTTCGTGTGGAGCGCAGAGCCGAGGCTTCAACTCCGCACATGTACGACAAGTAGTGCATACTTTCTTGATATGCGCGTAGCCATGGGGGTAATGTACCCCCAATTAAAAAAGTTTCACCACAATTATTCAGGTTATTCAAACCGTTGATGTGTAAGCCAAAGATATACTTCAGTGCAAACCAACGGAACTGCTTGAGGAACCTATCGTATAGTTGAGCTTGTAGTCGAACCTGATCAAAGCAGAATGGTTTACCACTTGTCCATGATTAATCAAACAATGTGTATAGTGCAATTGTTAGGGAATTCATATCATTCATATCATAAGCTTCTCGTGGAAGTTTGGCGATTATGAAATGCAGATTTGTATCTAATCGCTTGTAATCCCTAACCGCAAGTAAAAACAAGGAGTAACGCTTTTCACAGCTAGTATTTCTTGCGCACCAGCTTGCTACATTCCACCAAATGGCAATGTAAGCTTTATTTCAAGAATATCGCAATAATTCCTCTCTGATAACTTTGGAGTGCTACAAATATAACCCATCCTTGTCTGCAGTGTCAGCCGTTGCCTTAAATGAATATCGCAGATTCTGCTTTTCAGTATGAAACTAAGTGCGTGAATACGGCGGTCAGGCCAGCAACTAAGGGGTGGCAACCGGACAATTGCCCTTTCAAAAACATGTTTAGTTGTTAGGTGCAACAACAAGTTACAATCATTCTCCCTCGGAAATATCAACTGGTTGCAAACCTGATGGCGGTGATATACATTTGACATGCCTTGAAGCTCAAACTTTGGTTTAAAAGCAACCCTGTTTCAAAGTCTTCTTTATTACGCCACAGTTGGTGTTTAGCAACAATAGCACCATCTAGTCTAGATAATTGTTTTTGAAGATTAAAAATATATCGTGGCGGTTAAATCACAATTATGTGGATCCTTTAACTTTTCAATCAATGAAGTTTCCGGCCAGAAAAAAATCAGTCTTGTCAAATAATCAGAGTCCAATCTGTGCATAGTCTCAAAGTGTTTCAACTTACATATGACGTTAAGTGGCACCGATCGTACAGTAAATTTGAAATCATTCAGCTGCAACGTGAAGAGTTAGCAGCAAACTCTACAAATTATAGCCAAATTTCTGGAAATTGATTAGGGAAATCTCCGCAACTTCCTGTCGGAAGTCCGGAAATATTTGGAATTTTTTGCATAACTATTGAATCAGAAACGCTAGAAAGTCGATCAAGGGCTCTAAAGGCTCGCATTATAGCCTAGAATCCAATAAAGCTTTTAGCCACGAAATCGGCTTATTGGATCGGCAATGACGTCATTAAAAACGCAAGACATACCCCACTCATGATGCTATTGACAAAACCCCAAATCCAAAACTTAAACATTTTTTAAAATTCTAAACAACAACACTTCACGAGTCTTTAGAGGGTTTGAACAGCTCTCTAGCTTAATCTGCTGCCGAGTTATGGTTGGCCGAAGTTTGCCCTAAGAGGGCAAATTATACCTCAGGTGAAACTTTTTGATTTTTGTCAAAAACTGGGTTTTTGAGCCGTAATTATGGCTCCAGATACGCTAGAAAGTCAATCAAGGGCTATAAGGACGCAGATCATAGTCTAGTTTCCAAAAAAACTTGAGCCAAAAAAATGGCTCTTTGGTTTGGCACCAAGGAGCAGGTAAACTTGGCCAAAAATGCGAAAACATTGCATTGTCACGTCACAGAAAACCCCAAACCCAAAACGAAAAAATTTATTTCAATCTCAACTAGAAGACTTCCTGAATCCGTAGAGCAGGGGTGCCCAACCTTCACTGACATAAGATCTACCTTTACATTTTTCAGTCTCTGGAGATCTACTAATCTGGCAAAGCTTTGAAACAAAACAAACCGAGAATGTGGCAAACTCGATATGA
>JGI24159J19872_10007185_pt1 | contig 14589 bp, 6 predicted proteins | sample Ectturendosymbi4_FD_19872 | JGI IMG/M metagenome (IMG submission 19872) | reverse complement strand
GTTGCAATTACACAAAACTGTGCAATTAATTATATTCAGCTCACTGACAAAAACACTAAATAACCATAAAAAACTCAAGAACACTAGATGAAATGAAAAAAACACTAGATTTATTGGAAAAACACTAGGAGTGGCGCCACTGGCGCAGTTCGCTCCTTTGCCATTAGAGGCAGGTTGCGAAACTTGCTAGCCGTTTGTTCTACTCTTGGTCTTTATTGCGTAACAATAACACGGCAATAAATCTTCAAATGTTCTCTTCAAGTTATGGGAGAAGGCGTTTTGCCGCATGTGACCAGGGCTCTTACTGAGTTTTTTTCCACCAGAATTTGTTTTTTTAGTCGACATGTGTGTCTAGGTTATTATGAAAAATCTCATGATATCTGTGTTTTTTGAAGTGATAACTCATCAGCAATTTAAGTGTGTTCAATAATATAAAGATAACTTTACATTACAGTGTTTACATGCGCATATCAGGTGAGAAAGTACGCATATAGGATGAAGCAGAGCGTGTTCGAACGGTTTCTTGTTCTCATATGAGATCATTGTCAGGGTTATATACCCTGGTGTGTTCAGGGGAAGGCAAGCGAGGCACTTGCCTCGGGCCCTCCTTTGCAACTGTAAGTAAAGTGCAAAGTAGCCTATCTTGCTTTCAAATGGAGCTCAACAGAAACTGCAATGTATACGTGGGCTACTTTGCTTTCAGAGAGGCCCCCAACAGCAGTTGTAATGTGAAAATACCTTGCTTCCAAAGCAGGGTTGAGGAAAACGCGTATTTTAAAAAAAAACAACCCACCTGCTTTTTTTGTTTTTTTAAACGTTTTTTTGTTTTTTTAAAGAAAAACAAGATTTTGTTCTTTTTTTAAAGAAAACAGAAAAACCCCATTCTGCATTGTTTTTATTCCATCATGTAATATAACTATTTTCACAATTACACAATAATAACTTGTTATACCTATTATGGCATTCAAAATTTAGGGAAAAGAAATGTACCCCATCTTATCTTTGATTTCGCAATGTGTTGTTGGTCAATTCATTCCTAAATGGTAACGCTTGGCAAGCATGCACACAGCAAACAGAGAAAAACCATTCTCACACAAACTCTGCAGTTTCATGTCAAGTTTATGTGCATACCCTGCTGGTTCAGCATCTATAGAGTGTATTTTTTCAATATAGTATTTGATATGGTCCAAAATCAGAAAAAGTTGAGATGTACAGAAGGCAGAAAAATTGGTTAAAGTATATCAATTGTGCAGAGCTGAAGAGGGTAACCAGTAGAATTTACTCAAACTGTTCGAATTATTTTCTCTTTTTTCAAGTCTTTCAAATTTCGTTGCTGTTCGTTTTATTTGATTGAAAAAAAATGAACAGATAACTGTGCAAGTGTCCTGCTTATTTTGTTTTTTACTTCTTAATAGAATTATCAAAGGAAAAGTAGAGCGGCCTTTTTGGTGGGTTTCATTGTTTCTTTTCAGTGGGCTTTTTTAAAAAAACGGGTGGGTTTTCTGGGGTCGTTTTTTCTACAACGACCCTGTTTAAAAGGGGCCCAAAATAACTGTAATATACACTTTTCTTTCAAAGGGTCCCCTAACTTCACTGATTAAAGTCTCATATTCCAATTTGGGGGATCGAAGCTTTCTCTGGGGTGCTAAGTGGTGACGGGACTCGACTTTTGAACCCCCTGTGACAGCGTGGGTAATTGGGAGGTATGGAGTGCGGCTGATACGGCTCTGCTTGTAACCACTTTCATACAGACGGCCCACATCTCTCTCGCGCCCAAACCATGTTCCTCAGTAGCAAAACTTTCACACAACACTCTCTTTTTTTATGTTCAATCTTACACTTACGAAAAGCCTGCAACAACGGAAGACCGCCAGACACTACAGAACTCCGATGAAAGGCAGTATTCTAATTCTTATATTGCGTAGCAAACAATATTCTGGTGTTGTATATGTAGTGATAGTCTGGAGTCTAGACGAGACGCTTGCATTTTCGCTCGTTTCAAAGTAAATTGTGAAGTTATGCCCCTGCGCAATTTCGCAAATATTAAGTTAATAATGAGTCGTCATAGGAAGGAGTTGCGCGGGGCCCTAAACATGGCCTATTTGGCCTATGCGTAAATCCGTCACTGGTCACGAGACTCAACACACAGTGGTAATGGGCAGAACCTAAACAATAACAAAATTCAGGTTTTGAAAAGCACTTAAATTTGGAACCATTAGGACGATTGTGTGAAGGTCTTGCCACAAATGTTGTTGCATCTGATTCTTGAAAATTACATTTTTATAAAGTGGTGCTATTTGTTTTTGCCCAAAATATAGACGAACTCGATTTCTAACCAGGTATACCAAGCTTGTTGTAGTGCATATTTGAAAAATCCTTTGCAACTGGCGTTTTTCGCGTTCAGACTGTCAAAGGGATAGGCTTTGAAATCCCGAGTTGGTTCCTTTAACCGGCATAACACATGCATTCAGCAATAATGCCTGTTGAGAAAATGTTACAACGCAAACATGCTCAAGTTGGCACAAGTTGAGAACCGCTTGTTTCAAAATGTTTGCTAAAATAAAGCCTGTGACACTCTCACAGCAAGATATACCTGACAGTCCATTGCGTAGCAAAACGTCGTAAGATTGGCTTTTGATAAAGGCTGTGCTGTCTAGTCCAAAGAAACAAGAGAAGAAAAACCACACCTGCAAATTAAAAGCTTTTTGCAACGAAATGTTACACATAAACATGCAAAATTTCCTTTACAGGCTTTTATCCAATTTTTTATCATCAGTTTCATGACAAACCACAACATTGTTGAACAGAAAAAAGCGTTTCTCACAACCATGACTTCCACGAGCATAAAAACAGTTTTGAATGCCACCAATTAAAGGTTGGAATTAAGGAAAACAGCTGTAACGCCAAAAATAAGTTTATCAACACATTGCTGCCAGTAGAAACGTTCTTTATGAAGGAATTAGGCAACAACTCTTAGGTACTTTTATCTGGTTAGATATTTCCACTTTCGGTATATACTGTTTGCAAAGTTCCAACGAAAAAGTTTCAATTCAGCTTCATTATACTTGATCAAAGTAGTTAAAAGGCAAGAAAAATTTTGCTGTCATTTCTTATGACAATCGCTTAACTGAACTGCTTTGAATATTATTATAAAGATTTTGCAAAAACATTGCAAATGTGATTGCTAAATGGAATTGACACCATCTACAACTGAAAACGTTGCATAGCTTATGGGATCAAAATACCCTCTGTTTTGCCGTATCACTTGGGTATGTAATAATAGCATGGATGTTGTAAACTTGTAACTATACAACTGAAAACGTTGTTTAGCTTTCACTGGCGTTCAACATATTGTCCTTCGCTGATGGTATACCTCCTTATATTTATATCATATTCATCTTGTTTGTTGCAGAATTAAGACTCAATAAATTGGTGTTGTCAAGGCTTTACACTAATTTATTTTGTTGTATGGGCCAGTCATTGGGCGTTTTGTGGTTTAAATTTGACACAATCTGTGAAAATTGTCGCGAATCCTTTAACTTCACCCACGCATGTAATGCGCTTTAAAAAATAATTTTGAGCGTTGATGTTGCTGAGTCGCTTTTGATCTTGTTATTGAAAAGAATTTTATTTGGCTGACATTTAGTATATCTAGTATAAGATGTAAACGTGGTAGTGCTTTAATTCATTTTTGCATTAACATTACTAACTTTTATAAATTAAACACAATCTGAAGTTAATTTAAAATTTACTGAAACATTTTGAAAATTTTGAAATCAACTTTGAATTTGTTGCGTGGAAGCACCGAAATATCAAAACAACTTTTCTAACTGGTGCTTGAAAATATTGATTCAATTTACAGCTAAGTGGCGATGACTTTCAATTTACTGTGGAAACATTTACCCTACAAATCTCATTTCTGACAAGCAAACTGCGATGTTTTTATGTGCTGGGAATATAACTGCTTCCTGCAGACTACATGTGGCGCTGTTTCTGGTTAGGTCGATTTTGCAAGATTTATAAATGCGATCTCCAGCTCCTCCCAATGCAGTCAACATTTATTAGAAATATTTCTCCCCACCGCAAGTTATCAAACGTACTTCTTCCATTACGCCTCAATACGCTTCATTGCGCATGTGGCATGAGCATCATCAGAAGAGGAGAGAGAACGTCTCCTTTCCAAATTCTTCCCTTCAAGTCCCCAAAGGGTTCCCTCTCGTGGTAGAACAGAGCTTGACCTCAGTGTATGTTATGAAACTCCCAAACTAGACTAATAAATTTAATACTTTCTTGGGCAGAAGAGAAATTAACGTCCGGTTTTTCTCTTTGCGAAACCTCGGCTATCGTATTACAAATGCATTGTTTATTGTTAATCTTAAATTTAGACTTGTAGTTACCTTCGCGCACGCGATGAGAAATTATTTGTGTTGGAACGATTGAACAGTGTTCTTTGATGTAGTACCTAAGTTTTGCTTCGCTTGTTGTTTTACAGTATCAGTTGATAAACAGAATTTGTTTTATTTCATTTGCAGACTTGCTTATAAATGGAGGAGTTGAAAAGGATTTGCAGTTTCAAGTACTTTGTCATGGCGCTGCAGAGCCAAGTAACTTGCAAATGTCATGACACTTGTTTGAAGGCAACACTTTGGAGGTAGACTGCAGAAAAGTTTTCTTATGAACTAACGCAGTTGCCACAGTAAACATCAACAAATCTTTTGTGTAATTAAGTGTTGATAATGCGTAGAAGAATTGTGTAGACTGCTGATATTTTTCTGAGAAAGAAAGAGAAATGATTAGGGAGGTAAGGAATAATGCACCCAACTTTCAGTTGTCAAAGTAATCCACAATTGTTTATTGTTTCCTTTAACTACAAAACGAAAATCCATAGGTACTTGATAAACAACGTACGGATATTCTGCCAATTCATGTTATGCACTNCACAGCTATAAATATNAAAAACACATTATTTTATTCGATGTTTTGTCTTCATTATCCCAATCATAAGCCAACTTTAGGAAAAAAAGTTATAGAATACTGACGACCCTCTGCGCACTGCGGACATTTAATTTCACTTAACCCTTTCAGTCCCGCGAAAGCCCCAAATCTTGCAGAGCTTTGCAATCCTATCACTCGCCAGGCGATTGAGCTAGAGAGCTATCCAAACCATCCACGGATTCAGCAAGTCTTGTAGTCAATATCGAAAAAAAAAGGTTTTTCGTTTTCGGTGGGGGGATTTCTAGAGGTGACGTCACAAAGAAGGCATGTTTTTGAAATTTTGGCCACTTTGGCCGGCCCTGGTCCCCAACCCATTGACCCATTCTTTTGGCTCAAAGTTTTGTTGAGAACTAGGTCAAAATCCGGGTCTATGGAGCCCTGGATTGACTTGCTAGCATATCTGTAGCCAAAATTACGGGTCAAAAACCCAGTTTTTGGTCTAATTCAAAACTTTTCAGAAAAGGCATAATTTTCCCTTTCAGGGCAAACTTTGGCCAGCCATAACTCGGCAGAAGTTTGAGCTAGAGAGCTGTTCAAACCAGTAATGACTAGTGACGTTGTATAGTTTAGCATAAAATTTTTTTTTTTAATTTGGTTGGGGGATTTTGGCCCAATGGGATCATGACAGGCGGATGTTTTTTGGTTAATTATATGACGTCATGATCCGATCCCACGCGCCAATATTTTGGCTTGCAGTATTTTTGGATTCAAGGGCAAGATACGCGTTTTTAGAGCCCTTGATTGAGTTTCTGGAGTTTCTGGTTCAAAAGTTAGGCCAAAATACAGCTAATTGGTAAGGGGCTTTTCTCAATACTTTTGGGGGATTTCAAAAATTAATTTTAAGTTTTTTTGGCCCTAATCGTGGAACCAGGAACGCTAGAAACCTGTTCGGACCCTTCAAAGTCCCGAATAGTAACCAAAAAACAGCTAAACTAAAAAAAAATTGTATGTCATTTAAATGACTCCTGCGGGTCTTAAAGGGAGCTCGGGCAAAAATGCTGACGTCTGCAGAAAATAACATAAACATCCTATCATTATATAAGCATAAAAAAACAGACATCCTAAACTGAAACGTTTTTTTTATTGCAAACTACATACCTTCACGAGCCTTTAGAGGGTTTGAACAGTTCTCTAGCTCAATCGGATGGCGAGTTATTGCCTGCGGTGAAATGCTTCCAAGAGTGACTTTTGAGGGAGCAAAATTTTGGTCAATTTTTGGTCCATGAGCCATAATTTTCGCTCCCGCTATGCTAGAAAGTCAATCAAGGGCTCTATAGACGCGGATTTTGGCCTAGTTTCCAATTAAACTCTGAGTCCAAAGAATGGCCCATTGGGACGGCGCCCAGGGCCAGACAAAGATAGCCAAAATAACGCAAAAACACCCCTACCTGTGACGTTCCCCCCAGAAAAGCTCAAACCCAAAGCAAAATTTTTTTTTCGATTTTGACTACAAGACTTGCTGAATCCGTAGAGGGTTTAAACAGCTCTCTACCTCAATCTCCTGGCGAGTTATAGGATTGGAAAACACTACAAGAAAAGTGGCGCACGCGGGACTGAAAGGATTTTAAGGATATTTAAGAACAATGATCATTATGAATTTTTATAGTTTTTGCACAGCTCGTTTCTGCGTCATCACTTACCTTCAAACTATAAATACCAAAAGGCTGCTTTTGATTCATGGAACACGATTCATTGGTTGTTTTCCATGTTTTGTTTTTCTTAATCGATTCTGTTTTTTTGAAATAGTTTGGTGTAATACTGTTGCCTGGCCAGTTTTTCTAGTCATGTAGGTTTATTAGAACATTTATTGGATTGTGCAATTAAATTGGCCTCCTTATATTTGTAACATTTTTTGAACATTCTGCTTTAATTATATATAGAAGTAAGTAATCCTCGTGTTATCCATGGTTTTGCCCGAAGTTGTTTATCTCGTCGTGACAATTTTGTTAATGGAGCATACTGTATTTTATTTATTATTGTTTGAAAACCACGAATAAACTCATAACAGTAATTATGAACTGTTGAATCACATTTAAAATTACATTGAGAAAGTGCTTTTTGAAGGTAAAATGTTTTACAGATGAAAATTTTTCATTCATCTGATAACTTGTTTCTCAGATTTTCTATGAATTAAAATCGATAACAAGAGGAAAAGTGGAAGGTAATCTGATCCATCAAATACAGCAATTTGCTTTGTATTCCTCAGTTTGTTATAAATATTGTTTAGATTGTATTTCGATCGCTTCTCGAATGCTCCTGGTGCTGTCTTTACACGAATTCTGTGGCGCTGAGAATTGCATTTCTTTCGTGCCCGTAATTGTTCTGGTTCCCGCCACATGTTGACTTGCTTCGCATGTCATTGTCGTCTGTAACCATCGCCCCGCGCACAAGAGCTGACAATTCAAGGCCTCCTAGAAATCCTCTTCTAGGAGGTCTTAGGCAATCTCGTTAACTATCCATTCAATAATATTGCGTTCAAACCGTCTGAGTTGTCAACTTTGTCTCCTATTGCCGTATTTTTTTGTACTGGGCGCCTGTTATTTTGAAGCTCTGTCAAAAAAAAACAACATTAGGAAGAGATGGCGACGTTGTGGATGAAAATCTTGTCGGTTCAGTAATTAAGAGTTTGCATCCATGGCTTTCCAATATTGGTAATAACTACTTTATTTTCTGTCAGATGAACTTTTAAGAAAATAAATATTGATGTCTCTAGTTATATTATGATTCATTGTTGCTTACATTTTGAAGGTCATATATGTCTTTTTCAAAATCTTCAAACTGTTGGTTTGAATGTCTATATACAGCAGTAGTTCCCAAATGGAGTGACACGGCACCCTAGGGTGTCATTTGCAATACTCAGGGGTGCCGCGAACTAATTTGCTTTTCAATATGTCATTAAACACTAATTTCAAACATGGTCGTTGGAAGAAGGGGTAAAGGTGGTCTTGGTCCCCCCTGGATTTTGAAACTGTAAGCAAAAAATTCTTTTCTTAGTTTTAACTGGGTAAAAGAAATTTCACCACTTATGTCCCCCCAAGAAAATTTTTGGAAAATCCTCTGGTGACTCGCTCCTCGAAAATATCCTTCGAACGCCCATGGTTTCAAAATGCCATAAAATCCTAAAACAAATTTCTATAGGCTCTCCAATTTGTGCCACAAATTATTTTGCCTTCTGTAGACACGCCGCAAATCTAAAAAGGTTGGGTAACTCTGATATACAATATAACTCCGAAATATATGCATTTGAAAGAATTTTGATGTCAACTCATAGACATTCACAATTAGATGAAGGCATAAATGTCAATGCAAACACCATAACTAAAAATATTTGACGCAAAGACCAGCACCATCTGTCCTTTTAGAGGAAGTTTTATGTGTGAAGGTCAAATTTTGAAGTTGAATTTCACCTACAGTAGAACCAGAGTCTAACCATATTTAACGAATAGCAATGCAATTGTTAGCTTTTTTAAAAATATTAACAAAATCTTGAAGTTTGTAAAACTTTCCAGCAAGGCTACGAATATTTAAATGCAAAACATTGAAGCTTGTTGTTTTGATAACATCGTACTCTCAAATGTACTCAGATGTGCTAAAATATGGGCATCAATTGACTAGCTATCTGAAGCACTATAGTTTGGCAAAAGGCAAATTTGTGAACAACACCCTTGCAAAAATGTTGGAAAATAAGGAAAATAAAACTTCCAATATAACATCAAATTATTGTGAATCTCAAACCAGATGTTGTAACATAGAAAGGTGGTGCCATCTCCGTGAGTGTTTGGCTACAATCTATAATGAAAACAATATTTCGGAAGTTCATGGTAAATTCAGGTACTTGTAGCAGTTCAGGCCCGTAGCCAGGTTTTCATGTTTAGGAGGCAAAATAAATTTTTAGGGGGGCACGGTTTTTGTTTTTGTTATATGTCTAAAACAAATTTTTTGTCACAACAAAATTTAGGGGGCAATGCTTCCCGGTGGTTACGGGCCTGGGTCGCGATACGAAAAAGGTGGAAGGCCACTGGTCTATAGGACTAATTTCCAGGGTTCGCACAGACTAAAGCAACGTCAGAGCAAAAAGAAGTGCTAACAAGAATTAGAACGAAGTGAAACAAATTTATCTGCGACAATACAGCGTTGCAATGTCGTTGGCTGCACCTATAGTGTGTTGAAAATATGCCGAATAGGACCGGGCTGTACAATGCACGGAAATCATTGCAGCGTCTTTGCAGTTAGAAAATATCTTTAAAGATTTCAAGCTCTTTATAACACGTCGATTTGTTGCTAGAGTATGATTCACATTTTCCTAATCATGGATTTGAAGTTATATTATCAGAATGTTACCGTTATAAACTGCTGGTGGAGTCCGCTGATACATGCTACATAAACACTTGTGAGCAATGCCAGTTGAAATAGTTTTTCAGAGCCGGCGCTACCTCGTTTTTAGTGGTACGGCCAAGATCAGTAGAAATGGCAGGTCCAGGGAACTATTGCTCCCATAGTAAGCGGTTCTGTTGCGACTCTATGCAACCTAGTAAAAGATGACCTTTTTTAGCCATCCATAGTAAGCGATGCCCTGTAAGCACTTTCTGCCACAGCGCAGTTGCGGAACAAAGTCCAAAATCTAACCTGAACTTAAAACTTACTACAATCGTAAACTAAATATTTACTACTAAGGCTATCCACTTCCATAAAGTTTCAAAAAATTAGAGGGGAAATTGCTCTCCACAATTTTACATCTCGAATTCTGTGAACCATTGCCTGTGCAATGCACACTATACAGTTGTTGTTCTGACTCTTCGCCACTGAATAAAAAGACAATTATAAAAACGTGCCTATCAGTAAAGTTAAGCAATGTTACAAGCCAACAAAATTCTCAAACCGTTCGAAAAATCAACCCAACTGTCCAAGTGTGTCCTTTCTACCAAAAAACTTAATTTTCAGCACGTTTGTCCAAATCAAGTCTGTCAACCCGTTCTTTGTAAACATGCAAAATCATCGAATCGTCTAATCGTCGTTAAGTCATTGTTGTACGAAAACCGATCCCGCCCCACTAACTTCTGGTTCCCTCGTCGAAATTTGTGTAGCTCGTTACTATAGTAATCATCTTATATAAAAAACAACAGTTTCCATGGTAAGATTTAGAAATATAACTGGCAAGAAAAAAATTAGCGTGCGTATTTTCATCCTCCCGGACCGGGATGTGATGTACATCTTATCCCCTCTCGTATGCCCTGGTTGTAAGCAAATACGTTTTTACGCGCTTTAGTGCTGAAAAAGACTTCTCTTACGTGGCATTCGTGGCAAGTAAAAGCAGAAATAGACCCAAAATTTTCCAGACACCGGAAAATACAATACTCTCACTCTCAGAGACTGATAGTTTCGAAAAAATTTTTATGGCGTCGTGAATAGTGAAATTAGTAGCCAACTCGTTGCAAACATCTACAGTGTGGTTTCAGAAGTGCGAGCATTAGCCTACTTCGAGTTCAAGCTTCAAAAGATGGTCTTTTGTAGATTTCAAACCCTGTTTCAAATTCAGTATTCAACATCCATGCATGAACGATGGATACAACTGCAGTGTACGGTGAATTGGTGGAGTACAGCAAAGAGCAGTCACTTTGGGCTTTTCTATTTCTATCAGCAGCTGTGTGGGCACGTTTCTTAAAACTGAAACGTATTGTTGAGTCAGAAAACAGGTTTGGCCATGGCCGTACAGGACGAATAAGTTGCGCCGGCCTTGTTTTTGTGAGATTGCACACCAAACATTTTAGCCGTGAAGTTGGACTTCTTTGTTTGAAGAGAGATTACTATTTATTTTACATAGATGAACATTTCTGGTTGGTTTTGATTTACACTCAGTGGCGTAGCTGATGCGGGTCAGAGTGGCGAATCGACCCGCTGACAAGTAAAACGAAAAAATCGGCCACCGATTGGCTCATACAGTATAATTGCCCTATAACGTCACTGAAAGGGAACGGCGAAAAAGGGTCGTTATAAGCGAACTGACGTCATAGCCAAAGTCGTTATAGACGAATTCTACTGTCTTCCAGTTTCAGCATTCTTTAGGTTTTCAGTAGGTTCTTTTTTGCGTTTTTCGGAGTATTTTTCGGTGATTTAGGGTTTTAGTATAGCAATCCACATCCGGTTCACCATCATTTCTCAAGGTCTTTTCTGAGTGTTGGCTAATGGGCCCCCTACAGTGGCCATTGGACCCCTTTAAGCTAACTTTCCGACCTGGATCAAACATTTAGTTGCGTCGCTCTTTATACTTTGAATATAATCAAATGCTGCAGCACATTCGGGCCCGTTGCGCCGTGAGCTTTCGGAGGCACTTCCCACCAAAATTATTTTTGTTCCTCACAAACTCTAGCACATTTCTATAAACAGCATGGTCATAATCATTGCATCATTGAATTCTATACTCCCGTTACTAGTTTCTATATCCCTTGGCGCAACATTATCGGTATCATCACAGCGACATATTAGAGTATATTTTGGATCTCAACCGCACAACGGCGTTCAGCCGTCTGTTTTCTACCAAGCCTGTAGCCAGCCTTTGTGGTTTGAGAAGGAAAATACATCTTCAAAGGGTAAGATCTTCGTTTTCACTATAAGTTTTCAAAATAATATTTTCTGGGCACAAACTTTGGTGGCGCACAAAAAAATTTTGGGGGGCACTGCCCCCGAATGCTCCTCCGTTTCTCCGGGATGGTAGCAGTTGCATGAGTTATGTGGTTTGAAACAGTAGCCTTTGCAACTTCTCCAAAAAAATCCAAGATTTTGACTGACACCCACATGGTTCGAACAGTTCTTTGTATTTATCCTTTTCTACCTCCACAGCTTTATTTTTATATTACTTTAAAGCTTTCGAACCGATCTTTCTAAATTGATTCAAATTGAAGTATATCTGAAAAGTTTGCGTACAGTGCAAATCTGATTTTGTTACACTAGTTGTTACTCCACACTAAAAAATTAAGGAATCACAAGTTTTTGAAAAAAGTTTGATAACAATTTTACCTGAAACATGAAGTACTTGATATACGATATTTTGGTGTAGACAGATGCCTTCGACGCCTGGTGATCGTAACCACAACGAATTGCTGATGAATTTCCCAACTCCGAAAAAAAGATGAGTCAAGAATGATCCATAGAATAGTAATCGGAGTCGATTTTTGAAAACATTTTCCACTTGTGTCGGAACCCTTGCATTTCTGTTAATTTGAGCAACTTGTTGTCATCATGATTAAAAGAGTCATATGTGGCAGTCCCAATCTTTCGCGGAGATTTTGAAAACACTAGACGTTCAAAAAAGCAGTGTCATCAATCAGATTTTAGNTAATCAGTTGACTAAGTATACACAAGTTTCAAAGCGTAGTGCGAAAAGCCTAANTGAAAATTTCACCATTCCCAAGATCACGAGACACGCTTAAATGCTTATCAAATAAGNATCCTTTATTTTATTCGGCTAACGTAAAAGTTGCAACATTGCTGNTTGAAACGCATTATGACTGTGCGATTCACCACGAAGGGAATGTGCGCGAAGAACAACACTCATACACATACGGCGTGAACAAACCACATTCGAGTGATTCCGATAGAGCGATCTTGGTGAGTGATCTCTAGCTTGTGAACCTGGTGAACAGTTGATTATACTTCCTGATGGTAACGACGAGAGTGATCTCGTCGGGTGATCTCTATTGTTGCTTGCTGCCACAGTTTGCACACTTGTCGTTCGGGCTTTCCGATCGCAACAAAATGGTGCTGTGACCGGGATGTGAAGGTCGTGCCAGGTGCAACCTTCACAAAAAACGTGTGATTTCGTGGGGTTCGGAGGGGATGTTGTTGCAACCTCTCGGGTGACGTTGCGTTGAATGTGCGATTCACCACGAACGGGATGTGCTCGAAGAATAACACCTATATATATATGTGGCGCGAAGCAATAATAGAGTGATCTCGTCGGGTGATCTCTATTGTTGCTTGCTGCCACAGTGTGAAGCTTCGCGCACTTGCCGCTCGGGCTCTCCGATCGCAACACCAGGAAGCTAAACCTTGTTTTTTATTGTTTTCGATCGGAGGAGAAAATCCCTGCTGCCACAGCTTGCCACAAACGTTGATACTGTATTTGCATATGTAAGAAAAAAGCTTGGGAAAGATCCATGAGGCAAGCAGGAAAGAACTGACAAATCGTTCCACCAACAAAGCTGTATTTCGCACACCAATGGAAAAACAGAACACCTGTTTCATTGTACGTCCCCAAACTAATTGTTCGACTTTACTGGATTGTTTGATATGTGCCTAAGCAAAAAAGAAATGCAAAATAATTTAGCCAAGCAAAAAATATTTGTGAGAATTAAGACTATGCTTCGTGCCTTCTGGAATTCGTAAAGTGCTACTCCTGACTCATAAACCACGCCGCGTGTTCCAGGCGCTGCCGACATTTTGGCAACAGTGTATCCTGGCATCAACAGTGCTTGGTGAGCCATTGTTTTGCTTAGGTTGGTTAGAAGTTAGTGAGATTTGAGGGTTCTAGCAAGGTTATTGTCGTGTCAACTGATAATGAACACCAAATACGCATGCAACCGCGGCAAAACGAGAAGTTTGCCCTGAAGGCATTCACACCGCACGCGTCATCAGAACGACAAGGCAGTCATAAGGAAAACTTTACACAACGTTTAGCATTTAAAGGAGCTACATTTTTCCGCTCTTGCCTCTTGTCCAAGCCGCAGTTCGTGTGTCTTTCGTCCTACGTTTGTTTCAGGGCCAAAGCTTCCCTAGTAATTCTTTCTGTGTCTTTGCAGAACTGAATATGTGTAGAAATACACGAAACACTACTTCTTTTGTTAAATAAATTGCAGTTGTATTCACTGGTGCAATTCTTGTGGCATATTTTTGATATTTCAATATTTTTTCATATTTGCGATACATTTCATATTTTTACGTTTCATCATCTTGAGACTTTTTATGCAGATCGCATGTGTAAGTGTTCCTAGGCATGACACATTTTAAGCCGATTAACTACTCAGATCTAATTAAAAACGAAAAATGTTGGTATTATGTGCTCCACTCGTTACGCAAAAGCTATAGGCGCACGGGCACGTTTTTGAACAACTCAAATATTTCTAAGTTCATCCAACCTAAAAAAGTGATTTGTTGCATGTCGGAAACATTTTATTATTTCAAAACCAAATACATCCCCAGCATGTCACAACAGACACAGGGACAAACACTTGCGAGAAAAAAGTCTGGAGAAAAAAATGTTCATATCACAAAGTTTGCGAAACCGTCCATTTGTCATTGCTTGACACATCCGACATCATGGAAGCAGCTGTTGTTGGCCTGCTATAATCACGAAAGTCAACTACGTTTCTGCCAGCACCCAAGTCACCCTTGTCTGAAAGGTGAAGATGCTCTGTAGTAAAGGAAGGGACTTTCGACCAGAGGTGAAAGTAAGCCGGAACGGCCCGGAACGCCGTTCCGGTAAAAGAATTATTGCCGGTACGGCGTTCCCGTTATAATTTCTAGTAGGTTGGTATTATGACGCTGACGCAACAATGGCGGTACCTGAACTTTACTAGAAACAGCTTTTACATCTTATTT
>JGI24159J19872_10007183_pt1 | contig 14590 bp, 10 predicted proteins | sample Ectturendosymbi4_FD_19872 | JGI IMG/M metagenome (IMG submission 19872) | reverse complement strand
TAAGCAACTTTTCTTTTGTTGTAAGTGTGCCACGAGCATTTTATAATTTTTCTAGTGTGCCACGAGCTGAAAAAGTTTGGGAACCACTGGTCTAGACGTTTGCATTTTCACTCGTTTCAAAGTAAATTGTGAAGTTGTGCCTCTGCGCAGTTTCGAAACTTTTAAGTTAGTAATGAGCCGTCATAGGAACGAGTTGCGCGGGGCGCCCAGAAGCGCGGGGCCCGAGGCCATGGCCTTAATTGGCCTATGCGTAAATCCTCCCTGCCCGCCGCACAAGACAACAACAACATACGTGCGGCGAAATGGGCGGGTCACCAATGGAATGCGGAGTGGACATACAACCCCAAAAGACTCCGCATTTTCATCCCCGACACCGGCACCCCCCGGAGTGATCCTTCCAAGAACTGGTGTCGGGCGTTTCCGTTCCTTGTTGTACAAATGGGGTATGGCCTCCTCTGCGGCCTGTGAGTGTGGCGCAGAAGAATAAGCCGTCGACCATGCTGTCCTCCAATGTCCAATCCATCGACCTCCTCGTGGACTGCACGGCCTGACAGTTCTGGACGATGAGACAATCGAATGGCTGCTCAACACCTGTCCCGAGATTTAGTGCGGCCAAGCAGTGGTCAGAAGAACTGGCTCAAAAGAAGGAGTAGAACAGAGCAGGTGTTAATTGATAAACACAATCAACAAGAATTCGGAAGCGGGAGAAAAATGAAGACGTTGTAACATCAGATTTTGGAGTAAACGGCTAACAGAAAAAGTAAACCGGGTGGGGGTGCTCAGCGGCGCACAAAAGCATGTAAATTGTTTTGATCGAGGTTTCAAATGCTTTGCGAGACATTTAGCAGATGTTTATATATATTTTTTCCGAGACATTTATGAATTTTCCGTCAGTCAGTCCAAGACTCCAGCTTTGTTAATCTTCGCCCGTTTGTTAATTTATAATCATTGTATTCACTGATTACATCATAATCATTGATTGCTGGTTACATACCATAATTGTGCCGTTTCTTGTGTTCCTAGTCTGCCTGGCGTGATCGTTTGCTTTTTGTTTTAGCTTTCAGTTTAAACATTTCGCAGACAGTTCCACCAAACCAAAACATAATATTAGAAAGCTTTTTTTAAAACAGTGCAACCTGAAAGGCATTGTGACTTAGATCTCATCTTTGACCTTTACTCCTTTGGTATGTACGTTTTGCTAAATGGATGACGAGTTCTGCCCAATAATATTTTTAAAGTCAAGACCGTAAGGCATTCACAAAATTCTACCTTTACACATTTTCTTGAAACTCAACTGTTTTTAAAGTTATTGCTTCCTGTTCATAAAGTTTTTAAAGGTACGGAAAAATAAACACTCGCAATATGATGAGAATAAGAAAATTACTTAATTAAATGAGAATAAGAAGAGCTCATTTAAGTAACTTAATAAAAACATTTAAATATACATTTGAGTATTTTGCGTATTGCAATCAAGAACGGTGGAGTTGTGATTACAGGTTTTATATAACAAATTAAGAATAAAATTCTAATGGTTGTGCATGAATGGCTATTTCAGGTAATTACTTCCAACCCAAAGCGCTATGAAGCATATCTGCAACTGAAACACTGTGAACAAATTTGTGAATTGGACTCCTCTTGGAATGAGAGATTGTTTTTCAGTTTTGCTTCATACCGTCGCTTTTGGGCATATCAGCGACCTCTACATCACTTCATCAAATTGGCAGTTCTTTGCTTTTACGCTGCACTGTACAACAGCAGGTAAAGTTTCTAGCAAATATACGGTACGCTCAAATGGACGTTAGCAAGTGTGTTCGTGCTTCACTACATTTAAATTTTTGCTTACAGACTTGTGCAAATTGGACTCATTTTTGGATTTCTTGCTCTGTACCTGTTGCTTTCACTTGTACGTCTCCCTTACCGAGTAAGTAACAAGTGACAAAGGACGCAAGTGACCAAATCAGTTATTAAAATATGAAAAGAGATGTTAAAAGGTTTAAGTGACGAAATATATTTATCTACTGGCATTTCTCACTGCTGGAATGACAAGGTACATAAATATGGCATGCATCGATAAAGCATATTTTACGTGGTATTGTACAAACTAAATTGAAAGTTACGGATGAGCAATCGGAATGTACGCAGAATTACTTGCTTGCTTCAATTGCACTCATTTCTAAAACCGCTTTGCTGGAAACGGAGCAACTGAAATGGTTTTGATGACAATGCGAATCGAAACTTCTCGCTGCATTGAACGGAGGCTAATCTCCAAACAAACTGTTATCATAGGGCAAGCACCCAATGCTTGGATAATTGCAAACAAACAACGGTTACAAAGCCGCTTGGACTGTTGAAACAGAAACAAACCTATTGTTTTCGTACTTAGTAAGCATTCGAACAGAGATGCACCGAGCATGTGCTACTAAAACTTTTTGATGAGGTTTGTGAGAAAGCTTGTGCAGATCAAAAGAGCAACAATGGTTGGACAAAAAAGAGAATTGCGCCAAAACTGCAGTAGCGCATGGATTAAAGTTATTCATGGACCCCAGGTTAAAAAACCCTAGTCTAGCGTTTCTCTTGTCTGCTTTTCGTCCGAATTGCATCTTGATCTTACCGACAGTTTTTTAAGTAAAGTTTACAATCAGCCCATCAGCGCATGACCCTATACACACAGCCTGAAATGTAGGATTACCTACTGCTCACGCGGGACTCATGCTTGGTGATCTTAGGCGTATTTGGAGTGAAACCTGAATGCTACTAGAAAGTGAAGAACTGGTCAAGCTTAGCTTACATCGCTACGGAGCTCAGCAACTTCACACATATTCAACCACAACACTGAGACTAAGGCAGTGCTTCAGTTTGCGAGCCACTTTAAGTAACAATTTTTTATGAGGACCGTTATGAGATATTGCAGTGAAAATACAACGAAAAAACAATGAGATATGAGAAAGAAACTAAATTTTTGACAACACGTGTAATTTACTGCTAACTGGAAACTTAAGCTCGCTTCTAGACTCACTGAAGGTTTTTACCTTTCAAAGTTTGTGCACCATTTAATGGGAGATCAATCAAGATTTGTGAAAAATCCAGGCTTGTCCATGGGAATGTCATTCCTATGGGAATCCCATGGGAAACGTCCCATGGGCTGGGACAGGCATATATTGCTATGGGATGGGAATGGGACAGATAAATATGTCCCGTGGACAACCCTGGAAAAATCAAGTCATGTTTGCGCTGCAAGTAGGCAACACGTACGCATTTCAAATGACAATGCACAAACGAACAGCACAGGTGAGCGAAAGACGGCCAAAGCAGTGGTCCAATCAAGCCCAGGGGTGAAAAGCATCAGACAATGTATGAAAGAAAATTTACATTACCTTTCAGTAAAGTTTTAGCCAAGAAACATCGGAATGGAATCCAATTATCGGAGAAAACCTAAGTAATGACATTCAATTATACAAACAAAAACTGACAATAAAAACAATAGCACTCAAAAGTTATGTTGTGTCAAATAATAATGATAATAGCATACTTGGAAAAGAACATGGGAGGCAAGCAACGTGTAATGAGTTGAGAATTACACTGATAGACAGGAGTGGTAGGCATATCAAGCAGACAGAGGCAATTTTTAAAGGCATCAAATAATGCAGCAGTTTTAACAATGTTAGAGGAAAAAATAATCCAATTATGTGGAGGGCACATGAAAAACAAAGATTAGTTATTAATGATAGATAGTAGTTGGCAGTGTCAGAAGTGTCTGTTCCCTCCTGTAGGGTCGATTAAGTAGATCTGAAATTAAAAACAAGTCATTCGTGGTGTCATTGTGTTGTCTGTGTCTAGTCAGTAATCAGGATAATTTTATATGAGAAATGGCATTGGCACACTTGCGTACAGCTCAAATTTTATTCTGCTTCTCACGTATTGATATTTTCGTTGGGTCAGGGCTAAGTTTTGCTGCATTTCATTTAAAATGAGTGAGAAAATTTCCAAGTTGTTTGCTAGCTTACAAAAACTTCTTGTGTTTCTCTGCTACTTCATATTATCTCCAGTTGTTAAGAAATTCTTATAACTTGCTCTCATCATTTTTGCTTGGGCTTGGTGCTGCAGTTATTGTGATTGATTCGTTACTAAAATTGCTGCTCGTCAGGAGTGCGCACCCGTTGCTAAAAAAGCAAGTAAATACAATTTGTGTTCCAGGTTTCCAGTTATAATTTTCCACATCTTTGGGGCTTGCTGTGCCTAAGCTGTAATGCTATAATCGGAGTTTTTCAGAACATACCAGGAATACAGAGCGTCTTCTTGATACCAAGTTACATAGAGGTATATTGTTGCATTTTGCCAGTTTTCGATAACCTTTTGTTAAAAAAGTGCTTGTCTGGAATGTGAACATGCAATGGCGCTGAGACGAACATATGGTGTCATAAGTTTTTTGCAGGGCGAACTTATATTGATAAATGCTGCTTGGCTTGCTGGAACGTTGCTTTTCTTATTGTACTTCGCACTGCGATTTTCTCAAGTTTTATTTGCCGATCAGCCTCTGTGGCCGAGCATGCTTCAGCATGGAATGGACGGGCTCAACAAAAACACACGAAGGTGCTGCTATTGATATTTTCAGTGTCTTTGTCTTGTCGCTTGTCAGTTACCACAATAGTGATCTTTGCATTCGCTTTTATGCAGTACCTTTTTTAAATGCAAGATGGTTTTACATTGCATTTTTGTGTATTTCACAGGGCAGTGCCACTCAGTGCATTCGCTCAATGGCTGTAGTTTAAGTAACTGTAAAAAGCCTCGTGTGTGGCTTCTTGTGCTTTGCTCAGCTATTTTGTACGCTTCGTAAGTAATAATTCGTTTTGGAATGACAAGAACGTTGACATTATGTTAACAACAAGACACATGCAATCGTTGCATTTCGTTGATCAAAATGGCGGAACAACAAGAAAGCAATCGTTGAATGGCACTGCTAAGCAAACGTTCTCACTGCTTGCTTTTTCCGTGTCTTTTCTGTGACTGCATTAGCTTTCTTGGGGGATCTTTTTGATCCACCTCGCCTTTGCTGCTTTCCGATATATTAATTAGTTTTCTTGCGCTCTACTTCCTGTTGCACTTTTCAGGTACATGATAGCGGCTGTGAATGGTCGTCAGGCGGTGAAGAGAGCGCTAGGCTTTCCACCGCTGCTTGCTCCAGTCCATGAACTAGCGCACCAGATCCAAGTTGTCAATGCACTCGCGTGCGAGGCCGAGTAAGTGCGGATGCCACATTTACCTTTATATAATGTAGCTCTACTCGATTTTACATTTCCTGTATATAGCATGTATGAGATGTGCATAGCATGTATGCAATTGCTTTACTCAAAACCATGTAGCACGTTGAGCTCCAGGTGTCCTTATCCTCCATATTTACGAGGAATCTGCCGCTTGCACCTTGTATCAGTTTTATGTCATGAAACGTCTGTGGTGGCTTGAGTATATTTACGTTTTTTCTTCAGTTTTCGCGTTCTTAAGAAAGGCTCCAGCAGCTTCAGGTGCGATTTTGTATCGAAAAGATATCTGATCAATCTTCGTTGTAATTTCTTCTTATGCCAGCGCGGAGAACGTTACAATTGGGGATGATATGACTGGCTGTAAACTATTAACAAACATGAAAACCAGTTTTTTTTTAAGGAAAATGTTAGTTACCCACTGCCCGGTATGGANTTTAGGGACCCGATTTTCAATTCTAGGTACCCGAATCGGGTCCCTAAAACACCCTAAAAAAAGCTGATGAAAACAATAAAAAATGGCCCTAAGCAACAAGCAAACATGGCCCTCCCCACTCGCACAAATAGCTGTTGGTTACGCCAATTTTGGCAGTAAATACTGAAAGGCGTGATCCCGTATGGTGGATGAGATGTGGCTTAAAAGATGTTAGGAAATGGACTGGTGCAGACCGATGGTTTTCACACGAACTGTTCGCGCTATATGTGAACCACCTGTTGGGAAAAGACGTCTCAGGCTACTAATTCCTTAGACTTCGTTTTGTTCTGGCGTCATTGGTAATAGCATGTAACCAAGCAAATGAGCGCGATATGATGTAAATGCAGTGCTGTGCAATAAACCGACTGGTTCATTTGCGAAGGTATCTTGAAGATCCTTTGCACTCATCCTTGAGAGACGTTCTGGACGAGTTGATTGAACTTCATAGCAAACTTGCTCCGCAGTCAATATTCACCGAATCCATCAAAGCGTACGTGCAGACTACAATATCGAAACTGATGGAGGTAATTCAGTTTATCTGTATTTGTGGCCTGGCTCATTCATACCGCTACGACATGTGACCCAGGGTCGATTGCTTACTCAGAAAGCGTCATGACGTGCTGAATCATTGCGTCATGACGTACTGAATAATTGCGTGCTTTCGTTTCGACAGGTCAAATGAGGACAGAAACGGTTGTCAGAAATATTTTTTATACGACACCTCGGCATTTCGGGGGCGACACACAAAGCTTTAAGAGAATGACGAATTTGGCGCCTTGCTTTTTGATTTCACATAACATTGGATAATAATCAAAGTATATGTAACAAAGAAGCTTCTGCAGTGTCGTTTATAATCAACAAGCATATCGTAGAGCAAGGGTCACCAACCTTTATATCTTAATGCCATTTTCAAAACAGGCCCGCGGGCGACCAACGTGGTCCTTGCGGGCGACCTGATGCCCGCGGGCACCGTGTTGGTGACACCTGCCGCAGAGGTTAGCAATTGTTTCTGTCAATGTAATTAGTGAAGGTTTGTTGCGTTCGCAATCAAGATAGCGCAGGTCTGTTTTAGCCATGGATGTACGAAAATATACAAAAGCAATGAAGCGTACGGCGGCTAATTCAGAGACATTAAAATATACTGTACTTGTAAAAAGAATGCAGACATCCATAGTGTCTGTTATAGCAGCCATAGTCGACGTGAGGTGGGCAACCCAAGACAGGGAGGCTTAGGCCCGGAACAACTTGCCGAAGTGCCTCAACTTTTTTGGTTTATTTGTTGGCATTGAGAATTGGCACAAATGTGAAAGGCACTTATATCAACGTCTTTTGTAAATTCAAAGTGGATTCCTTGTAAAATACCGGAATGACGCACAAATTCAGCAACCTGCAAAATTCCCCCTAAAATTTTCGCATTCCCCCCCACCCTTAGGCCAAATATGCAAAGCAAGGCCAAAATTTTTTTTTGAAGTTCACGTTATGAGCGACAATTCATCTGCAGAACGTTTCCTCTTATCTTCACTGGTTTCAGGCGTGTAGCTGTCCAAACTTTAGTAGTAATTTTTGTTCTTGTTCGAACACAAAAAATTGTCACAAAAATTCTTTTTTTCTTGTCCGAAAACAAGTTGTAAAAAATGTCGTAACTTTTTTACTTGAAATTTGGTGTTGTAAGATATCTGCAGCAACATTCGCTGTGAATTTCGGATCGTGCTAGAATGGGCGTAATGAAGTTTCGAGGACGAAGAACAAAGAAAAACCCTTTCAGACGTTTGCATGCTCTTGGATCTTAAAAAAGGAGTTAAAGCCAGTTTTTCATTGCTTCTGAAAAAAGTAGTCATGCTGACATTTGTGCAGAAGCAATTTTTCCAACGTGCGCACAACTTTTTTAAAAAATCACTTCATTTTATGCAAGTAACTCAAATAGTGTTTTCTCCTGCCATGCTTCACAGTGACGTCACACATGAGCACATATTTCATCATAACATGCGTTGTGTGGTAACCTTTCCAACAATGTCTAAGATTTTGATTTAACTCATCGTGAGGTATGACCAAAAATCAACCAACGAGTGGTTTCCGCACCACTAGTGACTTTCCCTCCTAAACTTGCTCTCGTGGCCAACAATTACTGATTTGTAGCATCGTCACCTGAAATTATGAAAAACATACAGTGCCTGACTTGACCTCAACCACTCCCGGTGAATGCAGTTGAGCTATAAAGTTGCAAAATGCATGGATAAGCAACAGGCACGCTGATGTCTGTATCGTGCTCACCAACGTGATGACTCAGTTTAAAGCTCTTCGTTCAGGTTTGTCGTTACTTCCCCAGGAAGATGAGTTAGTAGTCAAACTCCTGGACAAGAAACCTGTGCTTTCTGCCTGTGATTATTGTATTTGGTTCATGTTGGAGACAGTCAAGTAGTTAGTTTATGTGCGATCGCACCGCTCTTCAGGTACTTCCAGCATTCACTCAGCGTCTCCAGCAACGAAAGTTCGATCTCATCTTGGTCGCTCCAGTGCGGCGTCGAATCTTGTTGAAAATGTTCGCTGTTTCCTGTTTCGTTCGTGCCGCAAGGGAAGAGCGCGCGCACGAGCACGGCGTGAGGAAACTGTGGACCGCGCCGGACAGGCGACTGATGTTGTGGGATGAAGGCTTCCACGAGGATGGAGAGGATCGAAGTGTCATCAATGTTGAAGAAATAGGTAATCAGCTGGTTAAAGAAAATCTGGTTTGAAACTAAGTTTTTTTTTTTGCTGAATCGCGAACGTTAAATACATTTATCCAAACGAGCCAGTTAACGATCCCGTCAACTCCACCGCGAGGTCATCCTGTGGAGTTGGTCGCAATTTTGCGCGACGTGAACTCGCATTTCAAAGTTTGCTGCTCGCTTGATAAGCCCCTATAGGTACAACCGCATGAAGGCGATGGAGCGGATTGGTCAACGGTTTCATTGTCCATTCGCAGCGTTACAGTTTTTTTTTTAATTTTCTGAAACTAACCGTTTCCGGATGATCGGCCTCCACCGAGTAGGTACGTTGTAAATTTTACATTTAATGTGGCTTGTTGGTACTGTGAATGCTTGCCTCACGCGGGATGCTTTGAGTTGTGCTTTTACGTCGTTGCTTTTACAAAGACCAAGTAATCGGTTCAGATGGCTTTCCTGGACAGCCTTGAATTTTGGTAGATGCGGGGGTTTTCAGTCAAAGATTATACACTGTTCTGCAAATTTAGTTCGTAACATGAATTGGCATTAGACCAGTAATGATCTTCTGTTAAAAGGGTCAAATTTTTGTACAACTGTTGAACAGCTCCGTTCGATTTTCAGTTAATTTCGATTATAATCTAAATATTAATTTTAACGTCCAGAGAGATTTTGCCACGTTGTGCAAAATGGACTCAAATCGCTTAATTGGACTACCGGGTAATACACGCAGTGCCAAGCAGGAAAGTTCAGTAGTGTTCCAATGCTGCAGATAAGCTGGCAATCATTAATACATACTCTTGAGCTATGCTTTGTCAACGACTCGCTATTCATCTACTGGTATCGAGTGTGGTACGAAAATGTGAATGAACGCAAATTTTTAGTTCTTTTGCTCACCTTGTTGACAGGGCAGCGCGAACACGTTCGGGATACATGATTGGAAATGTTTGCATCATCGGCTTCGAACTATTTTATGAGGAAATTTGTTCTTAGCAACACCAGAATCTTTTGTTCATCGGCTTTTTTAGAAATGATGGATCCGCTTTCCCTGTAATAGTGAATCATCTATTTAGCGCATTATTACAACTAGTGTACTCCAATTTTTTTGCAGAAATCAGAGAGTCTGGCGCGGGGTTGACAGTTTCGGAGCACAGGTAAGTTGCATTGAAGGAATGAACGTTTGGCATTACATCGTCACATGTTGCATACATCAGTTTTTGAATTACGTGGTCTGCCAAACTTCTGAAAAAAAGATATATTCCTATCAGTGTAATTTTTCCGCAGATTCAGTCAGTGGCCATGGTTGCTCACCTCATTTACTTCGCTAAATTATCAGTTAGAGATTTCTATTCATTTCGTTTTTTTGATTAGTTTCTGTTTTTAACTTTCCCATTGGCGGACACAGAAATGTGTGATGTTCCACAAGTTTTATTCCCAAGTCCTTAACAACGATTGGCACTGAGGTCAACGTTAAGTTTTGATCTTGTATACCATTTTTCATTTTTTAAATTATGCTGAGCACTTAGTCTGCACTGTGAACTTATTTTGGTATTTTACCCTAAAAATTAGGTTGCTTTTCTGCCGTTTCCACATGAGCCGCTACAACAGGAAACTTAGGTTTGGTGTTAGGTATTTTTTTAGGTTTGGTAACCTGGCGGCATGACCAAAGTTATCTCAAATACCTAAACAAGCTTTTGGTATTTTTACTTTTCCCAATTTGGTGTTTTTCCCCAAAAGGCGCTTGTTTCTTAACAAAGTCGTCTTTCCAAATTGGACTTCTGCTTGTTGGAAATTCATCGCCGCAAATCAGGCACACGGGCAATGCTTTCCTATTCGCAGCAAATTCAAACACGTCTGTCCATTCATGTCCGAGGTCACTATTTTCTTCCTCGATTTTCCGTTTTTTTCAATCCATATTTGCCCCTTTTTGTAGACTATGTTTTACTTTTTGCAGCTCTAAACAAAGACCTGTCCTTCGCTTTACACCGCCACAGTTGAGAAATATATTCGGCTGATGCTATCTGGGTGCTAATTTCTCTGTCACATCGCAGTGGTTGGGCATAGATTTCTGAACATTAACAATGTAGCACACAATATAACACATTATTGCAAAACATAAATTAATGTTTAATCAGATACGTCAGGGGTCGGGAACCTTTTTGGCTAAGGAAGCCATGAAACCTACATCTTTGTAATTGTATTTACGTGAGAGCCATATAATATTTTTCAACACATAGTGCAACTAACTTGCTAACTAACCCGTGCATTTTTAAGGAAAATCAACAGTTTTAAACAATGGTAAATGCCTGAATTTCTCTTTATTAGCATGCTTACTGTTAATGCGACTTTTGGTGCTGCATGGTGTTGCTGATGGCTTTGTAGGAAAATTACAGAAAAAGTTTCATTCGTAACAATCGTCTTAAGAAAATATCAAGCGAGCCAGATGCCGTCATCAAAAGAGCCACATCTGGCTCGCGAGCCATAGGTTCCCTACCCCTGAGGTACGTGATATTCATAAGCACGGATTTTGCTGGAGCCGCTGGGATGTGCAAAAGAGCCGCAGGTTGCCATTTTGCACTGCTTTTGAGTGTTTTTGAAGAAGCAAGTTAGACGACAACCGCAACAGGGACATTGGCGAAAACAGCCAGGTTGCCTGCCTGCGTATTTCCTGACAAACCACCCGGTACTCGGGTAGTGAAACTGCTATGTGAAAAATGTAATAGGATCATGGTTGAAAGTTTGGGACTTTTGTGTGAATGAGGTGAAAGGTACATTTACCTTGCTGTGTTTTTTGTTTGCGTGCTGCGTTTGGAGGTCAAAAAACTTGTTAAACATGCTGGTAAACACTATATTTACCAAGTTTTGTGACTTGAGTTGATAAAATTGCTCTGTAAAATCGGATGTTTGCTATAGAATGATAGATAAGGTTTTTACCTAAGGGTAGTTTCATGTTGTTTCAAGAAGCTTTGCGCGGCCCAATGGTCAAATCGTATTTGTTTCATTTCTGCATGTCTCGCTGCGCCCATCCGCAGTCAGCTGAGATGTAACAACCGAATGCAATCGGAAGTCCTTCACGGAAATCTGGATTTTCATTTGGACAGTGGCAGCTTTTAGCGTGTATAATGCTGTACATGTCAACCGCTGAAAGAAGCGTAAATTTTGGCAACCTGGTGTAGTGCGAAAACATAAATTATAGCATATTGTATTAAACAATGGCAGGAGCAAAAGCCCATTTACATTTTGGTCCATTCAGTGTTGTCATTGGCGTCGGAAGGGGGGGGAAAGAGGACCAGGGCCCCCCTGGATTTTAAAATTTTCAGCAAAAAATGTTTTTTTTAGTTTTGAGTGGGAAAAAGCAAATTTCACCACTTTTGGCCCCCCTGGAAAAATTTTGGAAAAATCCCCTAGTGCCCCCCCCCCTGGAAAAAATCCTTCCGACGCCCATGATTGTTGTAATGATGTATTCCTATCATTAACGATGCCACATTGGCTAAATAGATACGATATTTTAATTAGGCACTTATGAAAAATTGAAATAAATTACGTAGATATAGTTATGATCAAAAACCACTATTGGAACTTCAGATATCGTCTGCTTCTAATGGAAGCTTTCAAGAAAAGTGTTATATTTGCGTATGTTTTTCGACTCAAAGCATGGACTGTATTATTGGCAAGCACTTATTGTTTTGTCTGAAAGAGCTCAACCTGTTTCTCAAAGTCAATAGTAAAGCAGTAATTCAAGTGAGTTGCTAAACCCACTAGGAATTCTGCAGACACGGGACTGTCTTTTGCCAAAAAATGCACTGCAGTTCAACAGCACTCTTTCAGTACGATTGTACCTGCAACGTGTGCATTTACGACGAAAAGCCGAAACTTACACGCAATGCTTTTTGCCACTTTCAGCTTTGAAGCATATCCATCACAAGTCGACATGCGTCACAGCTCACAACCGGTCGCCTGAGATAAGATCATGAAAAAGCTCGGGAAAGCCTGGCGAAGTGGTTGCTTCTCGTAGATACATATACTTGATTCAGTCTGTACTGAATTTGATATGCTTGATTTGATATGATATGACTTTCACAAGCACATGTTTTATACTTCTATCACTGTCATTTGTATATTTTGCACTTGCTTTTTGTAACTACTGTGTGACCAAATCGTTTTCAACTTGTATCACTTTTTCAGGCGCACTTCAGCTTTTCAATGTGATAAGCCAAAATTGACTGAGTTATATTTTTTATTTTTTAATAATAAAAGGTGCATCTTTATGAGTTTAAACACTCGTCACCCCAATGCAATTACGTCACCCACTGTAAACCTATCTTATCCACCTGTTGTGATGACATCGTTTTGTTTTTGCTGCATTCGTGTCCAGTTAGAATAAGCCATCGCAAGCAGTCGATGTCTAGTTAAAGTTTATCTGCCGTATTTGGTTTTACCGTACGATGTAACTGGTGTCACAACTGCGTCTAACGAAAAGCTGTCTTTGCCCACCTTGGGGTTAAATTAGCTGATGTCGTTAAAGATCAACCAGGTGGTTTCGAGTTTGTTGCCCGTGCAACCTTCCCGAAAGGAAGTGCAGGTTTAGAAAAGAAATGGATGATTTCAACATAAACAAGCACGTGGTTCTGAATATTTATATCGTGTAAAGTGCAGTTAATGTGAAATGTATCGACAGTTAATCTGAAATGTATCGAAACATATCATTGCGCAAGACAGTTGTTCAAGACACTGCTTTAACTCTCCAAATGTTAGTACGACAAGTGTATGTATCAGCTTGACCCAGATTTTCAGTTCATCTACTCGACGAGGCCTTTGACGATTCAAATGTCAAAGTATTGTAGAAAGTATTTGTCGTGTTTGCTTAAAGCTACATTTTACAAAAATATCTTATATGTCGTCTTCTTGTTATCTTGAGAATCGTAGGCGGGGTGCAAGAAAGAAGAGAAACTGAACAACTGTCGCTTGAAATGCAGTCAAGCGTGAATTTGAGCGCATCACTGCTGTAAAATACCGCGGTTGTGGTGAAGACTTACTTAACACAGTTTTTTTTGTGTGTGTGCGATTAGATGCAGTTCGGTAAAACAGCAGCATTATTTATCGGCCGTAACATTGGTTGAATCCGCAAGCGTAGGTGTTGCAAATAACTTCTGACGTTTATTGCTTTAGACCAGCGGTTCTCATTTTGAAGCCCGCACCCCGTCCGGAAGTAAAAATCATTTTTGCACCCCTTGCACCATTTCATGTATTGTTTTTTGTATTATCAGAGAAGTTCGCACCCCAAGAAGTCCCTTCTCGCACCCCCTGGGGTGCAAGCTCCCCCAATTGAGAACCTCTGCTTTAGACGTTTATTGTCCCACTGTTCAACTTGTTTTTTGGCTTAACCCAACTGTCACCAGCGCACTGCACCCATTCAATAATTTAGTAGACAGAAATAAAGAACACTGCGGTCAAATCTCGTGCCTTTTCATTTTTGTAGTAGTCTAGATGAGACACAAGGCCAGGCTTTAGCCTCTATTCTAAACATTCTACTCGTAGTTCGAACCGCTTGTAGTTTTCACCGACCGGGAAGGAAGTAGAACCGGGATGTCACCAAACTCTACATGGCTTACTCAAACCAGCGGAGGCTCGAGGAAAGAAAACACGGGCTGTTCGTAAATGAAAAGTTCATTCCAACAAAGTGTGCAGCTGTGAAATTCGTAAGCCCTGACTGTCGAGCCACTTTTCAGAATGAAGATATCCAAGTTCCGACGGTTGGGTCATTATCCGGAATGCCCTAATTACACCAAAAGGAAAGCAACCCAGAATCAGGTGGCGTGATGACATCTTCCTAAGGCTGGGTCAAATAAGGTTTTTAAAATTATCAAACAACAAATAATTTTGGCCTTTCAAATAACCATTTTGGTACTGTAGATGAAAGCGCATGAAGCACAAAGTATCAATCGTGTAGTCACTCAAGGAATATCTCAGCTTAGTAATGAGTCCAGCAGGACTGAAGCATCTTGCTGTTTCATCCGCATATGGGGTGCAAGCAGGGGCGGAGCTAGGGGGGGCCACTGCCCCGCAAAATTGTCCGCGTGACGTCATGCCACTGCATTGAAATTATTTAAAGCTATAAGATTGCAAAATTTATGAAAAACAACTTTTTTGATGAAGGTGAT
>JGI24159J19872_10007178_pt1 | contig 14595 bp, 8 predicted proteins | sample Ectturendosymbi4_FD_19872 | JGI IMG/M metagenome (IMG submission 19872) | reverse complement strand
TTTAAACACCGATGAATAAACTAAATAACCTAAATGTTAATTATCTCAAAATTCCCAAAAAGCATCGCGGGCCGCACAAAATGCTCTCGCGGACTGGATGTTTGAGACCTCTGCCATACACACTGTATACCAACAACAACATTCTTTCTAGATATTTATTTGTTACGATTAAAACTGCGTTGTAACAGCTTAATCACAACCATGTTTAGCGTTACCGTTTTCATCAATGATTTCATATTCACTTTCCGGCGAAAAAAAAGTTTGGGCCAAGTAATCACAATCCGACCTGCGCAGTGTTACAACTTTCATTTAATGTTAGTTGCCATCCTATCCTACTCCAAACGTGAATTCGTTCACCTGCAACGGGTAGTATCAGCAGCAAAATCTAACGTCATTTTGTAAGTGCTGAGGACATTGACACTCCCTTTACTTACAGATAGCTTGCAATCGATGTCTGTTTCGTCGATAAAGCGCATGTAACTGAAACATAGGTGTAGGAGCAGGCAAATTTTTGGGGGTGCGAAGAATTTTAGCCCAAATTTCTGCAAACGTGCCCGAAAAAGAATTGAAAGAAAATGACCTCCACATGAAAACGACTGCATTTCACTGGGCGCATTGTTTTCAAATCGAGGCAGTTTAAGCACCATTTTTGCCCAAAACTTTCCCAAATTTCCCTTCAATTGCCCGAAAATAACTAAATTAATACATGAATTTCCAAAAAAAATAATTTTTTGGGTGTCATTTTTGTAAAATCAAAGCGCGTACAGCAATTTTGCGAAGATTTACACATGTTTTGCACAAATCTCCTCAGATTTTGTTCGAGGTTTCACCAAATCAAAACTTTTGGGGTGCGCTTGCCCCCCCCGCCTCCTACGTCAGTGAACTAAAATGAAAAAATTGACTGAACATATTATTCAAAAACAATCGCCAGAAAAATGCACGTTTCATGGATGATGCTTCGAAAACAAGGGGCATTAAATAAACAAATGTTGAGACTTGGCTGTTGTTTGTCCCCCCTACCAAAATTCCTGGCTACGTGCCTGCTTCTTACAACGGAATTCGTGTTCGGTGAACAGAGCATACGATTGAACACGTTCTGCTTAACCAGATGTCATTTAAACGGTTCTGGTTTTAGTGAAAAGCATTAACCATTTAAGCGAAAGTAGCTGCGAGCGGTAAACCTCGGACCGACAAGTTGGATGGCCCAGCAGTGAATACTCTCGTGGTTGGCAGCACATGCAATAAAAATAAATTTTGGAATTGCATGTATCACTTTTCAATGAGCAAAGAGCAATCTTTTGAAGCAACTCTTTTTTGTTTGTGCTTTGAGAACAAAAAAAAATTTTTTTTTTAAACCCAAGGCGAAAATTGCATTTCGAAATCACAGCAAAACAGCTTTTTTTCGGAGAAGCTCTTTCCAGTCCAGTAAGTTCGAAGGTGATGGTTGTTGTGCATACCTGGCTGGGCTCACGTACTCGTGGAATGACGTTCACAGTACGAGCAACTCAAACAACACGACATTTTGCAGATAATTCACAAAAGCTCGCAATAGTATTCACTGTAAAGGATACAACTGCCAGCAACGTGATCTAAGTCTAGCGCGGACAAAGGACGATTTTCGAACCTTTGTCGATGACGATTCACATTATCGTGCGCCGGAAATGAGTCAACGTGCGCTGGACGCCGAGCGAGGCGGAAAGCATGCGGAAAGTGAGCGAACAGGCTTACAGTGGCTTTGTTGTTACGGCGTTTTTCATGCATGGACATCTTTTTTGCTGCCAAACGCTTGGCGCGTGAATGATGCCGCTGCCTTCCAAACGCGCACCCACGCGTGCCCTGGGTACTGACGCCAACGTAAACGAAAACTTTTTGTGATTTTTTTTTTCGACAATCACGACGAGCAGCATGCGTTCATCTGTTGTGATTTACTTTTAGGTTGCATGGAAACGATCACTACAAATAAGAAATTGCAAAGATTTCCAACAACTCACTTGATTTTTGTCTTTTCTGTAACGGACTTGGGTGCAGTCCGCACCTGACACGGCGTAGATATTCTTGTGCATTGCGTGACTCGCTTGTTTTGAATTAATTTTAGGTTGTAATCGCACAAATGCGAAAAGCTTTTCTCTTTTCGCACGAAACAATTGAAGTACTCGTGCGTTGGTTTGGCAAAACGATGCACTAGTTTTGCAATTTTGCATTTTTTTCTACTCGGTGCTAAGTCGCCTATGTAAGCACGTCAAGGGAGGTGATACATGATTACTCAAAAAGTCCTTAAAACTTGTAATGTTGTCAACACGACCTTTTCGATCTGCATTTATGAAAGGTGGTTTCCCGCTCCTTCATCTATTTCCCATTGAAGGTTTTTGTTAACCCAGTAAAAGTCCTGTAAGAAGGTAATTTCGAAAACGCATTTTACAAGTCGATGATGATCGGAGAAGCATTAGCATAAATTATCTTCTATACTAACTTTTATCAAATGTCACAAACTTATCGCACAAATGCTTTCTTAGTTTTTTCTGAAGTTCTTTTCGCTTTTTCTGTGAAGGGAACACGTGCTCGAATGCAAAGGCTCAGTTTTACTATAACGTGAAAGAGCTAAATGTCAAAATAGAAAAACCTTGTAATTGCAACAATTGCAAGCTCCGGGTTTGCTATTTGAATAGGATTTCAGGACTGAGGATGCGTAGCGTTACGTGAAATCGATTTCCTATTAAAAAAATGGCTGATTGATTCTTTGTTTATCTCTCTTGTGGAAAGTAGTTACCTAGTAATTCAAACGTAAAACGATTAAACAAGTTCACAAGTTAGTATTGAAACGGCTTGGTCTTCGTCGCTGAACACAGGGATGACCTGAAAAGGATGATGAAGGAGGTGAGTCACAAGTTAACCAGGACAAAGGGCAATTGTGCGTGGGCAGTATACTACCAAATTTCCCTTTTTAGGTATAACCTACCACATTGATCTGTCAACTTGGTTTCCGTTTATGGAGAAATATTTTCTGGTCGGTCATAACAGTTGGACAGCTTACTCTTGAGCAACGTCTGAGTTTTCTGTTTAAAGGAACTACTTGAGACAACAACACTTCCGTATCACGTCTGGTACAATGCTCAGTAACTGTTCACGTCCGACGGCTTCGACCCAGCTCGAACACTCTCATCTGTATAAAAACATTTTCTTTAGAAATTCCGCTCCTTTCTCTTACTTACACGAAACCTTACTGTATTAGATTCATTTCGCTGAGTATATTGATAAAATTTCCAAACGCACTCGGCAGAACCAAGACATCTTAAGAAAATATGCATGAATGTGGCACAGTGGCAATCCTTGTAAATACTGATAAATTCTCTTGCCATTGTGTTTTCATTTATTCAAATTTCTACTGAAAATTATTTACTTTAATACATGGTGTCTTTAGTCCAGCTATGTCCAACCCGCGGTGCGCGGGCCGCATGCTGCCCAGTAGAAGGTTTTGTGCGGTCTCAGTTTAGGTTTACATTGTAGTAAAAGTATCCTATATTCGGACAACCTGTCCTTAATTTGATAATCTTGAATTTGACATTTTTGATGCAAGTGTTCTTCAGTGCCACTTCATCACGTCTGTTACCATTCCAGTTAGGATTCGAACGCTTTTAGTACACTAGGTTAAGCTAAATTTAGTTAGCTAATACCAAAGTAAGTCATTCAGTGTGCGGCCCTGGTAAAGGCAGTGACGTAATTTTTGGCTCAGTCAGCCAATTGGGTTGGACATAGCTGCTTTAGTCGTATGAAACAATAAATCAATCAATGCAATCAATCAATCAATGAGTGAAGTGCATTGGGTTGGTTCGTAAGTAGCTGATGCATTACAGTGTTCCACGATAATATCAGCAAAGTTTTTCACACATGTTGGAACCATTGGGCTATGAAATTGCACGTTCGACCACGGCTTTGCTCAGTTTCATGCACATCAGACACTAAAGTCGTCAAGACACAAAGCACAAAATCAGTAATTAACACACTTAAATGGTAAAAAATTATTAAATCTGCTGTAGAAGCTTGAATTCCTACACATCACCAGTGGCGCGTGGTTGTCATTGTTACTAGATGTGCGCTGTTCATAACGTCATAAAATGACGTCGTGTTCACGTTTCCAAACCAACGTTTTGGCGAAGTCTGATGACACGACCATGCTTGCATATTATTCTACACACACCATCGTTATTTGGTGTTGTACACTTTATGCGTATTTGCATTGATTATAAACTTATCAGCGCTCCATGTTCAGGAACTCGCAGTGAAGGTTCTTGCTTTGTCAAAGTACTACACTGCATCAGTAATTTTTTTCAAAAATTTCAATAGTTTTTACATGCTCATTGTGTCTGCTTACATCAGACATGCGCTGATCAACAACTGGGGTATCAATTCTCTGTTGAACAAACATTACGTAATCTAAAAAAGCTTTAACATGAATCTGAGATCTTTCATCCTTTTAGGTCATTGCTGATGTCAGGGTAAAGAGTAACCTTGCTTTTGCACACACCTCTTTCTCTAGAAAACCGCAGACNTGGCCAGCAGAAATATTTACATCATATCTCAGTCTACATTTTCATTGTGGGATGTTAAGAAATGCATCGCATNTTCTTTGCTATTGTGGCTATAGCTATATACCAAATTATGAAGAGCTGACTTTGGCATGTCGCTGTTCACAGCTTGTATTTTCTCTTCGTAACTTCTATAGGGAAATGATCTTTCTGATATATCTTTCACTGCTTGCATATGATGTCAAATGTAAAACTAACTGAGGTCAACGTTAATTAATTAGATACTGAGAGTGTGGACTAGGCTGCAAATGTACCTCACATAATGATAAAATAAGCAAGGGCTTCATGTCAATACCTTCAACACTGCTTAAACGAAATAAAAAACGCAACATTATGTGACTGTTAAAAACACAACTTCTGTAGCGATAGAAGAGATACCGACTTGTCTGCCAATGTCCAGCAATTACGCTTAATCCGGCTGAATTCCAACCAATGACGAAGCTCGAATGTGTCGTTGAAAACGAGCAAAGTTGTGTGCCTGGTATGGCGCACACACCGGGTTGTGAGATCGAAACTTGCTAAACTACGCAAGAACTAGTAACGCGCTATTGTAGTAAATGTCCAAAACAAGACGTTCGTGTTTGGCTGATGTGGTTCTTAAAAACTAAAGCGACTGAACAGATGTACCGCTTGTTTGAACCGTTACGCTCAATCCGACTGAGCTGCCAATTTATTACGAAGCTCAAATGTGTCGTGGTAAACGAGCACAGAAGATGCGGGTTGCCAGACAAAAAAAAAACAAAGTAAAAACTAGGGATGCATGAAAAAACAAGTCATTCAAGTAAGTTGCAATAGTGCAGTTTAGACATTTGGCTAAGAAAAATTGATAAGACGTTCATAACTTTCGAACTTTTCTTGTAATTTTCCCTTGACTGCACGACCGAATTCCGAACAGAGTCACGTCACGTTATAGGGATCAATTTAAAAGGGTGCGTGCCGCGCACCCAGCCCCTGCATCACAATAGAAAAAATCAGATTGTGTTTCATCTGCACGTGAACTGTGCTGTTCAATTCTCCTTGTGCTCCTTTTCCTTCACACAGAGTTGTAACATAGGCGGCTAAGGAAGTGTTTAACTCCGCAAACAAATTGGTGACAGCAGTTGCGATGCNAGATGGCTAGGCTNAGTAGCAAAAAATAACGACATGCTCTTGAATGCCTANGGCAACTTATGGCCTGAAAACCACAAAATTAGCAATTAAATAATTATTTAATTCACCAGGGGATTGATTATATATATAATTTGCTGTTTTTAAACTATAACTTCCAAACCACAAACGATAGAAAGCCAATCAAAGGCTCCAAAGATGCAGATTTTCGCCTAATTAAAAAAAATAAACAAAAGGTTCCATTCTGCGGTTGGAGGCCAGGGCCTGATGACGTAAGCCAAAAAAGCCTAAACCTACCCTTAATATGACGTCACCCAGAAGAAAGCTCAAATCCCAAACTTCCCATTTTTAAAAATCGAAAGTACAAGACTTTCCGCATCTTTAGAGGGTTTGAACAGCTCTCTAGCTCAATCTACTGCCATGTTATAACTTGCCCATTTTGGGCAAATCCCGGGGCTCAAGGGATTAACAACTGATTCTGTTTCTTTCATTTTCTTTTTCACTTTTCGTTTTGGAATTACACTTTGCAATGGTTATAGACGCTTACACAAAACAGAATCACTGTCAGCCACAGTTCTCAGTGCCCTTGCATCCTAACTATTTTGGTCGCCGGGACAACTTATTAGCTACATACCATAGGCTTAGCTACACCATCGCAAAGGCACGGTTAAGTATGGCAAATTTGCGGTCGCAAAATACCGAGAACGAGGAACCACCAATCGTTTTGAAACAGAGGGCTACTCCGTGGGTACCGATTAATGCGAAGGGCTATCAATTTGATACACATTTCTGAAATAAAACGTTTGCAATGATTTCGAGGCTATAAAACATCTCATACTCACTGTGCCCGCTGGCTGATTTCCACAGCAAATCCCAAATGAGGTCTAGGTCACCGGTAAGTTTCGCTATTTGTGAGCTACTATTGCAATATTAGATCTAGGTCATTGGTGAGTTATTTTTAGAACAGACCCGCGGGCGACCCACGTGGACTTTGCGGGCGATCTGGTGCACGCGGCCCCCATGTTGGTGACCCCTGCTATACAGTTTACTCGACCACCCATGTTGTTTTTCAGGGGTCTTATCTAAAGTGAAGTGTTAACGGAGATGGTGTTATAAAAGTAAAAACTAGTAGTGCCAAGCATATGCGATAGTTAAGAACACTCATTGTATTGACAAGTTGCGAGGCAAATAAGCATATCAAGCGCACCCGAGTACAGCGTTGATTACTGTATGTGTCTGCTTGCAACAGTGTGAGACAATACAAACTCAAACAAGCAATGATAAAACTCGTGGAAACGTTTCACAGGAGTAACGCCGAGTACAAGTTTTTAAAAATGAGGGCAGAGGTAGTTTACTTTCGAAGCAAAGGAAATGGTTTGCTGGAGATGCAATGCAGTTACTAACTGAAGTGACATTGATTAAAACTAGTAGAAATTAGCAGAATAATGCATTGCACTTTAGCAGAATAATTTACATGATAGAAGTATATTTATGACCTTCTTTTATTTCTTCCGACATTTTCAAGGAAATGTACGGAAATTACTAGCATAGGTCTTGTCAGGGGAAAAACAAACAACAAAAACTAACGCATGACGTAAGACAAGTACAATAAAGGCAGTGGATTTTTGTCAGGGCAAAACGTTTCTCGTCCCGGTGTCAAACGTTTTCCCATATGACACGCTTTAAAAGCTGCGGGCATGATTGCGTTGACAGTAAAATTGTTTTGCGTTTTACAGCCTGTTGTTCTGGCACAAACACACTGCTTCAGTTCTATAACATCGACAACAGTGTTTTTATCTCTGCTACAAGTGGGTTGGCATACAGTGCATCTTACGTTTTGGTTTACTGGTATTTACTACTGAGTATGTTGTGTTTAATTGTGTTGCCCTCATCGCCTTCTGATGGTTCTGCGTTATGGTACTGCATGACCTAAACGTGTCATTGTTCTTGCATTTTACTCAATGATTTTATCGTTATCCAGCAGATTATTTATCAAGATACTTCATGCTCGAGACCAGAGCTTCAGGGTTTTGCAAAACTGTAATTCTCTGCGAAACAACGTTGGCTTTTTCAGCATTGGCGTATGGTGGTCATTGTTACTGGGTGTGCGCTGTTTGTGACGTCACACTGCGACGTTGAATTTATGTAATTCACGTTTCCAATGCAATGTTCCAAGTTTGTTGAATCAATGCATATTATCAAACACGTATACACGCACTCTCCTTATTCGTTGTATAACTTACTGTGGATGTCATTGTATTGACTTTAACTATCAGCGCTCCAACTTTGGATGCAGGCAGGTGCAAAGTGCACTCAACGCTACGACCAAGCAATCATAACAGCAAAATATCAGACTGCACTTTGAAACCAGGGAGTAAAACACACTCAGCCCTACAACAGCGCAGGTCACAACTGCAGAAATGGACTGCACGAATGTCTATTCTATGTATACGAGCAGTCGAGCCCAGGTGTGCGCGTGGAGTAGCGCACACCCAGGGATGACGGATGGAAACAAGGGAGTAAAAAATACTCAGTCCTGGAACAGTGCAGGTCGCAACTGCAAAAACATGCAGTGTACGGCTCTGTGCGAATGTCTTGTCGATTACGAGTTTTGGTATGGCATGGTTTATTTATACATTTTTGTGACACAAATCACGAAATAACACTAATGCAGCAAGAGGAAAAACAATGACATCAAAGATCACAAATTGATTTCATGGTGATGAGAATATAAAAACATTAAACTTTCAATTTTCACAGTTCGATGATCGTGTTCTGACATGTTGAATCACAAAGGATTGGCGAAAGACCACTTGGGTCAAGTTCTCAACAGCCCTGTTGCTAGCACAAATTAATTTTTAATTGAGGACGTTTCACAAGTAATAAAAGAAGTAACAAACTGAATCGAATCGACGTCAGGTAAAATCAGCAAAAAAACAACAACAGCACAAAAACAATAGGTGAAAAACATGCCTATGTACAGGGGGTGGGGTGAGCAACTGTAGTGGCAAATGATACACGGGAAAATAGGGGCATCAACACAATATTACAGAAAGTGACAAGCGTGTAAACAAAAATCAACAGGAATTTCGGCAAGATAGCAGGACGTTTTTATATTGTTTGCAAATGAATAAGGCGAAAAAGATTTCAGATTTTCAGGAATATTAGACCAAATTTTGGAACCAATTTACTTTAAAGCAGGTGTCACCAACGTGTTGCTCGGTGGCACCAGGTTGCCCGCAAGGATCAAGCAGGGAGCCTGCGGGCATAGGCAAAGCCAGGGGGTCATGGCTCCCCACATTTCTAGCATTTCTTGTTTTGTGCGTTGAGAGGCGTTGTCCCTAACAAAATACTGTACCTCGTTTAAAGTCAAAATATTTGGCCCCAAAAAAAATTTCGGGCTGGCTGCGCTACTGCCCGCGGGCCTGTTTTAAAAATAACACTAGCATGATCAGTGTCTTCACATTGCGGAATGTCTTACTTGTTAATACTAATATAATTCAAGGAAAATTTAACAACATTTCATTTCAGAAGTGTGTATCAAACTGGTAGCTCTTCGCATTAATCCGAACGCAAGAAAGCTCTCAGGTTCGAGAAGGTTGGTGATACTGTACCTGCTTTGAAGAAAGCCGACCCAGGGACGTTTTCATTCTGGGTAAATAGTATTTTTGCAAAGCAGCAAGTCTTGTTTGATATTTGTGGAGTGATGCAATCTCAGCAAAGTAGTTATCAAAGTGATTAGGTAATCGACTATTAATAAAGGAGCACATGAATTTGGCAANTGATAATCTAAGTAAGACTGGTATATTCAAAATTTTGTGCTAAGAATACAGTACAGCTGTTTTGGTTTTGTCATATTCCAGGGTTCTCACAGCTTTATTCTGCAGTCTGATTAAAGGGAGTAAAGTAGTCTTGGCCCTTCCCCAGTTAAGTATTGAATAAGTTAAATAGAAATGGAAAAGAGCTAAGTAAACAGATTTGAGCACTGAAAATTGGTATAGTGTTTTAATTTGAATAATATTCCACATGATTTAGAGAGTTGCGTCACCAAATTTTTAATTTGGTGCTTCCAATGAAGTTTATCATCAAGTATAACGCCAAGATATTTTGAGCTACTTTGTTTTGATACTGGGTGGTGATTAACTTCAAATTGAAAAATTGATATTGTAATGGTTGTTCACGAGCATGAAATTGCTTTTGGAATAATTGATGCATAATAATTTGTTAGTATGAACCAAGCGATCAATTTTTTTGAGCTCATGGTTAACTATTTTTTCTAAACTTTTGTGGTTTTTACCCGAAATATGAAGATTAATATAATCGGCATATAAAGCAGTATTAAAGTTGGAGGCTTTTACAATGTCATCAATATGTATAAGGAACAGTAAAGGCCCAACTACAGATCCCTGGGAACGCCACATGTTACATTCAAAAACGGAGATTTAGTATCTGCTATTTTAGTACACTCAAACCTGTTGTCTGAGTAAGAAGCAATAAATTTTAGGGGTGTTCCTCTTACTCCATAGCGAAACAATTTTTCAATCAAGTAATATATTATGATCAACACAGCCGAAGGATTTGCTTAAGTCTAGAAATAGAGTAGCCTACATGTTATTAATTTGTTGTCTTTATTACAAATCATGTCATCATAAATGATAGCAATTGCTAATTCAGTAGAATGGTTAGTGCGGAAGCCATATTACTGTGTGCTCAGTATATAGTTACTGGTGACAAGAGTACAATCTGCTGTTTTCGAGCTCTGCAGGTGTGCGCCTGCAATGACACACACCCTACCACAAGATCGAAAAAACAGGGGAGTGAATTTCACTCAGGTCTGGAACAGCGCAGCTCACAATTGCAAAAGCAGTCTGTGTGAATGTCTGTTCGAATACGAGCAGTCGAGTATATAAGATGTGCGCCTGTAATGACGCACACCTTCAGAGCTGGAAAGCACATACTTTCTTTCTAGCTTTTTTGTATTTTTCTCTTGATCGCACGATCTGGAAAATGTCACGTCATGCCAGGGGCGTATCCAGCCAACAAGGTTAGGGGGGCGATTTCACTCAGTAAAGTGGTAGTCAAGTCTCATAACGGCTTCGCCACTGTAAAAAGGATGAAGTATACTTCACAACACTGCTGTGACAAAACAATGGGCAACAAAATGGCCTTATATAGCGAATGCTGTTTTCCGAATTGTAAAAAAAGGGGAGCGATCGTTCCAATCGCCCTCCCTTGGATCTGCCCCTGCATCATGTTCAGTTTTGCAGGGTGTGCGCCGCACACCTTGCACACCCGGAGTATACGTCCCTGTTTTCCAGCTGCCATATTTAGTAATTGTCTTGAAGCCTAACCAGGTCACGCGAACAGAAAAATAAACTGCACAGCTCTGCTATCGCAAATTAATTAAAAGGTCTCCGCTTTGGTGTTCAGTGGAAGGATATCTATAATCCAGTTGTACTTGTAGGTAGGCATTAGACTTGGTAAAAAATTCATCGCAGCTACTGTATATTTCATCACTTCGACAGAGGTGATTTTTTTAGAAAAAGACACAGAACTACTCAAATCGATCACTACTTATCGAAATGAATCCCTTCATAGTCAAGAATCAGACACTATATGATCTTATCAGGGTATATATTCCGTCTACTGAGTAGGCATCATCAGCTCTTATACAAACAGAACTGCTGAAGGTTTCATTTCCTGAGTTGCAAACTGTCTTTGCAGCCAATAACTTGTGAAATCGTTTTTAGTGCTGGTCAGACATACAAATACTGCACCTCCGCGTGGGCAAACTACGGCCCGCGGGCCGCACAACATGTGTCAGTGTNAAATAAAACTACAGTGTTAATGTGAAATCAAACAACACAAGTTTNTAATGATATTATCATTAATTCATATTTTGAAAAGTAAATGAACTGAAGTAGACAAATGTAATATATGTGGCCCCCAGTAGCAATAAATTTTTCAATGTGGCCTTCTGAACCTCCGTAGAAAATGTTTGCTCACCTCTGCTGTACCTCAATGCATATTTCAAAATTGAATGTAACTCTGTTTTCAGAAACAAACCATATGTTTCCAACTTAGTCAAGGTATTTTTTTTATAAAAGATGTTTCTCGAAGCAGAAGCCAGACTATTAGGCTTAGTGAGTTGCTTCATTACATTTAGTTGAGCTTCACATACACACAACCACACAGGCTCATCGAATGTCATAAACCTGTATATCATCACGGTTAAGGTGTTTTCCGAGCTATAACAATTTACCCATAAGCCGCACGTGCCACAATGCATTCTTCTGATAAAAGCTTCCTATTGGAGCGAAACTGCAGCTGGATTCAAGATTCGTGTTCCATTTTCGTGACAGCTTCCAGAAAAACAGGAAAAACAGGAAGTAGATCATCCGAATCTGTCTCGCATTCATTGTCTTCTATTGGGTTGTCGCGCAGTGACATCCTTTCCCAGTCTAGACCCAGCGCCTTATTAAACAGTAAGTAGGCTCCGCTGTGAAATCACTGTCGTGGTTAACAACAGGTTTTCCACGATAGAAACACTTTAGAGTCACTGTCTACCCATAGCCAGCTCTTCGTAATACTTGGCACTGACAGGATTTTACAGCGTGCAACATATTCAAAATTAGTGCACGCAATGTTTAGAAATGCGAAGGTGAAGGCTTTCATAACATTCTAAGCTCCGGATATCCGAAACGTGCGTCACTAACTCAATTCAAGAATAACTGAGTCGCGTTTTCTGAACAAGCCTGTCAGTAAATCCACTCTTCACTGATTCGTTGCATGGAAAGAATCGAGTTTCAACCAATTCGAACAAGATTGGATTAAATTTGAATCTGAGGTCGAGGACTAAGTGGTTGTTTATGCCTCAGCACTGCCTGTATTAGGTTGGACTGCAAGCAGGTGGATGTAATACGAGGTTTACAATATCCTAAAAATTTAATTGCTTTTTATAAATGTTATTTGTATACAATTTTTGGAACATTTTACAGGCATTCCTTTCGAATGTGTTTTTTCCAAACACCACAGCATTTGCCTCACAAAACAGCCGTTAAAATTGATCCTTGCTTTCTTCCCGCATGAGTTCCTTGACAATTTTTGCCCTTTTTGTTTCCTTCTGCAAGTTTGTTCGCTGGCGCCACTCAGTGATAAGTTTTCTGTCAAGGAAAATCGAAGTAAAATTTGAAATTAAACTGCATATAGGCTACTCAGGGGTGTAGCTGGGCAGGAACGCGTAGGAACGGCGCTCTCACACGTTTGTTGGTATGTGAAACCGTTCCCACACCTTTTTGCACTAGATTACATTAAAACATGGCTGCGATCTCACAGATGTGCTAGCGACACCAGATTCGCACTGCTGGTTAAAAGTCTACAGTGAAACAGGAAGATTCAGTGTGGAAATTCTTGTACGCGATTGCTCACTTTGTTCGAAGTATTTAGTGCAGTCTTCCTTTTTATTTGTATGGGAACGGCGTTCCCACACTTCTTTTTTTAGCACTACCCCCTGGATATACGGTATGCATTAACGTGTGAAAATGCTTTACAGCATAATACGAAAACATATCAATTTTATAATCTGGCCGTTATGTGTAAACAATAAACTTCTTCTTCAATCATCTTTGTGTGATTTAATATTGTTATCTTCATTAAACTTTAAGATTAAAAATAGTGTTAAATCTTGAGGCATTACATATTACGTAATGTTTAGGCAATTAGATAATGTTAGATCAAGTTAATGGCTGTCTTGTCTGTTGTTTTCTCACGAACTTTATTTCATCATTTAACCTTATGTTCAAAATCACGGCCAATGAAAACGATATCAACGACGTATTTGTAGTCAAAAAATTGTGAGCACATATTTGTTCAAATTGATGGGCGTTAGCCAGCAAACTGCTTTATACTAACTTTGGCAAACCGTTGGAAATAGCGACCTCACGTGAGGAAGACGGGAAACGGTTTGTCTTCAACAGATAGAGATCCTTGCTTATAGCCAATATTGATCTTACGCTGCGAGCGCTCTGACGAAAAACTTTTGTGTATGTTCGTAAGTAACAACTTCAACAAAATGGAATTTGACTGGACCACATGCAGTGCGACGAATTTTTTTAAAGACAATTGGCGGCAGGTCGATGCCTGATTGATGCCTCTTGTCTAATCAAGTCAGTGGGTACAAAATAAACGGGAGTAAACGAATAAACAAAATAAACGGTTGCAAACGAACAAACAAGATAAAACGGCAGCAAACGAACAAAAAAAGGGAAACAGTCACGAAGCGGTAAGGCAAGTAATATAACAGGATGCACAAGAAACTGGACGACATAGGCGTACGAGGCGTGGGTCTGGGGGGGTGGCCGCACCCCGGGCTTGAAAAATTTCAGGGCAAACTCTGTTTTCAGGGCAAGCGCTATTTGCTAAAATCCTGAATGATAAAGAATATTTCAATACAGGTGAAAAATTCCGGGGCAACTCTGTTTTTCAGGGCAAGTTGCTCAAAAATCCTGAATGATAAAAAATACATATTCAATAGAGTGAAAAATGTCAGGGCAACTCTGTTTTTCAGGGCAAGCGCAAATTGCTCAAAACTCCTGAATGTTAAAAGTATATTCAATACAGTGAAAATTTTCAGNGCAAACTCTGTTTTCAGGGCAAGAGCAAGTTGCTCGAAAATCCTGAATGATAAAAAATNCATATTCAATACAGTGAAAATTTTCAGGGCAACTGTGTTTTTCAGGGCAANCGCAAGTTGCTGAAAAATCCTGAATAATAAAAAATACATATTCAGTACAGTNAATTCAGGGCACCCTCTGTTTTTCAGGGTAAGCGCAAGTTTCTCAAAACTCCTGAATGATAAAAGTACACATTATTCAATACAGTGGAAAATTCCAGGGCAACTCTGTTT
>JGI24159J19872_10007177_pt1 | contig 14595 bp, 7 predicted proteins | sample Ectturendosymbi4_FD_19872 | JGI IMG/M metagenome (IMG submission 19872) | reverse complement strand
AAGTTTGCCACACAGTCCAGTCACCACGGGGGGCCTTTGGTGGGCTTAGCCCCTCCGAAACAAAGCTCCAATCCCCCCTCCCAAATTGAAATATGAAGCAGTATAAAACAGTGATGTTTGTTCAAATTTCAGAATGTCAAGCCCCACTGCACATATCAAACGTACTGAAAAGCTCCCCTATAGAAGACTTTCTGGTGACGGTTCTGTTGCCACACCAAGTTTTTCATTGGCCATTTTTTTTGGCAACAATGGTTAGATTTTAACACCATCCATGAGAAAATGGACGTTCTCCATGAAAAAATGGACGTTCCTCGCGTACCACTAGTGGTACGCATACGACAGATTAGGAACCCCTGGTCTATCATGACCGTGACATTTTTGCCTCCTGCTATTGACAAAAAGGAAGTGTTTCAGAAATCCGTTTGTAGCCTATAGAGTTAGACGCATATTCCTTCTATCGCCCTGCCACCTGTTTCATGGATCATTTACATGGTAAACTTTTTCGTGAAGAAAAAATTCATTTACTTGAAAAATGCATTGCTAATGTATCGACTTTGTAATATACTCAAGTTTTCCTTCGTTATTAATCTAAATTTTTGTTAAGCATCTTTATTTATTAAAAACTTACAATTTAGTTCAAACTAGAATTGGAGAAGTTCATGGCTTTGATTTTTAAGCTTATGTCTCGGATCCGGTTGTCAATTACAATTGTAAAAGTGAAGGTTTGCTCATCAAACAGCGAAAAGTTGCTGTTTCAAAATGTTGGTTGCTTTTCATCTTCTTAATTTTTCTTTTCAAATAATTGTATGATTGGTACAACGTTTGTCTCTCCTGAAACCCAAACCGTGAAGCTGCAAGTGAGTGGCATATACTGGCAGGGGCGTAACGAGGTTAGCTGGCTCCCCGGCCAAGTAGCAAGTTTGGGGCACCCATGTGCAAACCTAATGTCTTTCGGAAGCAGTCTTCTCTTTTGAAGAACGTGCTTGCGGCATTGTTAGGACTTTTCGGCCTCTCCCGCAGCCATTTTGCGCCAGGGGAATTGTGGCCCTTTTCTCCCCTCGTTACGCCCCTGTACATTTGAGCAGGTGGAAAAGTTCAAGTATCTTGGTGTTTACCAGTGACAGAAGGGGAAACAGGGAGATTGAAAGATGGATTGGTAAAGCAAACGTAGTTCTGCATGACCTTTCAAATACTGCAAAGTTTGTAAATTGGTCTTTGTTCCGATCCTTACCTTTAGAAATGAATTTTGGCTACTGACTGAAAGAATACTATCCCACGTAAAAGCAGCAGTGATACGATTTTTGCAGAGTTCACGGTGTGACAATTCGCGACAAGGTGTGCAGCTGTTAAGTTTGTAACGCCCTGAATGCCGAGCCACTTCTTTTCCGAATCGAGTGATCTCGGCTGCGTTGGTTCTGCCATTTGTCCAGAATGTCCCAGGAACTATTGGCGATGCAAACCCTGCTGGTTACACCCAGGGAAAGCGCCCAGAGGTCGTCCAATGGCCAGGTGGAGTGACTACATGTTTGACCTTGCTGGTTGGAGACAGGGACAGAGTTCACGGGGGACATGTGCCCTAAAATTTTGGACAAGATACATTTTGTGCCCAGGACCGAAACCAGGGGGCAAAATCCCCTTGCAAAATTCCACCCCCTCTGGAAAAATGTGTTGGGCATAGTTTAAAACTATTGGACATGGTTTAAAAAATTGCGCCTCTGTCAGAAAACTCTTCGCCCCATCTGGTGTCCCAAGTAGGTTACGGCCTATTTGTGCCCCATGTAACTACAAATTTCGTGGTTACATTACTGTTGAAAGCTCCCAGCATAAAGTCGGGGAATAAGAAACAGACATTGTAATAGGATCATCAATAGACACAGTGCAGAGATTTACAATTCAGATTGTAGGTAATTGTTGGTTAACTTGAATTTAACCAAAACAAAATATTTTCCTCCCATTTTGCCAATTTTACAAAAAGGTCGTACTAGGGTTAACTGGACATGGTGACGTCATCAAAACGCAAACAGTAATATTATTTTGCGATATGCGCAATCACTCAAAGCTTCTCCCCACAGCAAACTCTGGTCGGTGATGTAGTCACTTCACCTACTCCCGTCTTGGTGTGGAGACAACAGAACCATCTAAGATGGCTGTTGACCTTGAGATATTTCGACTGCTCCTTGGGTTGCTCGCCCGAAACTCCCAAGAAGAAAAGCGGGCACGAAAACGAATGAATTTTTAACTGTTTCAAGCGAAGCAACAGAAAACTTTCTAAAAATTTCAACCATTGCTTGTGAACTTCAAATTTCGGTGAAATTGTGACGATTAGCCGGACCCACTTACTTGCAACTGCGTCAGTAATCAAACTGGTAAATTGAAAAGCAGTAACGTGACCAGACTGTTCAAGGGCGAAAAAAATCTCCAAAATGAACATGAGGCCGCGTGTAAACAAAATTTTCGTGCGGAATTTTTGAGTGATCTAACGCCGTTTTTGTCAAATGTGTCATACTCCTCTGTTGCGGCAGTGTACTAAGAGAATATACTTCTTTTCGTCATGCAACGAATGCTTCAATGAAAGCGCGCCACAAGGTTGCTGCTGTTGGAAGTTCCTGATCAATCCAATCCGTTGAAAAACAACCAGTAGGATAAACAAGAAGAGTAAGACAGTGTTTTCCCAGTGTTTGCGCGAGCTTGTTGCAGGCGAATCACCAAAAAATGGAAAAGCCGAATCAATAGTTCCAATTGCCAAACTACGCCAAATATACAGTTTGTACACAAAAACAACAAGCACCAAATGGGGGGGTGCACAAATCATAAATGGGGGCGGCACCATCGGCGACCTGCTTTGCAGAAAGCGACTGCAGCGAAGTTCTCGAAGTTCCATGCAGCAGCGTTTCCTACACTAATCATGAAAAATATGTAGGCCTAATATGCTACATGTCAGCAGCTTACGACATTACGCACTTTTTACAATTATCAGACGACGTAAATACGACGCTCTTAGCTACAGCACGTCAAACGTGATAAAAAAGAGCAACTAATAGAAATTTCAAGTGGAACTGCTACTGTGGCACAACCGCTCTACGAAGCTGATTCTGTAGTTTTGACAGATTCAATTTTTAGGATCCTGCGTTGTCGGATTTCGAAAAAAGACCCCGAAATGTTTGATACATCTGCAGTTGACGGGCTTTCAACTCGCCTTCAATAAAGTTAATTAAAGCTTAGTCTTCATGACCTGAAAAAAATAAGACTGGGTGCAGTTGCGTAGCCAGCCCAAAAATTTTGGGGGGATCAAAATGCTTGATTTTAGGCAAATAACACTATTTTGCTTAGAAAAACGCCTGTCAAAGCACAAAATGGCTATATATTCTAAAAACTTGGGGGGGGCATGGCCCCTTTGGCCCACCCCTGGCTGCACCTATGACTGGGTGGAACAGCTTCACTGAGTTTACTTTGAACAGGGACACAACGGCGGTGTTGCTTTTCGTTCATATTTTCTGCATGTCTGTGTTGCCAGGGGCGTAGCAAGGTTAAATGGCGCCCGGGAAAGGAAGTAAATTTGGTGCCCCCATGTTCGAATCTATGTTTTTTCGGAAGTAAATGTACTGTACTGAAGAAAGTGCTTGTGACATTGCTGGGACATTTAGGCGCCCCCACATTGACTCGGCGCCCCGGGAACGCGCCCCCTTCCCCCCTCGTTACGCCTCTGTGTGGTGCTGCACACGAATATTTGTGCGGAGAAATGAACTGCAGAATAGTTGGAGAGTGGGGGGAAAAAATGTATTTATATATTTATTTATAATATTTATACGTATATCAGCAAACATTAGTTTAAAAAATCATTCATATGTTTATTCTTAAATATATCTATGATTAGTCATGATAAAATATCTTGTCATAAAAAATCTTAGGGGTACATGCTCATCTGTTGAAATGCTGAAAGGGTACATGGCCAGAGAAAGGTTGGGAACCCCTGGTCTAGCAGAATATGACCGAATGCTTCTGGTTTTATCAACACAGCATCAAAATATGATGCAATAGTTAATGATTTATGCTAGGCATGTCTTTGTCAGGATTGAAAAATCATTCAAGAACCGGCAAGGCAACACTGACGCGCAAATGACTTGCCAAACGTATTTGTACACTATACAGGTTATTTAAGGTCGTAAGAGCGGTCCCGCAGCGTTATTTCGTGTCACAGAGCAATGCAACGCCTCTCAGTGTCCAACGGTCTGAACCGTGAGAGAGTGTCGTATTCAGCTTGAGGGGGAAAATGTAGGTGAGGTCGGTCCGTTTGGGCTTCTTGTAAACGGGACAGTCGTAGTGCGTGTGACCTGCTTTGACCTTTACTGAGGAGTCTTTGCTGCTGGCGTTGATTGCGTAGACGTGGGCGACTGGCAAGTTGGCGAAAAGGACCTGAGAAGGACAGTTGGAGATCAATATTTAAATCACCCAAATGTTGATCTGCATATGACTAATTGCGGATAAAATTGCAAAGAAAACGTTCAGTGATGGTGAGCTCTCTTTTGCCAAATCTCTCGCTAAACATAGAGTGTCTACAAATATCTTTGGAATTCAGAAAGTATTTCACAGAAACAAATTGAAAGACAAACATGAGGGAACTACTATGAAGAGTTGAAATTTGTTTGCCTCATTCAGTACACGCCCTCTACATGTTCACCACTACCGTAGTTGCACGAAGCACATCCAGACATAAATCAATTTCTAGACATGTTTGCTGTAGCATAGCTTCATCAATGGTGGCAATAACACCAGTGATTTTTCGAGTTAGCTAATGATGTCCGCATCTTTGTTCGATACAATANATTTAGCCGTTTGGCTGAGGTTGTAGCCATTTTTACAAGGGTTTGTTCATTGTTTAACACTACGTTTCATTTATCAGTGTACCTGAAATATACAAAGGCAATGAGATGAAAAACGTTTATAACCGCTGTGTACATACGAAAAATCTAATAAAGATCTCATCAATTGCATTGTTAACATTTTGTTAATTGTAAGATTTTAGGTGGACACTTGAATGTTCCTTTTATTATACGATTGTGAGAAATATCTAGCAGAGCAGAAGCTTGTCTTTACGAAACGTTAAACAGATCTCTAAAAAAACTGGAATCGATTTGAACAAGTTGGATTTACAGACGGCTTGCCATAAGAAAGTGGCTATATTGTAATAGGTAGGTCGTTTCACAAATTTAAACCAATGATTTTCGTCAAACTGAAACTTGGTAAAGCGACATTTGCAGTTATAAATCCCCTTCACCAGAAACTCAAAGGGCAACTGAAATCTAAAGCATGATTCAAGTCTCAGCTGCAGTAAAAAGTTTCATGCAACCAGGATTACAAGACACGCTGTTCATGCCATGGTTTCGAGATTTTTAGTGTGAAACACTGACCTTGTTTCCTGGCTCGGTCAACCTCGCGTTTCTTTTGTCCCAACCGGCGCCGTCCAGAAACAGGCCGTAAATGTATACTCCCTCTTCGGGTGGCGACGCGACCTCTTCTTTCGTCATGCGAGTGACGTCATTATGCAACACAACGCTGTCCAGGGCCCATCCTTGATGGTGACGTGTAATATCCTGCCTCATGGCGGTCAGAAATCCCTGCACGGGACAGGTCATCAGGGGTCAGAGGTTAAGGTTCCTTTCTACAACGGGCGGCTTAGTTGCAAAACGGGTGGGCTTCGCGCGAGCGCGAAAGCTAAAGGACAGAAATTTCTCGAAATCTCAGAAAAAGAGCCAACGTTCGTTGAAATCTTGACACTCCCATCTTTTACCAAGGGTCACATGCACACCGAGCTGGTGACGTCGACCACGCAGTGACAGAAACTTGTTTTTTACGCAGCTGCGACGAATTGCGCTAAAATCGCTTTTCAGAAGAAAAAAAGTAAAGTACCGACACAAGTAAAGGTGAGAACAGTGATTTTGTGAAAAACGCGAAGACAAACGCTACTCGTCGGTTTCCAGATGAAATGACGTTTCGCGTTTCGACCAAATGTGAACAAAATCGAGTGTGGCGACTTTGGAATAGGAGTGAGCACTGCTATATGAAGCCTAAAACTCTGCTGCAACTACTTCACGAAGTCAGTTGCGGCATTTTTCTACTGATTGAGACAATGGTGAAAAAAGCGGACTTGTTCAATCATAACTCGCCATCCGATAGCGCTAGAGAGCTGATCGAACCCTCTAAGTATGCAGAAAGTCTAGTTCCGATCAAAAACATTGGGGAGATTTGGCTTAGAGAATTTTGTGGGGCACTGTGAAGTTGAAGTGGTGAATGGCAAATTACTTGTTTTTTCTTTGAAAATGAACAAGGCGAAAATCCGCATCTTTAGAGCCCTTGATTGGTTATCCAACGTTTGTGGTTGGCACGTTATGGCCCAAAATCTATATTTATGGCCATCCCGCGGGCCGTTTAAAGGGTTCTCATCGAAACGGCCAACGCATATAACACGATGGGCTGTTTCTTATCCGTTTTTTTCATGGTTATAATATATTCAAGGCAAGATCGTTTTTATCTCGAAAAGTCATTCCATGTTTAATTTCACTCTTGGGCGCCCACCGCTGGTAAAAAATATGCGAGCGTGAATCAAAGTTTACTTTCGAAGCTAATGACACCTGGCTGAAGCCACATGCCATTCAGTACCTATCAGTAAAGTCGTACAGGACCCGAAGATGTCACAAACCAGTGCTCCTGTAACAGCTAGAGGAGATCAAACCATCTGACATGATACCCAAGTGAGATCAAACTAACATTACCCATGTCATATGCCTGTTTCTAAGTCATAAAGAAACTGCTTTTACGTTTACGAAGTCCGGAGGTTCATCTAGTGCTTGGCACTGTAGAAAATGTACAGGTAGGAAAAGGTAAAGTTTTCAGAACCTTAAAATGAAGAGTAGCACGCACCACTGTCGCAAGCGAGTGCGAGTAGCACGCAATCATTGTCAAGAAGACATGGCAAGCGGTCAACTGCAACAGAACAGCAGGCTTTAAGCTTGTCGAAAAGACATTGTGTCGGGGTAGACAGAGAACAAAGCATGACAATGACAAAAACAAAGATTAAATCCACATGCATCCGTCTAACTACAGGGCATCAACCAGTCGTATTGATAGAGGGGCAAAACGTCGTGAAATTTACCGAAATCTTGCAAAAAAGCAACCCAGAACTTCTCTGCGAACAAGTTACTGCATCTGTAGGCTGTACTTTGAAATGTGCGTCGCATTTCCACCCGCTTGCTCCAGCTCTCCAGACGCGTACGGTTCTACCCCAAGGGAAGCTACAGTGAAGCTAAAACTGCTAAATGAGATGTCAGTATTTAGTTAGTGAATGACCTTATTATGTGCGTGAGTGATCAATGGAACCGATGACGTCGACATGATGCATCAATGACGCAATGGCTGTGTCTTCGTGATACCTGGGGGTTGAAAAACCCGGTCATCCAGAACTGGTTCGGTTTGCCGTCGAATAACCAGGTGTGGAATTGTGCGTTGCGGTCCAGCAAGCTGCTGAACCAGAAGCCAATGCTCGCCGACTCCCATGAAATCTGTGGACAGCGGGCAACGCAACATCAACACGGAATCAATGTCTCCACCAAGCGTTAGGTCACAAAGATGAAACGACATCACTGCCAATGTTCCGTTGTTTTAATTGATATCAATGGGACACAGCGTTTTCCTGCTTACGTCATTTTAATGCTTGAGGTAATTTTTCCTTCACGTACTGTATCATTTCAAGCAGTGGTATTCCAACGAGACAAAATCTAAGTACTAGTTATCGTTTGGAAAATCCTAAGGTGTTGCAAGCATTTATGCATATATCATGGTCGGCGAATGGTTGAATCATTTTGTGCAAATACAATACGGAGCAGAACTTTTCGGCCTGGCCGTTTCGGTGCGAGCCGTTTCGGTCAGAATATGAAATCTTGTAGAAATCTTACATGTTAACTCTTGAATGCAAACTTGTTTCAATAAACGAAANGTTTTATTTATAAAAACTACAAACATGCTCCAAGATACAACAGTTAATCAGCATCAAAATATGATTGTCGTTGTCATCAGCAAGCAAATTAAATCATTATCGACATTTTGCAATTAAAAATACAAATACTTCAAACTCATAATTACAATTCAGATTTAATCGCCATCATGACTCCTCAAAAGGGGAGTTGGTATAACACCAGCTAGCGTCACATTTCGCCTGCCTATATCATCATTTCAATAAACGAAGGTAATCATTTATGTGCAGAAATATCGCCACCGAAATGTCCCCAGACCGAAACGGTCGGACCGAAAAGTCGCGTACCCAATACAATAACGAGTTGACGGTAAAAACGTGCCGATTGTGCATGTCAAAATTCCGAAAATTGCAGTTTTTAAAATGTCTAATTTTCGTCGCTATGACCTGCAGCGCAGAAATTCCATGTTAACCAACCTTTCCGGCGACAAAATCCATCAAAATTTTTTCATTGCATTTGTTTTGTTTTTTAATCGATATTTCCTCGAAACAAACCAAGTTAGTTCATTTGCAATCGAAGGGTTTCCAACTCAGTCACCGCTTACCTTGGTCCAAGCCGCAGGCACCTGAGCGTCGAATATGCTGTTCAGAGCGTCTCTCAGCGCTTCGTTCATGATGATCGTGCCTTCGATGGCAAGTTGAAGGTCGGTGAGGGTCAGACGCACGCACGAGATCACCTTCTGCATTCTGTTCACCTTTAATCAATAGCCAGCACTAGTATTTGGGTTGTAGATTAGAGGTCTGCTAGAGAGCAGATTTTAAAAAGCAAAAGGATAAACATAATAGTGCAAACATTCATAAAATTTGAGCGCTTGACAGGTATTTTGCACCGAATGCGCCAAATGTTACTTGAAGCAAAGTGTTTTTATGAGTTACATCACCACTGCGAACAAGCATTGAGCAAGAAGACGTGCAGCAGATAACTCAATCTTAATATATCCACCGGAACAGCTCCTTCTTTGACAGAAAAAATGGCTGCGCTGTTAAATTATAAATCATTTACACAGAAAAACCAACACTGCAGTGACTATTTCATGCAACAATTCACCTCTTGTCTCAGGAAGATGTTCAAAGGTTCAGTTGGTCCCATTTTAATGATTCGATCCTTGACTTCGTGAGGAAGATAATCTGAGGGGAGCTTTTCCAGCATCTCCGCCGCAAGTCTGTCCACGACACTTTCTCGTGTCTCTCCCGAACCTCCCCCAGAATCTTTTGGCTGGATGCTTTGAATGGTGGTGAACACCTGGAAAAATATAAATGGAAAAATTTTTTGCTGAATCGTTTCGCAGACGTGCGGAAAAGCGGTTTCATAAAACCCAACTTCTGGAAATCGAATGTGGGTCTTTTTCTTCCCGAAGTTCAACTTAACACAAATGATTGGTTTCTTTTTCTGATCAGGAAAATGCCAGGCCAAAATCTTTCAGACACAATGTTCGAACAAACACATCGATTGCTCCTTCGTGACGCAATGGCCACGTTTCATGAATCAACTGATGCTTTCCTACAGGCATTGGCATTGAGCATTAAGTCTAAGTCACTCACCATCAGCTCAACAAACAGAGAATCATTTATAATGGACTTCAAAATCAGTCATTACTTGGTTGGCCGTATTGGTCTGGTACGTTATGTCAGCATTAGGGTGGAGTCCAAACACCTCAGGGGAATCAACGTCCGGCAAGTCCTCGATGGCCCCTCTGTAGTCGTCTACTATGGCGCCTTTCGGTATTGTGTATCCACCTAGATCAAGTCCAAGTACAGTTTGTGTTATGCAGTGTATACCGACGGTAAAAAAGTAAACAAACAAGAACAATATGTAGTAAGTGAACGAAGGAAGACAGGGTGAAAAAATATTTTTTTACACGAAACTCTGTCCGTCGTAAGACCCGCAGCACTTTCTAACCTTTAGCGAAGAAGGCGAACTTGGGATCGAACATATGTTCCCCGAACCATACTTTGCAAAACGTGTTCAGCAGCCTCTTGTCGTAGTCGTCAGTAACCCTTCCTCCGTAGTTTACTTCACCGAGCATGTAGTTGACTGTTTTGAACGACACGCCCTGCAAAACGACACACATTGCAACATGGGAAGACTGCAATGACATACAGACTACTGTACAGCACGGCAGCCTGCAACAGGCAAAACAAGAAAAACACAGATTTCGGCACGGCAAGGCAAAAAAAAAACATAATGCAGCACGCGAGGCAAACGCAACAGCGAGCAGACATCGGGAAAATCATGATACCCGACCTAAAATTAAGGTAAAATGCAAAGTTCAAAGCATACGGAACACGGAACATTTCAAACACAGAAACGTATATAATTATTCAAACAAGGAAATGGGTACTTCCATGGGTTTAGTGCTGCAAAAGAAGTGTGGGAACGCACACACAAAGCTAACTACTTTCAACAGCACTTCAAACCCGTTTTTAAGTCAGTATTTATTATTTAATGAAGTATTCACTTTCATTGCACTACAAACCGAAAACATGAAAAAAGTGTGGCAACGCCGTTCCCACCCGACTACACCCCTGGGCGCTTTCATTTCTTGGCGTCACCTCTACATCCAATAAAAAGGAATGAAATACTCCAGACCAGGCCTGCACAACATAGCTCCGCTGCGACCCGCGAGAGCTTTCGCAATTGCAGAAAATAATGCAACAGCCCGACTTCATATATATTATTAATTGTCGTTCCAGAATTTCCTTCAGACTACAACAAAATGAAATTAATTTTGCGGTCCGCGGCGAATTTATGTTGGTCAGTTTTGGCCCTTCGAGCTTTCTGAGTTTTGCAGACATACTCCAGGGAAAAACATCTGAAGCCCTGGGGGTTTTAGGCAAGGTTTAAATCTTTTGAAATTATTGCGAAGAAGTTGGTAGTGGGTAATCTTGGCAGGGTTTTAGAATATGCTGCAGACAGAACCGTAAGAAAATTCTACAATTTGGACATCCCGATCCGACAAGCCNTTTCCTTTAAATCGATTTCGTCTTATGATCGGGTCGGACAAATTTAGACAACGCGTCTGTTCAAAAACCGACAAATCAAACAAACGTTTTTATCAAACAAGAGGAAAATTTTGTTCGAAGGTTTTTCCACTTAACGTTCTTTNAAACACGCTTTGAAAACTGGCAGTGAGTTTACGAACGAGAAATTGATTTTGGTAAATATCAACTATTGGATNCTCGTCACAGCCTGAACAACAGCCAGCTAACTGCGTGACGATAAGTCTGTCTCGTGACAAAAGCCAAACAGTCGAAAAGGTTAAATCACGCGTTCCACACAGGGACATGTATGTTTTGTTTCGTGACTGAGGGTTTACATACGTTACTGCACTTCCGTACGCGATAAGCTGCGAAACGAGTAGGACAGTTTTGCGCAGGTGTTTTTTGCTCCCTTAGCACGATGTGCTATTGCCATCTTCATTTTCGGACGGATATGAATGCGTACGCCATACGCCCTCTTTTGCAAAACAATGACGGTTTAACATGACCTCTTATTCAACACTGCTTACGTGTGTGGTGCTAGGATTTTTCAAGTACAACATTTACCAACAACATTAAACGTTTGGCAGACAGCGTGGAGCAAAGGTCACCTTCTTGGGATCAATGTCGTCCAGGTGATTCTGAATGAACTGAACGCTGGCTGTGAAGTCTGACTGGTTGAATTCGTAAGGAATGTTCCAGCCGAGAGGTCCGAATTTCCGTCTCTCTTGCACCACCGAATGGAGGAAAGCGGTCGTGTAGAGCAGAGGGCGCCACTGAGGCATGTTAGTGATCTCGAGCTGGAAATTGGGTTAAAAAGATTGAGACCGTGCAAGAAGAAAGCAAATTCTGTCACAGATGCACTTCCAAACAGGGAAAATAAGTTTTACGATATTTAGCATTTTCGAAAACTTTTTCGTTACAGAATTTTTGTGAAACTGATTCCGGTAAACGAAGAACGTAACTACTAAAAGCTTCATAACTAATCTAAGGATAGTCGGCCTAAACGACATACCGGTAGTTCAAACGTGTTGTCAATAAGCTATATTCATGATAATTATTGCAAACATTATTATCGTAATCCGCAATGTGTCTGCATCATTTCATTGATGGCGACTACTTTAGCCAGTAATTTTGTACAAAGCTACGAAAAATGGAAACAAACATCATAATTTAACCGAACCTTACGAAGTGCACAAGATAAAAAAAACGTTGATAGGTTCCACTGCCTCAAAATCGAAAAGAACACGGTGTTGCAAGATCACGTCCCCTCAGCTAAATATAGCAATTCGCGCAGATTTTCGCAGTTTAAGCCAATTCTCGTGTGTTTGTTTAAAAACTTCGAAACTTGTTTTGAAAAAGCTGATGTCCATCAGAGACATTTTGCAGCAACCAGTGCATGAAAGTATTATTAGGTGATGAACTCTTCCTCTTCACACTCTTGACCAGGGGACACCAACATGGTGCCCGCGGGCACCAGGTCACCTATGAGGTCCACGTGGGTCACCAGCGGGCCTGTTCTAAAAATAGCGTGGGCATGATCAGTATCTTCACGTAGATGAATATCGTCGATTGCAACAATAATGTAATTAAAGGAAAATTGAGCAAATTATTTATTTCAGAAGTGCATCTTAATCGGTACTCAAAAAGTAGTCCTCAGTTTCAAAAAGGTTGGTGACCCCTGGTTCAGAGCCTCTCGAAAGTGGAGAGTAAGGACCTTAAACGATTTGAAATGATCTAAATTTGTTTACAGGCAAGCAGTCGAAATGTTAAGAAAACATCCGAATGGGATAACCTTAAACATCATCAGCTTAAACACCTTACACATACCCAATCACGTGACGCTCACCTGCTCTTGCGTGACGCCAGCATAGGTGCGCTTCAATCCTGCCTTCATACCTTGGGGAGGTTCGTTCGTGAACTTGGTTGACATTTGTAGCAGGGTGATGGGGAATTTGGGGTTGACTTCGGTTGTGATGTAAATGCGCATCGATGTGTTCGACTCGCTGGCTGTCTGAAGCTGCGAGAAGATTTTCAAAGATTCCGCAACGAATTGCACCGCTCTCGAAAGTTATTCAGGTCAGGAAAAGAAAAAGCGGTCAAGAGGGAAAATTCGAGTATCACAAATTGCGACAGGCTTTGAGTGAAAACACAACACTCTTCAAGGGACATAAGCTTCTCAGTAATACTTTTACATTACCCAGCAATACATTTAGTTCAACAAACGCAAACCTTTGATCAGTCGCAAAAGTATTTAGCAAGTGTTCGTGGGTTTCAAGCAAAAACTTTTTTCAGGAGTCATGCGCTCCTACTGTTACTCGCTTATTACCGCACAAAAAGCTACCCCCTACTTCACAATGCGACAAGCATTGTCGCTACATGATCCAGTAATGATTCGAGAAATGCATTCCAGTTGTGATCATCAAAGTTTGGAAGCCAACTCCGCGACTAAACAGAAGTCTAAACTGCGCAGAAGCACAATCGTTATAAAGCTCATTCAAACTTTGCGAAATGTAGCTACAACACTTATTTCTTATGCTCGAATAAACACAGCAGATGGTTAAACGAAAATCTGACCTACTATAAAACTTTCACTACTCCCTTTTTACAGGTACAGTTTATTTTCTATAAAACGAAGAATCGCTTTGTGCAGCTAAATACCTATAGTGCAAAGATATATAATAAGCAAAGCAACCAGTACTCAGCCAAAAGACTCACTGTTTCAAGCAATTCATCCATGAACATCAATCCGAGATGGCAGTTTTGAAACAGTACCCAACCTCCCTCGGCCATTGCTTGCTGGAGTAGACGACGGGCGTGGACCTCTTGGCCCTGGCCCATTGAGATCGATTGGCAGCCTGGAAATGCGTTTAATCACCTAAAAATTATTTCATTTCAGCTCATAGAGCAATCAAAATTTTGGGAAACGTACATATTCCCTTCTTCTTGGCAAGCTTTTCGATTTGTTCCGTCGGGTCAGACCCCATCGAAAGCAAGCAGATCATTGGCGTGAAGTGGCTGCTTTCTTCATACATGGCTTCCAAGTCGAGTGTGACCCCCTCAGCGTACTACGTAGAACCGGGTAGAGCAGAAGAAAAACAATCAGGATAACAGATGAGAGCAATTTTCACGGTTTTCTGTATCAATATTAATTCGTACCAAACGTGGCAAAGGAGCAGTAGCAATTACGTCAGATGATCGAGTCAGCAAACCGTGGGAATCGCGAACTACCACCTACTCGTTTTCCGAGCGAGTCGAGTATGAAATAGCGCGCCATTGCCATTGTGCGGTCAGGACACCAGCTCCTGATGAGGAGGAACTTGCGGAAGACGTCGAGCGATTTCGTGTAACCATCCGGGATGTCGCACTCTTCGGGCGCTTCCTGATCGAACCAGGATTTCCACGATCTGGGTAGAACAAAAATGTACGGGTGAATTCCGCCGATGTTATCGTCTACAGCAGTGGTTCTTAACCGGGGGTACACGTACTACTTGGGGGTACGAGGAGCCAAAGCAGGGGGTACGAAGCACCAAAGTCTTCAGGGATACACGCTCTGGAAATTTAAACCAGATTTTATTGAACATTCATCG
>JGI24159J19872_10007176_pt1 | contig 14595 bp, 15 predicted proteins | sample Ectturendosymbi4_FD_19872 | JGI IMG/M metagenome (IMG submission 19872) | reverse complement strand
TTTCCAACGTTCACACATTTGCATCAACACAAATGCGAAGATGTGTTTAAACGTCGTTTGTCCAAAGAAATACTATGGTTTGTTATGTACTTTCTGATTACAGTTCAGTTGTTTTAGGTCGTTACAGTACTACAGATCCGGTTTGGTGATTCTGACTAGAAAGTAAGATGTTGTGGTAGTTTACAACGTTTCTCTTACTTATACAAGCAACACCACGCCTGTCCAGCTACTACGATGCGCCACAGTTTTAATGATGATTTAAATTTAAACCACTAAAACAGCAGAGATCCATTGTTGTAGTCTGGTGTCGTAACTCGAACAATCGCGCTTCTTCCAATAAATTTAGCAAAACCGTTAGTCAGGCCCGTGACCAGCTTGGGACACCAGGAGGGGCGGAGTTTTCCGAGAGGNGCCCAAAATATTTAAACTATGTCCAATATTTTTAAACTGTGTCCAACACATTTTTCCAGGGGGAGAAAATATTTCTAGGGGGATTCTCCCCCCTGGTTACGGGCCTGCCGTTAGTATCTAGGAAGCGACCCGGAGACACCGCTAACATGGCCATAGCTCTGGCCCCTCAATTTCAATCTGAGCTCCGGTCCCGGAAAAATGCTCAGCTCTGGCTCTTTGCTTCTAACCACGTCGGGAATACGTTTCAGACTTTGTCATTCCTGATCTTGCCAGCTTAGGCTACAAAAAGCGTTCGAATCTTATTCTTAAATGCCATGATAATCACTGTTTGACCCCTCTAATCATCACTTAACTGTGATGTCATAGGCAAGCTTTAGTGCCTATGGAACAAGGGTACATCTAACTTTATAATGGAATTTTCCGTAAATTTTTTACTTTCCTTTCATTTACTTGCGACCTCGTAAAAACACACGACTTTTATCTTCGATTCTAACTCCTTCACTCCTACACGACCAACATCTTTGGCAGAAATCAAGAACACAGCAACGTAAGAAAATAAGCTTTTTTAATCAGATCTGCTGACGATCACTAGGGTTACATATGATTCTGTACATTGCATTATCAAAGGTCATCATCAGCCGTAGATTGGTCGCTGGGTTCAGGCACAGGTTGATCATCATCCACATATTCGACCAGGGAGCTGAAAAACGAACAAATACGAACTGCAGTTTCATGCTCTATGTAAGGAGCATGTCGCGAAGTCATCTGAGCAACGTACCTTGCTGCTGGTTTAACCACAACTACCCGCGCTGCAGTTGGCTTGACGTCATCGAATGATTTGTCACGTGACTGACTGGCAAGCTCTTCTATCCTGTTGAACACACTCGGTTGAGTCACTTGTATAGTATATCGATTGGTGAGTAGCCGCAACAATGCTGCGGCCCTTTTGTGCGAGGGAGTGTTCAATAATGATTGAAGCGCGGGAAGTAATGGTGTAGTATTCGGCCGTGCAGTATGGGACATAATGAAGGTCGCGCAAAATTGGCTGCAATGAGCAAAGTAAGAAAGACCTGGTTCCCCCTTATTTGTTGGAGATGGGACGAATAAGGTCTGGCTCAGTGGGCCCCAATGTTCCCACATATGGTACATCCCCGAAATACTATTGAAGAGTCAGACTATGAACACAAATCCTTTGATTAGCTAAGCCTGTTGAATTACATTCTACCAATCCTATAACATTGGTCAGTATATAGATGACCTTTGGCCTTTTGGTCACGTGCCAGCAACGTCATAAACGTATCCGATGAACCGCTTGATTTACTGCGAAGCTGCGTCGGTCAAATGTCGATTCATAGACACTACTAGGTGCACACTGCATGCATTGTGAGCACATAATGCTTTCACCGGAGGTTTCCTCCCACCGGTATGCAACGTGCGCAGCAGCTTGGTGCGCTGTCCGGCGATTGGGGCGCAAAGCTGGAAGCAATTCTAGTTGGGGGTGCTCGTGCCACCCATTCCCCCACTAGTGAGATGCATGCGACAACAGCAGCACAAGACGTCACGCACACCTTCTCTCCTTCCATTTCCTGAACCTTTCTCTTCTGTTGCTTCCCGAGGAGACTATTTCGCCGATGCTTTTGTCCTCACTGACGTCATCCTCAGCCCCCCTGCGGGGACGAGCGAACACCCCGCCTGGGTCCTCCCTCTCCGCTGGGGGTACCCGTTTGACAACATGCACTTGGCCTTCGCTGATCGGTTCCATGTCCTTCAAACAAAAACAAACTGCTTTCCACATGTTCCACACCCTCCTCCCAGCATCGGCCATTGTCACAAGCAAATCCAGCGCCACCAAGCGACCACTCAGGAATGGCGCCAACGTTGGAGAGTTGTTGATTTTCAAGTGAAATTCACAACAAAACATTGGAGAGTTGATTTTTAAGTGAAATTCACAACAAAACAGGATTTTTGGTAACAGTGCCTTCTCCCCCCACTACACAACTGGGAGGGTCTGGGGGTTGTAGCATCAACCCCCCACCATCCCGAACCTATTTCGCCCTGAACTCAATGGTAATGTTTTCGGTGACGTAAGGAACAGAAGTAAACGTCGGCGTGGGTGTAGGAAAGTTTTTCCTGGGTGTGTGTGGATGGGGTGTTTTGGCCTAAAAGTTTTGTAACAGCCTCGACTAGTGATACCGGTTGTGGTAAGTCAAGTAGGGATTATCTGATTTGTCTCGTAATTTCGGGCTTTTAAGTAATTTTTTTCCTAATAATAAAGCGAAGAGCACAGAAAAGGTCGTACACTGATTTGAAACCACTACGTCATTAAAAACCGCGATTCTCGCACATTCTCCACAAACGCACTTTCTAATTTGTCGAATAATTTCACTCCACAGCCCAACTTCGCCGACCCTGATTTCTTCACATTACGCTTCCCTGGTTTCGACAAAATTTCTCTTCACTGTCAATTTATGAACCATGGACCACAACTGTTCTTGGCCTTCGCACGACCATGAAGAGGTATGTTCGACCCTGGACCAGCGCTGGCCAAAAAGCTGAGTCGTCCGCTGCTGCTTTCAAGCGGAGGCGGCGCCAATGTTTTTGTTGTTGGATGCAGAATCAAAAAATTGAACCCCTTCCAAATATCCCAAGAATGCATTTGTCGGTTTTCCAACTAATCCCGGCCTCTGAAAGGTTAAAGCAGTGGCCCATAAACGATCCAAGTGCACTTTCCAACCTTCTATCACAGAACTTGTTCACAAAACAATGCTTGGAAGAAATACTTTTATTTCTTTACCCCGCTGTTGTGAACATTTATGTCCAGAACCATTCGTCCGCAACAAACCAAACCTATAATATTTTTGTAAAAAGCGAAATCAACCAAACAATCCCGGGCATACATCAACAACTTTCAAGTATATTTACAACATCAAGGGACAAAGGACACGTCACATCCGTTTCATCACCTGATCATCATCATCTAGTTCCGGTAGACTGGTCAAAGTCTCGCTCCTGTTGGCCATGGACTGGAATCCTGCGAAGAGAGACACAACTTTGTGCGTTTGTTTAAACTCCTCATCACTATACTCTGCTGTAGATTGTTCCAGCACTGTATCTGCCAAACCTTATATGGACAAACAACTGGATGAGCTGCTCAGTCTGCACCCGAGGCTATTTTGTAGCTTTCCTTGTTTCAACGCTTCAAGTACGCGACGATAGTATGGGATGTTATGAATCCGCTCCAAGACCGTGAGATTTTTGTGGGATATTTCCGACTTCACTTGTTTACATGAGGCTGAGTATGTTAGGTGGGGAATAATTAGATTGGGGTCAAATGACGGTAATTCTGCAAAAAGTGTCCCGGTGTTGCCATGCAACGGCCTAACAATTAAAATCATGACCAACTTCAGGTTAAGTTGCTGCTGCAGCAAAGAGCAGAAGCTCAAGTTGAATGTAAAAAGATAGGCAGCTGTTTGCCGGAACAAAGCTTCAACAAGGCGTGCTTCTTTATCTTTTATTTCCTGGGTCGTCTCAAACATGCATCGTTTTGTATTTCCAGCGTCTTTGCGGTTGCATTTTGATCAGTTTTCTGTTCAAATAAGATTATAGTTTTCAAAGCAAAATCAAGTACATCTTGGCCTTTGCATAACAGTTCAACTTACCGCTTTAAAATGGTCTACTAGACTTAAGCTGATTTTTGGCTCATTGCATTTGACAAAACATATGCGCTGAAAGTCAAAGGTTTTCAAGATTTCTTCAATGTTTTTAACTTTTTTCACATTCAGGAAGTTTCAGGTGATATTTTTCAGACTCCCTCTTTTTTTGATAAGGATAACGTCAATTTCAATATTTTTGCTCCGTCTCTTCCTTGTTTCTTTTTTATCTTGGAACTGCGCACAAGTAAGAACATATTGTAGCAGGTTGTAAAACTGGCGAGTTTTGTGAGGAACGTTTTTAACATTGGCCAACGAACCATACAGGGCGTTAGAACCCGGTCCTACCATCGATGGCTTCTCACACGAGACAACCTAGCTTTCGTTTTGGCTGCAGGAGTAAGTTTCACGCAATCTGTTATTTTGCTTTATTTTTAGAGATTGTGTTTGAATAAGACAGACATGTAATGGACAAAAAATAGATTGTAAATACCACACGTACGGGCCAACCAAAGCCCACCTTTGAACGGGTGGCGTTTTGCCGTAGTAGCGTTTCATCGAATTCCAGTTTTACAACTATACACTTTCTTTGAGATGCGAACGGAGGCACTAAGGTTATTAGCGGAGGAAGCACATATGGTGATGTGCAAAATATTTGATTATTAACAACCACATTGTGAAATCTGTATTTCCCGCTCATATATGTAATCCTGTATTTCCCATTCATGTAATTCCACCCGCCTCAGCTACAGTTGGCGACCAATGCGTTCTATGCTTGCCACGTATTTAAATACGAATGAAATATGCTTGCGTTTATGTTTGTAAGAGAAACCGTTAGGGGGTTACTAAAGCTATTCAGACCCCTCTGATGTCCCCAAACTTAGGTTTGCACCCACTGAACAATTGCTGCACGATCTGTCAGTGAACGAATAAGCTGAACAAGAAGTTTTGACTTCAGCAACGAGTGTGTTGAACGATCACTTTGTAATAATTCCTCGAGTACCTTTCAAGTGCTTGATCTGTCCATGACTGATTATGAGCTGACCATCAGATATGGTGCCGTCATGGTCCCTGCTGCTGGTGGGCTCTGTTGAAGATGGTTCATCGGAGCTTGAGTGGTCCAAGTGCGGCCCAGCGGGGGATGGGGCCCGCTGCAACAGGACCACGTTGGACACTTCATCAACCATGGCTGGTTTCAGTCTGGAAACGAAACGTCAAACTTTCAAACCTTTAGCACAAGCAGAAACGGGCACTGGTCAAAATGTATTGTATAAGAATTAAGCGTTGTTGGAAACTGGAAGAAGAGAAGTGAAAGCACAATAACTAAAATATTGTTTTTTTCAACTTTCTTCAGCTTAGCAACTGATGAAAATTTGCGCCTGGTCTAGAATTTAGATTTTTCTTGTTGTTGAAGTCCCACATCAGCTACAAGCAAATCCACTATTTAGTGGCAAAGCTACACGCGGGTATCTACATCAACAAACCACTGTCTGGTCATCAACAACTTCTAGTCAATGGCAACAATACATGGAAAACATGATGCACTGCTTTCCTCCCATATATCTAGTGATAAGCGGTTGACTCAAAAAAATGTGGTTTTCAATCGATTTCATTTTTTGATCATTAAAACAATCAAAACATTTGCATCACAGGACTTCACCGTTTTATGTAAGACACACTTGGGGTCGCCATAACTCACTGCAACCGCCATAGCTACGTCAGTGCATCGTCAAAAATAAATGACGTCACCAGCACCATCTAGGAAAGATCATCTCAGCAGCAAATCTCGAGTCCTATGCAAGCAGTAATGTGAATGCCAGACTGTTAGAAATAGTTCTGGAGAGCTGATATTCATCCGCACATGCGTCACTGCTGATACTTACGACGGCTTCGTTCTGATTGGCTGGAAACGACGACCTTCTTCAGACGGGGGATTACCCTCCCATGGATCATCAAATGACGCAATCGATGTTGAAACATCAGCAGCGACCTCTGATTGTTGGTATTCCACATCTGCCGGCGGGGGGGTGGAAATACTTGCTGGCGGGGTCTAAACAGAACGCTGGATGGAATTACAGAAAGATCAACTTCAACACAAAAGCAACAGATTACTTTTTACCTCTGGTTTTTCGTGTAAAGAAGCTTCGGAAGCCACAGAAGGTTCAGCCTCATAAACAAGAGGAGGCTCTGCTATGGTTGATGCCTTGCTTGATACATCAGGGGTGAACAACGGGGTCCTGACGTCATCAGGCTTCTCGATGGGGGCCTCGCTCACGTCCGGTGAGGCTGCAGCAAATGTTACGTCAGATATCCGGTTTCACGGGGAAAGTAAACGTCAAACACAGCACCCCGCTCTGAGGTGCTGGAACCAAACCTACAGCAGCTGTGTTGCCTGTCGCAAGCCATCAATGTTGACAGGACTTCGCATGACTGCATATTAAATGGTGCGACAAACGAGCCTCGTCCCCCCCACACTGCACCCCTTCCGCAGGTCACAGAAGGGCCAACATGTTTCCTTCACATCGTTTATGGAATTTATTGCTCGCTGCCAGCGATGAGGCTTGTTTTTGTGAACCTCGGCCACGAACCCTTTGTCTCTTTGAATGATTTACTTAAATATATTTTCGTTTTTATTTACGCGCAAAAAACTTTCATGTTTGACGTGAAACAAAGGTTACCATCACAACAACAATGCGCGGAAAATAGTATTTTTTGCATATTTCGAGACCTTCAGAAGTTTTCATTTCCTCTGATTGTTTGCTGTCGATTTACTGCTTCTACACCACCAGTGGAATTGATAATAATCATGTCTTCAGCTAGAGCCCTACAGATCTCACTGGAAACTTCCAATATCATTGCAATTTTGAATTAAACTTATTCTATTCTTGTTCTGCTGTTTAATCAAACACGACAGTTCAAGTCAGTTGCACGTACCATCAAAAATTTAAACGGCACCTAGTTATGGGGGGGGGGTAGGAATGTGACTTTATCATCAGGAGTGATAAATGAAGAATAACTGGGGCACCACATCGTAGGATTGAAAGCAAGTTTTGCTGAAGGAGCCACTACTTCATCTAATTTGACTACGCCACTGCGCTAAAGATATTTCCTTAGGTCGGCCTTGATTGGTTAAATATAAAAATGTGCGAAACCCTGCATTTTTTCGCATTCTCAAAATAATATACTTCGAAAATATGGAGAGCGGTACAGAGAATATCGGCAACTGTCATTACGCAGAAGTGTTGGCAGCAGGTGCGTAACGACGGGGGGCAAAGGGAGAACAATTCCCAGGGGGTCAAATCACTGCGGGGGCGCCAAAAAGTCCCAACAACAATGTCACAAGAACTTTCTACAACAGAGTGCATTTGCTTGCGAAAGACCTCAGCTTAGAACATGGGGGCGCCAAACTTGCTTCTTGCCCCGGGCGCCATCTGACCCCGTTATGCCCCTGGTTGACAGAGACTTTTTTAAGAACAACAAAATTACAAATTTTTCTAAATCAAAAATAAGTTTATTGCAGCATGTCAAGCATTATATAGGGTTTGGGGGTCGGTTCATGCCTCACTGCTTGTCACGCTTTGATTAATAATTCCTATTATTTAAATTTCGCTGATAAGCGCCAAGCACTGTGACGTAACAGTTGTCTCCAATCCTGACACGTAAATGAAAAGGCTTAGGGTTATACTGAGGAACCCCAGGTAACCTGGGTTTTTCCTTCTGCCGGGGCAGCTGGCGAAGACATTGACGGGTCGGGTGCAAAACAGGAATTTTCTTCTGCTACTTTAATCAAACGGAAAACATTAAAGGACTAGACCTGGGGTGGGCAAACTTTTTTCAATGAGGGTCACACTGTCCTGTCAGTACACCACGAAGGGCCAGATTCTGCAAATTATACTTTTATTTAATGTAAAATGTACTATATTTCAATGTTTTTAATGTTTAATATACTGTGTTTATGTTCATAATATTCAAACTTAGTTTATTTTTCAGGATGGTTGTATTTTGTAACATCTTTCTTGTGTTTTATACTTCCCCAAAATATACTAAAAGTGCGCATTGTGTATACGAAGGCCGCAGAAAATGTCCAGCGGGCCGTAGTTTCCCCTCATCCCCCCGTGCGCTAGAAGCTGCGTTCACGAAATTCACGAAACGACTCAAGAACCTGCGGAACAGTGGTTGTTCATAACAAAAGGTTCGCTCACCAGTGGGGGTTGGTTGGGGCGTCGCGACCTGGTAGTGCAGAGGGGGAGGAGACTGGGGAGGAGCAACAGTGGGAAGGGTCCTCGAGGGTTGAGGGTCTCCATGAGTCCTGGTGCTGATCATGTCCCGAATGACTCCCCGCAGCGCTGAGTCGAGCAGTTCCTCAGCATCTCCGTCATCAACTTCGGCAGCAGCGTCAGCGACGAGAACAAACCCTGTGCGATCAAACCCTGTGTGACGTCACAGCTGCTGTTCTGCGACAGGATTCGTGAAGTCCAATAACAGATAAGCAGGCCAGTACACCTGGGAAGCCTTGCGTCAATTACCCGACTAACACTTACGTTTTTTCGTGGGTACCGCTACAGTCTGCTCACTTTCTTGAAGCACTTACCTGGATGTTGAGGATTTTTTCAATGACGTCAGTTGTCGTTAGCATCGCCCTCTGGTGGATTGGATCTTAGATGTTTTTCTGAGCTCTGTGAGGCGTGATGTGAGCGAACAACGCATAACGTATGCTGTGCGTGTGCTGTGTGTGTGTTTGTTGTATGTTTGTTGTGCTGATGGACTGTACACTCTGTGGAGGTGTGGAGTGGTGGTATTCGTTCGTAGTGTGCGCAGGACAGGGTTTTAGGAAGCTAGCTTCTCTGAAACTGGATCATTGGGAACACACTATAGACTGGTTGTTCCTAGCCTGTCGTATGCAAAATGGCAAGTTTTGCATGTGAGTAAAGAAGCTATGCGGTAAAAACAATATTCTGACGAATACCAGTTAAAAACTTATGGGGGAAGTCTTCTGTTTGGCAACGGTTTCTGAAGTAGCGCTGATGGCACAAGGCAGACATACCAAGGATCTGTCTCCTGCAAAACTTGTCGTTCGCTGCAAAATGCTCAAGATTTCAACGGTGAGCTGTCAAGTTACGCGATTCAAGTTAAACCTGCTGGCACTTAAGGTTGGGAGAATGGAGGCCCGAAACCAGGGGGAAAATTTTCGCCCCCCTGGACGAATGTGTTGGACATAGCCTAAAACTATTGGACACAATTCAAACATTTTGGGTCCCTCTCAGAAAACTCTTCGCCCCTCCTGGTGTTCCAAGCTGGTCATGGGCCCGGGAGAATGGAAGCTACTTCTGTGGTGCTTGATGAAAGATACAAACAAAAATGTTTGAATTATGTTCAAAAAATAATTTTAAGAACTGAAGATGTGAAAAAACTTAAGAATGCATGTGTTGCTGTTTGTGTGGTTTTGAGACCTCACTGCATATTTGAGGGATCTGGAATGCTGCAGTATTCCAAAATTTTGGTGGAAAATAGGGTGACGTACGGCAGTGTAGACACAGAAAAATTGTTGCCTGCAAGGACAATAGTTTCAAAGCACGTAAAAGAAACCTGTGATCCACTTTTAAACGATGTCACATCTGAAATTAAGATACATCTTAAGCAGCCAATGCATGTGGCATGCACCACAGATCTGTGGACAGACAATAATAGAAGGAAAAGTTACTTTATTTCAGTTTGTGAACTTTATTTCAGTTTGACATGTCATTATATTTCGGAAGATTGGAAACTGGTACATTGTGCTTTGGGGTGCCAAGAGTTCAAATCAGATAAAAAGTAGCAGAAAACATGAATAATGAAATATTAGTTTTTTTATGTAAAAAATAATTTTTTGTCACCGATTCAGGAGCTAACCTGAAAAGTGTATTCAGGTCGTTCTGCACATTGCACTTTTCACATTATGAATACCATTCTCTAAAACACTTTCAAATGCTTGAAACAATATGCTATTTTAGATGAATTGCTTCTTTGATGGTGCAACCGCCGGCAATAATGTTCAGAATGAAGAGGTGGACATGAACTACATTAAATGGTTTGATTACTTCATGCAAAGAGCTTGTTGCTTACTTTAAACGTGTCGGTGAAACACCAGGAATGAGATCAAGATGTTGAAACCAGATGGAACTCAAAGTTGTTGATGTTTCGGCGCATATTAAAGGAAAGATACCTGCTGCAAAATTATGTAAACAACAAGGTGAACTTGCCAGGACTGACAAGCAAAATTTTGAGTTGGTTGAATGATTCAGCCAATTTTTGAAGCCTTTTAAAATTCTGAGTGACATGTTAGAGGGGGTCGCCCGTTACAATCCACAGAGTACTTCTGCTCAGAAAGACATTTCTACATCTTCAAGATGCATCAAGCAACATATAAATAATTGTTGAGCTTAAGAATACAGAACTGGCATATTTGGATGCAAAGCTACCCATTAAAATGTTTCACAAAATGGTTACCTTTTCATGCCTCAAGTTTAAAAGTTTAAACCTCTTCAGCTATGCTGAAAAGAAGAGACCAAGTCGCTTTAACATCTACTGCAAGATCTAAATATTCCATCTGAAATTTCTCAAACCGATTCCATTGACGATCGTACATATAATGGAAAGGGACCACAAACAAAGAAAAGCATGTTCACGAGTGATTTTTCGCAGTTTGAAAATGATTGTTATGTTGGTGGCCATGGCACTTTAGCAATGGATCAAGTGCAAAAGTACTTAAGTGCACGTTTTCATGTTGAACATATGGCAGAACAACGAAGCAACAATGCTGGTGGAAGATCTGATAACTTGTGAAGAGAAAAGTAACAGATATTTCAGATCTTGCCAAAGCAGCTAAATGCTCGCTTTGTATGCCTGCAAGCACTGCATCCCGTGGACGTGTGTTGGCATAGCGACGGTCGCATCTTCATTCAGACACTCTGAATGCAATTATTATGTCAACAATGCAAAAATCTCAGCAAGTGTTTATAGGTTTTGTAATAAGAATTGTTAACACCATTGTTTTCTTCTAACATGATTATGTCTCAGGTAATTATTTACTCGCTTCTACTTGATACAGTCACTTAACCAACCATTGGGAGTCACACCATAGTTAAGCAATTGCAGTTATGCTAACAAGTCTTTGTGAAGACTTTTTTTACTAGAACCGTAAATACACAGTATTGTTTTTTTTTCATGTGTTTTCTTGCCAAGTATGTCGTTACTTGTTTTACTTGCCACAGTCGTTTGTTTGACTACATCACAAAATCAAGTAAATGCTTAATTTCATGAAGACCTCGCATGCAAAAGTAGTAGCAAGTGTACATGGAAAAGATATATGTCGTGCTATATGTCTTCATCCAGACTCTGCAAATGTTACCATAATTTCATAGAAATGCAAAATTTAGGGGGTACGGGTTTGTTGTGGTGGGCCGGCCTGGGTCACAAATATGAGCCCCTGACATCTCTCCCACCTGTGCTACAGCGACGTCTGGCGGCAGGATGAAGCCCGGTTTTCATGAGTTTGCTCAAATTACATCTGTTCTAAGCGAGACAAGAAACCAAAGCTCAGTACACGACCGTATTAAACGAGTGACTTCGTAAACTGTGTTTCTCTTTTAGCGAGTTCTCGATTAAGCAGAAGTTGCTGGAATGGTCGGTTGATAACTCTTCAATACACGGAAAATATAAAGAGGGTTTTAGTGGATTGAGAAACTTCATATTTAACAATTGTTGAAACAAAAAGAGACCTTCAGAGCATTAACTCTGCAGCATAAGAAAGTAACGACGCAAGTGCCAAGCAGAGAAGAAAACAATGAGTCACAGGCAAAATAATCAAAATTCTACAATCAAAACATATACTGCAAATAGAAATCAAACATGTCAAATGCATGTAGACATGAACTTGAAACTGACCTCCTGCATCTTCGCTCGCATGCTGATCATTGATTGGTGCGTGAGGTAGCCTCCGGGACAAGCAGCTCAAAACTCTAGCCATCAATTCTTCCTCAATTCTGTTCAGCGCTCTGGAAACATTTGCGAAGTTCGTTGCAACGGAATAGCGTTTTGTTGAAAATCACACGGTTTCATTGAATTTATCGCAATTCAACAGAGAAGCAGTAGAGAAGTATGGCACTCGCGGAAGCTAACTATCTGTTTAATGAACGGACTTCTTTCCATTACGTTGGTACAACATAGTTAAACACACAACACGTTGGCAAAACACAGTTAAACACACAACACATTGATACAACACATTTGAACACACAAAGCGTTGCCGCAACACAGTTAAATATTCAACACGTTGGTACAACATAGTTAAACACACAACACGATCGGCCTTGTTTTGATAACTGTGAGAGGAAATACCTAAGATAGCTTGCTGGCATTACCCAAAATGGGAGGTAAGCGTGCCCCTTGGGGTGCGCAAAGGTGCTCCAAGGGATACTAAAATATTTTTGACTAATTAAAAATAATTACATAATAAAATTTTAAAGTAGAAGTACAATAATTATAGGTGCATTTCTCATTAATGTGCTCATGATTACAGTCAAGAGGTACTGGATTGACAAAATATTGCCCAAAGGATAGATCACTGAAATAGGTTGAGAACCACTGCCCTAAATAGCCACGAATTCCTCTATTGCAACCAAGCAGCACTTCTTGCTAAGTCGCATAAGACGATGATTGCGATTAAAACGTTAAACTAACGCTTGCGGGCCTATCTTATAGCGCCGAGCTGCTCGTGTACTTGGAACACGCTTTGTTAAGCTCATACTCACTGGTCTTCAATAGCTGTGTCGTTGACAACACGCGCATAATCATCGGCCTCGGGTTTCTTGGGCCGCGGTATCGTAAAAGGAGATTTTCTCCCGGCCTCATCCTCATGGCAACCTTCAACACGTATTTCCGCTCCAGCGACCTGCACAAGTGGTGGTCACTCAAGCGTAGCTTTCAACTCCGAAAGGAGACCTATCAGTGTCTTTATGGACAAGATTGCATTTACCGAAGGTCAACAAATAATTAATCAGCGACTCTCAGGCAATAAATGAAAGCAGTCCTGGCGCGAATTACCGAATCAACTGAAGATCTTTGGATCTCAGCTCGAGGCTCGTCACGGACGATGTCTGGACCAACCTCGTGGACCTGGACACTGACGTCTCGGGGGGCAGGACAGGGGGGAGGCGCTGAAATTGTTAAGTTTCGTTATTTTTTAAGGCACAGCAACGCAAAATATTTTTATCAAAAAATTGAAAATGTCTTGTGGTTTGGTGTCGCAATTTAGAAACCACAGCCGAAAAAATTCCAAAAATTTGCTCTTGGTTTAAAACTGTCAGATTTGGGCGTTGCCTTGCCAACGCTTTGGCAGTCATGCTGTTTCACAACAACACATATATAGAAAACGAAAGGAACGCAATCAATTATACATCAAACGGTTGGCCTGGTTTCAAAAATAACAAACGAACTTGTTAAATTGTTTTATGCGTCGATTTTCGTCCAATCAACAGAAGTCGCTTTCAATGAACGTGTTGCGAAGCACCTCTATTGATGAGATGCGCTCCACGACACCGGACCCCGAATCGACATACAGTGCAATGCTCAAATGCAATCTGTTTCTTAAAGTGGCAAAACAAGTTCAAAAGCGTTACGACATAACTTACAAATATGACGTTCGGCTGCTTCTCTGGCAGGTGCGTGTTTAGGGGTGGGGGGGCATTTGTGCTTGACATCGCTGGCAGGTACTAGGACAGGGACGATGTGACTGTCCTTCATGAAAAATATTTGAAGAAATTACTACCTCCTGGCAACAAATGAAGACAACAACACCTGCACCATTACTAGCTCTAATATTTTGCACAAAACTAAGCCATCTTGTAAGTTATATAATCCAAACCTGCTGCTTGTTTGTGGTTAGCTGTGTGTCAGAGATAATGCTCAACAACCCATTCTTTCCACACAATTGAACCTTTCTCTTACGTAAATCATGGGGGGACCAAGAGGCACGGCCACTGGGACGAGGTTCCCTGGAGTGACGGTGCTCGTGACGTCTCTGCTGGGGGAGAAAAGGAAAGCAGGGGTGGGTGGGTCATGGGTCTGGGACTTCGCGGATCTGATGCGGATGCCTGCCAAGAAAGTTAAAAAATTATTTGGAGGTTTAACGACCGGATACATTTCGCCAGTAACCCTGCCACGTGTTCAGTGTGCAATCACCAATGCCCCAAACAATCAATAACTGCCCCTATTTCATAACTCGATGCGTTGCATTCATAACACGGGTAACTCGAACAGACTGAAATTTTGACCAGGGTTGTAATGGATATGGGAATTCCCCGAGGTTGGGAAAACAAGAAATTTTGAAATTTCTTTTCATCCCGTTTTCCTTAACTTTCTTGAACATCTATCTTTCTAGCCATCATGCCTTACAGGATATTTTTAATTGTTTTGACAATTTTACTCGATATGCAGTCTTCATACGACACTCCTTTACTAAAGTTTTTGTCTGATTTGCACTTTTTTCGAAAAAATA
>JGI24159J19872_10007175_pt1 | contig 14597 bp, 18 predicted proteins | sample Ectturendosymbi4_FD_19872 | JGI IMG/M metagenome (IMG submission 19872) | reverse complement strand
CCCTTAAGCGCTAAGCTAGCATCTTTTATGACCAGGCCTATAGTTGACTGGTTTTCTGAGCTAGTGTTTTACAAGTCACAGATAGGCCCTGGCCGTAAAATTGTTCATAAAATCACAGCTCAGCAACATCAGCAATCAAAAGAATGTGGTAAGCATTCTATACGTTAGAGAGCAGTAAAACCACGGATTTTGGCTTCACACTTGACAGCAGTCTACCATACATCTGATAGGAGTGCGCTCGGAAACTATGCAGATTAATTGCTAGACGAAGACTGCTGTTAGGTAGGGTTGTATAAGAAAACATCAAATCCGTTAACTGGTCTTATATCTCATTTATAATGAAACAGACAAATTAAATTTAGTTCCGATAAAGAGACAGCATAAAAGATCCCCAACCGCGGTTCAGGCCATCTACGCGGCCAAGGCCGTATAATTCTGTTATCATCCTGTCCAGTGGCTTCTGACTTAACACACAAGTTTTTTGAAGATAGCATTATTTTGAAACTAACAACGCATTCTCAGGGTAAGACTATGCTCAACTTTTCATTGATGAAGGTTAGGTAAAGCACTCTAACGTTCACGTACCTAGGCCAGGTAATGAAACAAGAACTATTTGCGTTGTTTTACCAGCAAAGATTAAACATTTTGTGCTGCTGTTCTTGAAGTCCAGGCATTGAATGTTACTGTGCAGTCAACCCGACGAATGTTATAGTTTTTATCAAAACGGAAAATGCGTTTTTACAGAATTGAATTAATCACTGTGGGTGATATTTACAACATACATTTAGTCTGCCGAGAACACGTAGGTCTAATCAGCTCTTATTGGGCACATAATTTTTGAGTTGTGATGAAAACTTATCAGGCATCTCGACTAATTTTTGCAGGCTTGCAAACAGTATGATAAATGTACGTTTTTCTGAGTTAATGTTTTCATCGTGTGACTTGCCAAACATTTATCAACCGCCAAAAAATTGGAGCCCCCGCAAACATTTTAGTCAACAACCATGGACGTCGGAATGGGGGAGCTTGCCCCCACTGGATTTTGAAAATTTCAGCAAAAAAGGGTTGTTTTCTTAGTTTCGAGTGGGAAATACCAAATTTCACCACTTTTGGCCCTCCCCTCTGGAAAAAATCCTTCCGACGACCATGCCAACAACCACAAAAAAGGCTAGTTTCGGTTGGTCACTAACATTGCACACCCAACCTTACACTACTGTAAACCACGTAAATGCAGAGGCGTATCAAGGGTTGTGAACGATTTTCTGAAATTTAAACAGTCAGACGCAATAAGGTTGGCTGCAACTAATCACTAAGCAATTAGAAATATTCTTTTTTTGCTCTTTCAAGTTACCGCTTCTCCATTTCGACAGAAGCGGACAACCACTGCTGCATGCATAGGCGTACGGGAAGGCATTTTACTGGGGAGGGCGGAAAATATTTGCCCTGAAAATAACAATTTGCCCTGAAACTAACTAAGATCAAAGTCATTATAACCAGTCACGATTTTGGTCCAGATTACACACTACACTAGCCCAAATTACACGGATCACCCCCAAGTGAATATACACTGAATATTGAAAAACTTTCACCGTTTAGGATTTGATCACTTTGCGCTTGCCCTAAGAAACAGAGCGTGCCCTGAATTCACTTGACTGTATTGAATAGATATTTTTTATCATTCAGGATTTTTGAACAGCTTCCGCTTGCCCTGAAATTTTTCACTGTATTGAACATACTTTTTATATTCAGGGTTTTTGAGCAACTTGCGCTCACCCTGAATTCACTGCATTTAATATATGTTTTTATCGTTCAGGATTTTTGAGCAACTTGCGCTTGCCATGAAATTTTTCAAGCCAGGGGGAGTGGCGTCCCCCCGCCTCGCACGCCTATGACTGTTGGCGGGGCACAAGACGTACCTCGTCTTGACACTCGGCTTCACCAAACTTGACCTTTCATTACCCTTGAGTGTAGTTCTTTTGCATACTGACCGTGGCAGTGCAGTCGCCGCGCTAGCCACCCATGCATATCTGCATGCCCCCCAAATTGAAATATGAAGCACTGCAATTCCGTGGAGTTGATCAATTTTTAGAATGTCAAGTGTGGCGGCGCGATTACGCCATATAAAAGGCTGAGTTCGCAACAGCAATAGCAGAGTGAACCTCGTCGAACAGGGAATCTCTATTGTTGTTATGCCGTGGTGGCGACGGTTTAACTCTCTTTGGTTGGCTCAGGGCGAAGCAGCATTGGGGCTGCAACGCAAGGCTCCCTGCACAAACGTAAATGCCTCCTATTGAAGACTTTCCGCCGACGGTTCTGGACCGTGGTAAGGCGTTTTTTTCTTGGTTAGCAGTTCGAAAATCTATTTGCACACTTTTCCCCTGAATAACGTACGGAATATCTATTCTTTCGGCGAGACGATTGTTTGCGCCACAAGCCGTAGACAGTCGGAGTCAAAATTCACAGATATCATGGGCGTAGAAATAGAAGTTTCAAGATATAATGATGGCCAACATTTTCTTCAGTCTGAAACACTGATGCGAAAAACAAATATCTTAAATAAGAGTGTCAATCAGTGATATGCCCGTTGTCAGATTCTGCTGCGAGACGGTTCTTCTTTTCTCGACTCAGGATCCGACCCCAACAACAAAATCCCACAGTTATTACTAAAAACTAATGCACGTTTGCTTAGAGGTCAAGTGTAGCAATTTTTCAATACATCAACATGTTAAAGCATCTGACTGATATTCACCTTAAATTTGTGTTTTGTTAACACAGAACAATTTCATTGTCTCTTCCACATGTTGGTTTACGTGATGGTAACCTGGTTTCAAAGCCATTATTTTTTTGCTAACACTTAATCTGTCATGAAGTAACGCAGAGAATTATTTGTCAAAATCTGTCTTACAATTTTTAGAGAAACGAATCCCTGATTTTTTTTTGGCGAAAAGTGTGAATTGTCGAATTGCCCTGGTTGTCACTTATTGTAACGCCTAAAGACGTTAAATCGTGCAATGTATTGGAGGAAATCAGATAAGAACACTACGCTAAAATCAAAAATGACGTCAATGCAAGAGACCTTTTACCATTTCATTCACCTCACGATTGACCTTTGTCGCAAGCAGCTAACATTTCGCGTGCTTCTTACAAGCGCCCTGAAGAAAGGTTCGCATTCCTGCGAAACACCAGACCCTGGAAGAACGATCTCAACCACTGTTTTAATCACATGACGAAGTGGCGACATCTGGCGGCCGCACTACGAACGAACGATCAGACAAAGAGTTTCACACAGAAGCACAAGCCATTGAAGCAAACGTTGCGCGCGGCCAGCAAAACGACTGGACCGTGCAACGGCGTCCGAGATCACGTGATCGAAGGACAAGTCACGCGCGTGATCTGAAATCTTGGGCGCCGGTTGTTGAACAACAATATTCGTTTGTTCTTTAAGAACCGAGACTTCTCGTCGAGCGCAAACAGGTTCGCCAGAGTTCAGATCCCGTGCCATTACGAACTTTCAAGCGAAAATCTTGGCGAGCACGAATTGCGGGCGCAAAATTGCAATCTGTGTGCTCGCATTGTCACGTGCTCGCAACGTCACGGCAGCAACAGTTCACGCTTCTTAGCGGCGGTCATTATATGGACGGATAGAAGATGCAACCATTCGTAAGTGCGTAGAGGATCCGGTCAGACAAAGAGGGAAGCAAAATTCCAGCACCGATATGTTACAACTCATGCAAATGGTGATGATTTCAAACGATCAAGGTTTATTTAATTTGCGAAGAAGTTGGTATTTTGAACGGCAACCCGTCAGACCCGTAACAAAACTTCTTCGTTTCATCTTCCGTGTCGTGCTTTTCAATCCACGAGGTAGCAGCAACGAGAAGACGAAAACTTTTCCCAACTGCAACCAGCGAATGGTTGGCATAGCAACCAGCCGCGTGCACGTTTCAAAAGAGGACAATCGCAGGAGAGCGACGCGCGAGAAAACCGACTGGCTTTCAGTGGAAATAAGGTACACGTACGCGCGAGGTCGCGAAAGCGAGGGTGCTCCATCGAGGCCAGAGGTGTCAAATTGCAGGCTGCAAGCACCAAGCAACGCCTTTCCAATTTATCAAGCGCCCTCCCGCCGCAGGATGCATTAGAAACAAATGAGGGGGGCTTCGTTCTCGCCGGCGAACAAACGACACCTTCATTATCAGGTCGGACGCGCGAACGAAATACGCCAACAACGACAAAAGCGCGAACAACGCGCTAGACTGTAGCAGCTGGACACAAGCAAGAAGCAACTCTCAGCAAAAGCGAGAATGCCCGCGTCCGTATATCTCGGCCAATGAGCGGAGAAATTGATGTACAGAGCGGAAAATATAAAGAAAAAAAGCTTTGTTCGGTCAATTAACTCGGTCAACTACGCCGAGATCTGTGGATAGCATGAGTTGCGTGACGTCATTCGTGAGTCTCGAGACGAAGGAAAATATTTTAAACGAAAGCAACCAAAAACGCACGACCCGATTACGTATTCTAACAAGTTGCCATGCCGACGTTCGCCTGACAATAATGAGCGCTCTGGAAGTTGGGGATTTTTTTGCTCTGCCTTAATTGAAAGACGGATATCCGTTCAAAACTCCTGCTCCGAGGAGAAACAAATAAGAAGCGAAATACAAACAAACGACGACGCACCTATCTGATATAGGTCTAGAAAAAAAACAAAACAAACGAACAACAGATCACGATGCAGTGGTAATTCCGCTACTTAGTCTTGTTGTATATATATATAGATCTATATATGAAACTCAATAGGGCGAAAGGGCGAGTTTTAGAAGTCTAGCATGCGCTTGGAAACACAGAAAGGATACGAAAAAGCGCGCATGCCGTTTACATCATCTCACTTGAAAGTCCCACCGAAACTGAGCGTCGAGCGTCCGTCCTGAAAGCTTGATTGGTTGGTTGGTTGCTTAACCGATCACGTGACGTTAATCTAGTAAGCACCAAACCTCGTCCAAAGGTAACCCGAGGTCAAATCAACAAGCGGAAAAGTATGTATGCGCAAAGTGGCGATAATTCCAAACAGAAGGACATTTTAATTGGGAACGACGATGAACGCGCATCGCACAAGACAAGGTACGACGCGCGCACGCAAATAATAGTAGACCCAATAACGAACGCGAACCGTCAGCCAGCTTTCCAGTGATATTCACCGGCAAGAACAATTGCAAAATTACATCTGGGCGTAACTTTGGCTTGATACGAACAGGAAGCGGAAACGAAAGCGTGGAAACCAGGAGGTTGGCGATTCCAGTACGATATGTTTCGCAAAGCACACAGGCAGGCGTTACAAGAAGCGTCCGGAACGTCTATTGCCAAAGCAAACACAAGCCCGACATGGACACAGTCAGCAGCGCTACCTAAGTGTTCACGGCTTTCACCTCACTTTCCTATTACACAATGAAGGTGCGGGAAACAGAAACAAGGAAAAAACACAACGAAGTCGCAGGAGCTGACCGTTACCGACGCAATCGAGTCACGTGACTATTCGGAACGGCCACGATTTTAAAAGACGCAGAAATGCTGGACATCCAACACAGGCTTCGACTAGTTGCAACGCTCAAGGATGGGTCCGTCGGCTAAAAGCTGATTGGAAAAATTTTTTTTTATGAAGACATATCGGATGTGCGATCCATGTAAAGGTAACTTACAAGCTCGAGGGTCAAATGCAAGTGCGATCGAAGCGCTGGAGGAAAAGCACGGAATTCGAATCAAGCGCCAGATCGATCACTGACGCAGCTGCGGTTCCTAATGGGGGGGGCAGTTTTGATATTTCGCGACGGGGCCCTGCCGGCCCCGGGCCACGACATCGCCGTCTGTCGCAACAGCGAACATCCGCTCGCGTTGAACAGCTCGTCAATCGAAGCCACGTCACAGCTTGTATATCTTGGCCGATGAAGTGTCGCCCGGCTTGCCGCCGCCGGCCATCGAGGCCGCGTCGCCGTCAACGGCCTCAACCGAGCCCCCGTAGAACTGACGATGCTCGTCCAAGGTCTTGCTGAAGGAGTCCTCGAGTCGCTGTAACAAAAAGAAACGAAGGTTGCCTAGTTACGGAATGCAAAGATGGCTGCGAATAAACGCTTCGGCGGCGGCGCCATTGTCGGCCGCACCAGCGCACTGATTCGAAAAATGCACGTTCGTATTTTCTCCAGGCAACGGCCCAGCGCTGCTCTCGTGCTGCTTTTACCCGAAGACATGGGCGTCGGTAAGTGGGGCGCAGAGGGGGGGCCTTGACCCTCTGGAATTTTGAAACGTGGTATTTTCCTATATTGAGTTTTTAGTAGGAAAATGTTTTTCTCTTAGTTTCGAGTTGGTAAAATGAAATTTTCCAACTGCTGCTCCTCCAGGAAAAAAATCCTTGGACCACCCCCTGGAAAAATCCCCTATTAGCCCCGCCCTGGAAGAAATCCCTCCGACGCTTATTGCCCGAAGCCGGCACAAGGCACAATCGCTATCAATGGGAAATATGCTTTTCACTTTAACAAGAACAGCGTCACATTCACGCCCTGGTTCGAAACCGAACTCCGACTTCAATCGCGAAGATTCGAAATCGCATTTTGAGCTGCGCCTCAACGAATCAGTGCAAACAAGATGGCGACCCAGTAACCGGACCGTCCTTTCGTGCGGCGGCCTGCGCTAATGAATGGCATCTGAAGGAAAAACTCGACGTGAGCAACGAACGAGAACAATCAATTCCCTTATGTCGTCACAGGGTGATCGCATCACCGAATTGTAAAGGTTGCGCGCAGTGCACCCGTTNGGCGCGAAACGGACAGTGTGCAGCTCCTGGGTGCGACAGGTCGGGCTGACCGACAACTAATGTGAAGCAGTAGCTGGCAGCGTGCTGGGCGACGAATTAATCATCAACAATAACAACAGCATGCACTTGCTCGACTGATTCGTTTGCAACAACATAATCACGATCATGGCACGCTGAAGCCGAAGCAGAAAAAACGCAAATTTCTGCGTTCTCGATGCACCAGCCTCAGACCAGTGTTGAGCCGCCAGGCATAGGACCAGTCGGGCCCAGCTGCATTAGTAAACCACACATTCGTTGCAGTGTTGATCAAAATCAAAGAAATTTTCTGGATCGACGCGATGGTCCTCCGATACGGAACGACCGCGCGCTTCAGCAACGCAAAAACGAACAAATTTGAAAAAGCACAAACAATAACACCAGCCTGGTAGCAACAGGTAAAAAAATAACAAAAATAAAAACACCGCAAAACAAAAACTGCCACTGACGCAAAAAAAAACGGCCGCAAACATGAAGAATTAACAAACGCTTGGCAAATCGAACGCGTGCATGCCACGATTCGCCAACTACCGACAGTCTTCGAGCTGCTGACTACGATTGCAAAAATAAGGAAAGGTTAATGGTTAGCGCTCTTTTGCACAATCTTCAAATCCGTGCCATTCCCCGTGACGCAGTCACAAGCGCTAACAACCTGTGACGTAACGGGATCCGATTGCTGACGTCGGTGTGTAGCCTCGCGCGGTTTCGCGACGATGTCCAGAAGGTGGGGAGGAATGTCGCTGATCGACCTGATGTTGTCGCGCGCATGTCTCGGGCTCTTGGGAGGTTTCTCGCGCTCGTCCGCGCTCGCCAGCAGCTCGGACGAAGCGCAAGTCGACAGACTGGAGAGACTGGCGTCGTCTCCGTCCGAAGCGCCGCTCACGACGCCGACAGCGTCCACGGCCGCGCTCTTCTGCCACCCTGCGGAAGGCTCGAATTTGCGCGCGATCCGCTGGACGGAAGGCGAGTTCATATCGTCAACCTCTTTTTGCAGGTTTTCCTCCAGTTGCTGGCAGGTACACAAGTAACGGTAGGTGCACGCACAAAGATACGGCTGGATTTGACAGGGTAATAAAAACGAGCAAAAATTCGGACCAGACAAAACCTATTCATAGCGTGACCGGGGGGCGAGGAATGAAGGAAAATTTCACGATAGTCTCCCATTTGCCGCGCTAAAAATGATTGAACAGGAAATGGACATAACAATACATTTATAATACCAAGATTAGGAAAGCTGAGAGTTCGGCACAACATGATGAAGCAGTTAAATAGTTTATCGCATAACCTCCATTTGTGGTGACTGTAACGTATTCAATCCTTTAAACGTCAGAACTGTTGGAAAGAACAGCGACCAATTCCTGATACTTCAAAGAAGGCGGACAAGCTATTGTGACAAAGTAATATTGTTAAAGTTACGTTAAGCAAGTTAAAAAGACGATGAAATTCACCAAACGACAGGGTCGATTTAGCTTTTTTTCAGCTGATAAAACGTGCTTCAAAGAAAGCAGCGTGTTTGTCCAAGGCAAGACAAACACGATCTAATGCAATGATGCAGTGTTTAAAAACAAACAAACGAAGATGACAACCTCCGATCATAAAACTAAAACAGAAGGCAAAATAGAAAAACATCTTTCAGAATTTTCACGAAAAGTGGTAGCAAAAAGACAACAGTTTCGGCGTCCCTTTAAAAAATGGTGAGAATTTGATGATCCCCTCGGATACACCACTGATCTTAGGGCAGCTTGCCGGTTCAGTTCACTTCACCATCAAAGGTCTTTCTGCTTTAGATGTTATCGGACAGCTACATAAGGGGTTTGGTACTTTGGAAGTTCAGGGTGAATCGTCTGAAAAGGAATTGGGTGAAGAGGGAGGCCCCAGCTTTCGCAATTGTGCGATTTTTTTAACTAAGAAAAGTTTCGCGCTAACCGCCAAACCGAATCTAGCGACGGTCGACTGCGAGGTTTGAGTGGCGCAGTCTAACAACGACTGCGATGAGCAAAAGCAACAAGAGAAGACTATATGCTAGCATGGTGGTGGCACGCTGCTGGCGAAACGTATGGAACAGTTACTTCCGCATATTATGAACAACTGTCGGAAAGTGGGCCTAGCGCATCACATCCTACTGGTTGCTTTGACGTACACATGCGCGACGAGTGGGCGAACGTTTGTCCGATTCATAACTGTCCGTTAATCTCGAGCTAAGGCGATTAAACCGCGAGCGCTTGCTCGGCAGGGGGCGTTTCCTCCTGTGGTGGTTGTCTCTTATAACCCAATGACTTCGGCCAGGGTGAGGTTTGCGTTTCGGGCACCGGACTGCCAATAAGATTTGCGAAACAAAACAGGCGATAACAAAAATCGTCTTTCTTTCGACACGCAGGATCTTTTTGCCGGACAGGCTTGAAATTCACAGTCGGTTGCACGCCCACTTTTGTTCAACTGTCAAACTGTTCAACAAGTGACTAGATCATTTCTGATGTGTTTCTGACAATCGCCTTGATGATCTAACTTTCCAGCCAGCGCAACAATCAAGTGGATGTGCGTACAGAGCAAGTGTTTGCGCGCGACCACACCTCGAGTTTGTCAGGAACAACATTCGAGTGCCCCTCTAACAAAACTCCAGGACACAACGTGGAGTCGGATTTTTTTGTCCGACTCCGAATGTCTAATTGGATCATTTTTTATATCACATTCAAAAGTCGGGAATTCCGGTTGAAATGGTGCAATTTGTTTTGAAACTTTTGTTGAAACAGACATTTCTTGCCGTGCACCACGATTAGCATTGATTTTAACAGGCAAACTTCATTCCACTTATGTTAGGTAGTCGGGAGTCGTAAATCTTGGAAAGGTCGGAGTCGGATATTTTACCTCCGACTCCGCAACCCTGCTCCAAAGTAAATGTTCCCCTTGTGGTATTTTCGAATAGAAAAGCTTGACCTTTCTCGCAAAATTTGTGACAAAAGCAATTTAATTTTTACCATATCGGAAGAAATCACAATCTATTAAGATTCCTCGTCACGAACAAGGACGCTTTTTGAAACCGGTTGGTAGGANTAGACTTACAGGAGTACATATTTGCAAAAATTTCTCAAATGTTACAACGNGCGCGCATGAAAAAAGACACTTGCCACGCACTGCATTGTTACGCCACTCATAACAAAACGAACACGAAGCCACGCACCTTCTTCCTCGGTTTCAACTGCTCCTTCCAGACGCGGTGCTCCTCTGAGTACTCGTCGTCGAGCGTCTTCAGCTTTTCCGACTCGCGCTCGACCAGCAGGCGGCGCTTCTCGTTCTGCAGCTGCGTCATCTCCTTCAGGTTAGCCTCGGAGCGCGCGTCCAGCTCCTTGAGCTGCGACTCGTGCTTCAGCTGCATCTTCAGCTTCTCCTGCTTCTGGCGCTTCGTTTCGGTGATCGTGAACTGCGTGAGGCCGAAACAGGGGACGGCGATAACGCGTGGGCGAAAGGATGCTACGAGCGCCTGTATATGATCATGCTTTTTTCGGTTGTGCCCAGTCTTTTTTTCCTACCCAACGTTTGCAGAGTGTCATGATCGCCTTGATTCCGCTCCGAAACGATCGAGACGTCCAGTTAACCGGGGGCTGTTTTTTTCGGTCAGAAACCGAAACGTTTTTGGAATGACCGGAAAAAATTGTCATTTCGGTCAGAATGTTTGAAAACAGAGGCTAAAAACACTTTTACGGCGAGTTTCAATACAACTGTGAGACAACTGACCGAAATGTTTCAGTGACCAAAATATCTCAGCTAAAAATGACCGAAATGTTTCAGCGAAAAAAAAGCGTACCGGGGAGCCGCTACTAAGATGCAAAGCCTCTCAAATCAACCAGCGGTAGAAAAGAAGCTGGTGCGAGAATTACCACCGCAAGTTCGAGGTGAGTGGGCGACTGTGTTTGCTGCCGAGGGTGTGTCCTGCCAGCAGTCCAGCCGCTGCAAGTTCACAATCGTGAAGCGATGACCAGACCTTTCGATCGGATTACCACCTAACATCCACTGTGTTCTGATACTCAGAACAACTAGCAGGAGTAAAGCCTGTGTGAGCTTTTACGGCCGCTAGTTGGACATCCGATACTTAGAAAAAGCCATTGCAAATGTGGATTTGGCACAAGCCATTGCAACGTATCTTCTGTGCGGCTATACTATACAAAGTCAGCCAAAGTTTTTTCAAACATCTTTGAACCTCAATATTTCAGGCGCTGTTTTGACATCTGCATTAAAGGAAGTGTCATTGAGAGTGGATGCAGCGGTAAAGGCGAGCGAGTACATGGCGTAACCTGTTTTCGGGTTTGCACTGCTTTGTGAGAGAAAAAAGATTAATATGCAAATCAGATCATGTGGTAGGGGCGCGTCTACAACAAACAAACATTCATTTTGTCTTTTTTGGTCTGCGCGGAAATGCGCTACAGATGCCAGTTTTTGGTTAGAAACCATTTTTTCCCAAGAAAACCGTTGTCACGGTGAAGGTGGCTGCAGTACAACATTTCCAAACGTTCAACGTTAATTACAATTGTTTGTTTTGGCGGATGTGCCGTGACGTCACCTCTATCAATCATGATAACAAACAGGAATCCGAAACGGTTAGATTAGGAAAAACGCGAAAGTATGCGTGGAAATAGCATTCGAGCTACTATCCGATCCTAACGTGTAGCTTGCGAGTGAATCACTTGCGTCAGAGAGAGTTGGTCGCGCTGACATTAGAAACGCAGCGTTTGATTTGCGCAGCTATCAAATGTACGGCCAGGTTCAAACGAAGCCGCGGGGACGGTTTCTTTTTTTCATCAGACGATTCGTTCGCGCAGCCAGCGTGTGCGTTGCAAAGTACGTCAACGCCCGCAAAATACTCTGCTGTGCAGAGCGCTACCTTTCGTGGCCGATTTCTGGGAAAGGTCTCGAAAAGAAATCGGGCTACCAGGAGCGTCTCGCATGTTTTTCATCCTGCCCAAGAACCAACGCCCGCGGCAGCGCCGCGCGAGAACGTCGTTTTGCTTACGAGACGTCAGCTTCATTCAACAGCAACTGATGATGACGATGATGTCAGCGGCATTTTTTGCCAGCTCAGGACGTGTTTTTATCGCTTGGCTCCTCGATGTAAGCAGAGGAAGCATTCACCGTGGCCTCTGCCAACCGAGAAAAGACCTGGCATTTATAAGAACGGAAGTGATGTCGATCTTGGTAGTTTTGCGCAAATCGTCATCTGCGGTCAAGACAGACGCAAATCAAAAGGTTACTAAAGGTCAGCTCGTCCGAATTCTGAACGAACGGCAGGTCGTTGCCCTCAAATGAGCAGCACAAAGTTGCGCGTTACATATGCCAAGCCACCACAAAGAAATGGGGTCTATAAAGCTGGCATTGTTTGGATTCTCGACCGCACAGTACAGCGCGTGAAACCAACTGTCAAGTTAAAACGTGCCACTGAAGGGAGGTTCGCCCTTGCTGCGTCAGCTGCCGCACCGATGTATTTTTTACTCGATGCACATCTTGCCTGCCAAGCAGTTTTTTTTTACTCGATGCACATTTTTTTACTCGATGCACATCTTGCCGGCCATGCATTTATTGCTTGTGCGACAAGACGCTCGTGACCTTTCACCTCTGTACCGCGCGCACTCGTTTATATCAAACAGCATGGCCCCACGCGTGATGTCGACACCTAAACCGATCGTGAGCAAGGGTGTGACGTAATAAAAATAACGAAGTCATCAAAAAATTTTACCCTTTGGGGGGTGGTTAAATGATGTCTTGACGAAGACCCAAAGATCTTGCGTTGATTTGAGAAATCGAAAAGTCGCACTTGCAACTTCTTCATACGAGTCAAATGAAACAAACTTTTGTGCAATCTGGTTCCGTTCGTAACATTTTTTTATTTGGTTAGAAAATGATTTTCAATTAATAGGGGGAGGGGGGCTTGCATCACTGTCATGCGCCCGAATGAGTCAGACTGACTTTTCCACGTCTTCGATCCAACAGAGATAATTGGCCAAAAAAATGAATAGAAACACAGAACATTGTTTAAACTCTGTAGTTTATTCGGTCCACCACGAAGCTTCGCCTTAAAAAGCAACGATGGTTTTTTGATTCGGATTTTTAGTTCGTTTCTTACGAAGGCTACAATTACTGTCGATGTGTTGTTTTCACTGTCTCGCTTGTCCTGACGCATAAAGCGCATTTTAACATTTTTAAACATATCACGCTATCTGGATAACTGCGGACGGAAAACTTTGGTGCTCGATGCAAGTGCCACAGCGAGATCCTATCGGCCCCGACAGAAGGCGGACCCAGTTGTGGCCGGCCATTTTTGCCAGATACACTCAACAAGCAATTTCTCGCGCAAACGCGCTCACGCAAAAAATCGGTTGACACGTCATAGTGGTACTCGAACAGCGGCGAAACCGACGAGTGAAAAACAACCGGAATACTGGGATAACTGTACGGGTTTCTCACTACATCTTAGTTAGCTTATCGCGCAAGGCAACAAAGTAGATCAGCTTTTAAATCGCCAAGCACACGAAGAAAAAAAGCCTGAAGACAAACTCCATCGGCAGCAACGACGATAAGATTGGAATCGTTGACTTTTCCGGTAAAAAATCCGGCAGCAACCCGGACACAAACCTGACGGACTTTCTCCTTCTCGTTGAACGCCTCCCCCTGCTGCGCCTGTATGCGCAGACTCTGCTTGAACATCGACATGCGCGCTTTGCCCTCGGTGCGCTGGATCTTCGGCAACCGAATCTTCTCCTGGCGTTGACGCGTGAGCAGCTCTTCCTCCAGGCGCTTATTGTGACGTATCAATTGCTCTTGCTCCTGCGCCGCACAAAGAGAGAGCAAGTGTGGCAGTCGTTATGGATCTGGCGTGAGTTGTTCGAAGCATCGAGTCGAGGGTTCTACCTCCCAAACTCGTAAGCGCATACAGCATAACGTCAATGCTAATTGCGTGAAGCAATGAACTATGAATATTGAAGGAAGCAACAAGGCGGGTCGCTGGTAACTCTCAGATAAGAGCGGGAATAGACGTTTTTGAGCATTTTATATTGAAATAGACATCCGTGAAGGTTTAGTTAGGAGGGGGGGGGCATTCATTAAAAAGGGGAGCAACTGCAATGAACGTGAAACTCATCTAAAGGTCACACTGCCCAAAAATTGTGCCGCGCGAGTCTGCCATCGACAACAAACGAGAAATCGCGAACCAAGGGCCCGAACCTAAAAATTCATCCAAATCATAACGATTGATGTTTACCTTGTCGTGACGTAACACGAGCTGATGCCGCTGCAGGTGGAATTGATCTTTGACCTGCTGTTTGCATGTTTGATATCTCTCTTGCAAATGCCGCTCCTCCAAAATCCATATCTCGCTTTCACGAGCTACAGAGGAAGATTATAAGCTTTAACGCTTCAAGTACGAAGGCGAAAACCCCGTGCGGTCGAGTTAATTTTTTCTTTTCTGGGGTGCATTGACTGGAGAGCTGGGAAAAACACTTCAAAAAGGCAGCAGCAGCAACAAAAATTTAGCAGCAGCAGCAACGGAAATAGCTTTGACGATGGCGCGACAGCAGAAACAGCAAACATGTATAGCATGCGAGGCACGAACGAAAACTCTCTAAAAACGTGGTCATCATTCACGCCGCATGACGAAAATTTCGAAAGGCGAAAACGAGATCACTGCGCGTAGGCAGTCGAGCGCGCATTAAGCTTGGTACTGAATGAGCGCAAGTGTCACGTGAAATCGATTTCCTATTAAACGAAATCACTGCTT
>JGI24159J19872_10007174_pt1 | contig 14597 bp, 10 predicted proteins | sample Ectturendosymbi4_FD_19872 | JGI IMG/M metagenome (IMG submission 19872) | reverse complement strand
GGTGAAACATCAGTACAACTAGAAAAAGAATTGCGAAACTTTTTTCCAAAATATCTGAAAGAATTTGCTCAACTGTCTCTTATTCATAGAACACACACGATTGCTCAGGAAAATAGATCATGCGAAATGCCAGTAATCACAGCTTCACTTTTCCCCAAAGTTCTGGAAAACGCTCATTGAACTCGATCAAAAAACAATGAAATATTACACGGGCTTCACCGTCGCTTTAGGTGTCGATGAGGCGTTCCCTCTTGATGGTGGAATCGCATTCGCTTATGCTAGTTTGCTGGCAAAAAAGTATTTCGCGTTCACCCAATAATTTTCTAAGCAATGCAACTTCCGGCGTGATCTCCACAAAAGAATGGCTTCTTAGCAAGCCTCAAACAAAATGTGACGAAAAGGATTTTTTGGGCTTCTTAGTATAACCAAGCTGGGGTGTTTGGGCATACTCGCCGGTCTAAGTTACTCCTTTTCTAGCCTACCGTTGTGCTATACTCTGTCATAAGTCAGATGAACACAGCACAGCTACAGTATATCCACAGCAAAACATTCGAACTGACTAAAAAACACAATAAGCATGTTTTCTAACTTACGGCTAGCTGTCACTAGTTTTACTATTAAAGCCCACAGCGGCTACTTTTATGACCAAGGTTTGCAACGCCACAACTCACCAGCCGATTGAGCTAGAGAGCTGTTCAAACCATCTACGGATTCGGCAAGTCTTCTAGTTGAGATTGACAAACTTTTTTTCGTTTTGGGTGTGGGGTTTCTCGTTTCTGGTTCAAAAGTTATGGCAAAATAACCGAAAATTAATTAGGGGAATTCCCGGGAATCCCACAGATATTCGTAAATATTTTTGTTTTCTAGGCCCTAACTTTGGAACCAGAAACGCTAGAAAGTAGATCAATGGCTCTAAAGACTCGTATTACAGCCCAGAATCCAATAAAACTTTGAGCCACAATATCGGCTCGATTGGATCGGCGATGACGTCATCAAAAGAAAGGCAAAACATGCCCCACTCATGACGTCATCAACTAAAAACTCCAAGTCCAAAACTTAAAAATGTTCTGTCATTCTAAACTACAAGACTTCACCAGTCTTTAGAGGGTTTGAATAGCTCTCTAACTCAATCTGCTGCCAATTTATGTCTGACCAAATTTGACCTGAATGGCTAATGTTACGTTTTGTGAAAGTTTTTGATTTTTGTCAAAAACTGGATATTTGAGCCATAATTTTGGTTCCAGATATGCTAAAAAGTCAATCAAGTGCTCGAAAGACTCGGATGATAACTTAGATTCCAAAAAAACTTTGAGCCAAAAAATTGGCTCATTGGGGTGGCGCCCAGGGCAGGGTAAAGTTCACCAAAAAGCCAAAAACACCCACACTTGTGACGACTCCACAGACAACCCTAAACCCAAAACGAAAATTTTGTTTTCAGTATCAACTAGAAGACTTGCTGAATCCGCAGAGGGATTGAATAGCTCTCTAGCTCAATCGGCTGGCGAGTTAAAGAGTTATAACTATTGGTAAAAAAAAGTAGCCGCAGTGGGACTTAAAGGGTAATTGCTACGTAGATCGTCTCGCAACAGTCATATTTCCACTATTTTTACAACAGAAAAACACTTAGGTACATTGTTTTACTCAAGGTACTAACCAAAGATTATAAAACACATGATGACGGACTGTTACATTTTTTGGCAAAGAAACATTGGTTTGGCAGTGCTCTACCGAAGGCCATGAAGACTTGTTTCAAGGCAATTTTGCTTATAATAACACATACTTTCACGATGAAAATTAGGACGTTTTCCTCTTAGAAAAATAGAGTGTGCCGGATTGGGTATATTCCGATAGCTATACCAGTTTTAGTCGCTTTCAACCAATATCTGTATAATAAAACTAATTAATGCAAGCCGTACGAGAAACGTCCAAAACCCCGAGTGCTGATGTATACAGGCTGACAAATGTTATTGCTCGATGTCCTTTTTGTGACGTTGGTCATTCTCCTATTGTGTCAACAAACCTGGCGAACTACTCAGTGCAACAGTTTCTCTACTCTTCTATCATATTTTGAACATTAGACTCAACAAAATAACTTGCATATTCACAAATCTTCGTGAGCACCGTAATGAATGACTCCCAACTGGTGGCAATCTCAGTCGTCTTGGATGGTTGGTGCAGTGAAGCGTTACACACAGTGGAGTAACTGACGAGGGGCAGGGGTGCGAACTGCTCCTCCTGGAAAGCTAAATATAAAAACCGGGCGCCCACTTAGCCTATATTTTTGAATTTAGCATCTTTTGGTTTTGAGTAGGTTGTTTTTTTGCGTTTTTCGGAGTGTTTTCCGGTGAGTACGGGTTTTTGTGTAGACGCTCACACCCGGATTCACCATAATTTCTCAACGTTTCCTGAGTGTTGGCTAACGGGCTTTCTTTCAGCTAAATTTCCCCCCTGGTTCAACCAAGTAGTTACGCCGCTGGTTACATAGAACGATGTTAGTTTGATTGTTACGTCACCAGTCCGATATCATATGTTTTACAACGTTTGTTACGAACCGTGGAGTCGAAACTGCATCAAATGCTTTGATTCCAAAGTAACAACTATTGTATTTTTTGGAATCAATTCAAAATTTTAGTATGTTTTGACCTGCAGAAATCGTCCCCTGGAAACTGAAATCGCCCCCCAAATCAATGAGTCATAAAATCTTCCCCTGGGGGCCGATTTCGCCCACGTTGAAGACCACTTGTAGCTTGTCAAGCTGCCATGGGCCTATGCCGTACAGTCCAACAGCGCAACGAATTGTGATAGATGATGTGGAAAGTACAATTTATGTTGATTATTGGAGAGTTGGAAAGAGTTGTCCTTCAGCACAGACCTCAAAGAAGTTGGTGAAGCAAAGAAGAGATTGAGGTCCATTGATACCTTGCAGCAGAGTCGCAACCAGCTGATATTTTTGGGGAAGGGGCAAAATGATTATAACTTGTTGTACCTAAAAACCAAACATGTTTTTCAAAATGTCGGGGGAGCGAGTAACTGCCCGGTTGCCCCCTCTGGTTGCGGGCCTGCCTTAAAGTAGAAGTATACTCAGTGTTGTTAACCAAATACAAATTCGAGGAAAATCTTTTTAAACGAAGACACGCTTTCCTGCAACAGACATAATCAAAATTTTTCTTTTAAAAAATTTTCCCAAAATGATCACATGGGTGCCGATGTTTTGATGACACATCAAAAAAGTACGATGTCTTTCAAATATGTGATGCCGTGTTTTTTTCCCACGTTCCCCCTGAAGTCAAGGTCTTATTGCATTATTACTGCATTACAATCAATGGTGTTGTGAAGGGTACATTACGTTAAAAATTCTTGTAAGAGATTCAGCTGTTTATTTCAAAACAAATTACAAATTTTTACGCCAGTCCATCGGCGTCCGCAGAAATTTTTCCATGGGGGCATCGCAGACTTCTGCTTATCCTTTTCATGTTGCTGACGATGTAGTACAAATGGACGTTCACAAAACACTATATACCTTTCTGCACCGCAAAGCAAATCCCCCATGAAAGCACACGCATCATTCACACCCTTTTTGAAATCGTACTCCGGTGGAGGTGTATACGAATTTGCCAAAACGATGTACTTTCTGTCAACCCGTACAGCTTTTGCTGAATTGGCGTATAATCCAATATTGTTATCATTGTGGGCTGCAGAAAACTGGGTCTGAATTGGACTTAAAACATCCACAACTCCGTTTGTGGTGCTCTCATTAGTCTATGCTGACTGAACCTCTCTTTTCAATTTTTTGTTTGTCTGAAATGTTTTGTGCACTTCAGCTGTCAGAAATGCTTTTTCTTCTCATAAACTGCCCAATATCCATTTTCTTCGAGAGATTTCTACAAATGAGTCATAATTTAAGAATAATCAACGGCCAGAGCAAGATTAGCGGCGATAAAGAAAGTTAGATACTTCCGCAAAACTATTTCAAGCAATGAGAAATAGACCTGTATGTTGACACGACTATCGGACAACTTAGTAAAGTTAGAAAACTGCACATGCTTAAAAAAATTTGAGCAGATGAATTATGAAACTCGCCTCAGAAAATATAGTTTTGCACTCCGTAAGCTACTCACTCAGAAGTCGGAAATAAGCCTTAACGATTAAAGACGTATTTTCACAAGCCTGCACAGACGTATTCTAATAAGCCACGTAGCTTTAAACTGTGCAGTCTGCATGAGCGTAAGCTATTTACTCAGGCACACTGGTCACAATCAGTCTCACACTAACAATGGATTTTTCAAACTTGTGGAAGCAGTGGTGCAGAAGGCGGGTATGCAAGCTCACTCCCAAAAGTTTTGATCTGTCAAAAATCCGAGCAAAATCCGTGCAAAATCCATGAAAATCTGTGAAAATGTTCCCAAAATACCAGAAAATTCTAGCAAACTGCCTGAAAATACGGTCAAAAATGGTGCCCAACGTGTGAAGAATCACTTGAATTCTTTTTTTGGAGGTCATGCCAAAAGAAAACGTTGATAAATCTGTGTGGGAGGAAATATTCGCACAAAGACTTGCCCGAAAACCGAAAAACTTTTCAGGCAAGTTTGGGAAAATTTGGGCAAAAATCTTTCGCAACCCCAAAAAGTTGCCTGCTCCTAGACCTATGTGTGGAAGGATTGCTACAGATTCACTGATGCTTTTTTTCACACAGTATAAAACTGCGTGGCTTATCCCTATGAGCAGCCACTGTCTCGCTGCATTACCTGCCAAAATGTCTGCGTTCAACACTCACATGCGGCCAGGGACGCCGGAGAGTGGGAGAATGACCCCCCTCCCCTTTCATAAGAGGGAAACGGGGCGGCGTTGCCTTTTTATAAAAGTACCGCAGGTAATTTCATGGCTTATCAAGATCATTTTGAAACAAATTTATTGCAGCTATTCGTGAACCCAAAAACTTCAGAAGGGTTTTCTATAATTTGTGGTATTATTTTTGAGGTAAACATTGTTGTTGAAGAAAAACAAGCATATTGGTAATGATTTTTTTGTTATATATATGTTTCCATTGTCCTCAACTGTTTTTCCTGCCCTACCGCTGTTCCGGCGTCCCTGCATGCGGCAAACGCATACTACCGTAACTTGAAGTAAACATTTGAAGATTCGTTGCCATGTTAATATTAGCCAATAAAGACCAACAGTGGAGCAATCCGCTCGCAAGTTTGCAGCCTGTCTCTGCAGGCAAAAAGCGGACATGAGTGAACTGCAAGCTCATCACTGCTTGCAGTTGAGACCAGATCAGTGTACCTGGCTCTTGAGAAGTGTGAGCGTAATACCGGCAAATAAACTAACTGTCATTGCAAGAATTAAATCGATTAATCGGAATTAAGCTGCCGACTTCAGGTTTCCCATAAAAAATGTTGGTTCTATGTCCCAATTTCTAGGGGGCAAATGCTTGCTTTGCCCCATGCCGAAGCCCACGTATGGCAACATGGCAGTGGAAAATATAATGCATCAATATCCACAGAAAAGTTGTAGGGAGAAGGTTTGCCGCATAGACGTTTTTCAGGCAAATTTGGGCAAAATATCCTTTAATATCCTTATCACCCCGAAAAGATTGCCTGTTCCCGCACCTACACCTATAAAATACTGGAAAGGTTTGCTCATTTAGTCATTGAATTTTTTTCAAATGAATTACGTTTATTGAGCATCAACATGCGCAGCCCTGACGTTCAAATTGATAACCACAGATGTATCACAGCACTTATATGTCCAGCACCAATAAATCGAGTAGCTTCACTTCCATATAAACACGATTCGAATATTCTGTCTGTCAGCCTCATGTTGTTCATTCAACTGCATCGCTCACCTGAAAGTCAAGTCGTAAACTCGGGAAAGTTTGGAGCGACATCCAGCGGTTAGGTGAAATAAAAAGACAATGATACCGACTGTTGTTGGCGGCAAGATGGTGAAAACGTGTTGCGTCTTGAAAGTGTGCAGAGTCACAGGCTGGTTGCTGCACTTTGTGGTCAATTCGATTCGTTAAATGGCAACTTTAATGACCATCTTTTAAAGTACAGGGCTGTAAGTTATTCACAATGGGTGTGATACAGCTGCTCTCAGGAATGTGGGATTCGTAAGGTTGTCAAGTTAATAACAAAAGCTGTTGGTCGTGCTATGTTTGATGAGAACTACCTTGAATACTGATATAATCGCTGTTTCCTAACTATAAGCATACTACATTTGCTTATAGTTAAGAACAAAGGTAAGGAAGTTGGGTACTTTTTACAACTATCTGATAGATAGAAATTACAGGAAACATTTCATGCTTGCCCGGTCTTGCCTATCTTCAGGTTACAACCTGAAGACCAGTGCTTCCGCACCCATTTCAGCTTGCGACCCACTTTAACTGACCATTTTTTGCGGGGCACACTACATATTATAGTTTCTTTTTCCCAAATAAGTGGACTCCTGCACACCTAGTTATTTTGATGATCATTCCAGACAAGCGCATCAAACACTCAGCTCCACTACAGGATGATTTTGTGCACTTTTTTGAAACGAGCAAAATATCCTCTACTGCTGTCAAAAACACCCTCTTTTCGTGCCTGTTGTGGAAACAATTAGGCCTATATGCTTTTCTTCAACGATGTGCATCTTCATCCAATATTTCCATCCGCTCACTTCAGTTGCATTGACGCATTCTGTAAAGTATCATCTTTTTCCCACTAGGTAAACGCTTCTGTATGAGAATGACCGACTGTAATAGTTACTGGCACGTTGTTTAAGTGTCTATTCATCTTCAGTATTGTCTGTGTTTCAACTAACACCTACCTTGTGATGTGCTGTGTCTAAGCATTTTTGCATTGCATCCTTGTGTTCTTTGACTAACCCTTTGACTTTGACTGTGATATAATCCTTTGACTGTTCTCTGTCTCTTTGACATCGATTTGGACCACATGTCTGCCAAACGAGTAATAAAAACAACACCCGAAAAAGCAACCGAATAAAAAGTGGAGCAGCATGTAAAAAGTTGTGCAGCGTTGCAAACTCGCTCTATAATTCAATGTATAAAAACACATTGCAATCCTAAGGCAAGAAGAGGCTATCTGATTTAAAAATTTCCTCTCGATGCTTCCTTGAATTTACAGCTTGAATACAGGTTTCACCTGAGGACTGATTATTATACAGTAAAATTCGCCTATAACGTCTTCGACTATAACAGGGGTCGGGAACCTATGGCTCGCGAGCCAGTTGTGGCTCTTTGATGACGTCATCTTGCTCGCTTGATATTTTCTTAACACGATTGTTACGAATGAAACTTTTTCTATAATTTTCGATCTACCAGGCTACAAAGCCGTCAGCAACACCATGCAGCACCAGAAGTCGCATTAACAGTAAGAAAGAACATGTTATTAAAGAGAAAATTCAGAGATTTACCATTGTTTAAAATTGTTGATTTTGCTTAAAAATGCACACGTTAGTTAGTAAGTTAGTTGCATTAAGCGTTGAAAAATATTATATGGCTCTCACGGAAATACAATTAAAAATATGTAGGTTTCACGGTTCCCTTAGCCAAAAAGGTTCCCGACCCCTGGGCTATAACGTCAGTTCGCCTATAACGACACTATTTCTTCGATCCTGGCAGAATTCCTATATTTTACGTGCATTCGAGGTCGGCTATAACAACTTCGGCGATATCGTCACTTCGCCTATGACGTCACTTTTTCTCGGTCCCCGCAGAATATTTTGTTCGTTTAACAGGGTTGAAGAACCTATTTACTATCACGGGCCGCATGAATTCGGCATTATCGCTTGCAGACCGCAAAATCAATAAATTTTATCCTAAAATTCTACCTTTGCCTAGCTACGAGAAATAGTGACTTCTTTTGACTTACTATCTAAGCACCTGCTTACCATGGAGTTTCGGTTCGACGCGATGTTGTGTTCTAACTTGGGTAACGCAATGTCTGATGTGGGCCATATCAAATGTTCACGCGGGCCGCATTTGGCCCGCAGGTTACCCAACCCTGGCTTAAAACGATGATTGCAAGTTTTCTTTACAGTTTGAAGTGTAAGCTAGGCTGTCATGCCGCCACGCAAACTTTTTATCCCCGAAAAGTAACGCAGTTAAGCGGGTAATCGTTGAGCCATGGGTGTGACGTGACAATGACATCAGGGGGTCGAAGGAAATCGTTACATGTTTCACTGTAATGTGCTGTATTAGGGATTACTGCGACTGTAGTCAATTTGATGGAGACTTGTTGGAATAATGAGAAGAATGTCGAGTAAAAGAAGCAGTATCGCAGTTTGGAAAAATTCTCTAACAAAAATTCAACAACCTGTGCTAGATAAAGCTTTCTCAATAACAACGCAAACGAAAGTTATCGACATTTTTGCAAGAACGTAATGCAGCACTGCACCACTGTACGCTCTATATTGCATTTAGAAATACAACTGACAGTATTTTCAAATTCTTGTTTGTGTTTTTCCAGCGGCGTAGCAATGGGGGGCTGGGCCCCGGACGGCACCTTCTGGGGGGAGGCCCCCGGGCGGCACCTTCTGGGGGAAGAAGACTCCTTTACTGGTTTTTCATGTCTTTAGGCTATTCACCACGCGTCCAAATTGTAGAACTTTTTGATTACTGCGTTTAGTATATACTGTAACTTAAGGAAACTGAGAACTTCGGCATTTATCGTTTTTGAATGACTTGAACCAAACAGCACCACGCTTTATGACCCAAGAATTAGATCGAAATCAGTGCATCCGTGGGCGTCCACATAAATTTTTCCAGGAAAGGGCAACGTCAAACTTATCATTTTCAGGCTGCTGACAATGCAATGCAAATGCACGTTGACAAAGCGCTTTACCCTTTCTGCTGCGTTATTTTGTGCTGCTTGAACCTCAGTTCTCAATCTTCTGTCTGAAATGTTTTCTGAACTTCGGCTATCAGAAATGCTTTTTTTCATAAACTGTCTAATATTCAGTTTTGGAGCGCTTTCTACAAATAAGCCATAGTTTAATAATAATCAACGGCCAGAACAACATGAGCAGTGAAAAAAAAGAAAGTTAGACACTCTCGCAAAACTGTTTCAAGCAATGAGATGTAGAACCAGGCGCGTGACCAGCTTGGGGCACCAAGGGGGGCGAAGACTTTTCTGAGAGGGTCCCAAATTTTTTAAACTATGCCCCAAACATTTTTCCAGGGTGCGCGAATCGCACCCTCTGGTTAAAGCCTGAGTAGAACTACAACTTGGCAAGACTATGGGACAACTTACTAAAGTTCGAACACCACGCAGGCTTTAAAAAAACTGAGCCGATTAGTTTACAAAAACGCGCCACAGCAAATATAGCTTTACCTTAAAGTCAACGATAAAGACGTATTCCCACAAGTCTGCACTGACGTATCCTAACAAGCCACGAATTTTTTTACTGCGTGAAAGGAAGCCTGCATAAGAGTCGTTTGATTAAGCTATTCACTCGAGCACGTTGACCACAGTCTCACACTAACAATGGATTTTTCAAACTTGTGGAACCATTGCTACAGATTTACTCATGCTTTTTTTCACACAGTATAAAACTATACGTGGCTTGCTGCTATCACCAGTGTCATTGTCTCGCTGCATTACCCGCCAAGATGTCTGTGTTCAACAATCATACGCAGGACTCCCATTCAGTAATTTTAAACAAACCCAGATTGCACACCAAAGAACCCATATCCGTACAACAAAAACCCAGGAAGCCTGTGTTACAAACAAAAACATAGGAGCGTGCTTATTTGAATTGAAACGATAAATAATTGAATGCTGATTTAATTATAGTTCCTCTTCCAGATTTTGTTCTGCAGCGCAAACATCAACATTTGCAGAATAACTTGTGCAATTTGCAGTCCTCTTCAACGCCACTTTGGCAAGCAAAAAGCTAATCTTGATTACAGTGACGGAAATGTATAGAATAGCGAATGTGTATGTTTATTGTGAAAAACGAGCTGTACTCTGTTTTCCAAATACTGAAATTCCCTTCGTATACACTTGTGCCTCATGGTTTCAACCTGTACTGCAGAGTGGTCTTTTTCTAAGTTGCGTAGAATTAAGAATTATCTTCTAAGTACAATTGGGAAAGAAAAAGTAAGCATGCTGTCTCCAATGAGCATGGAGATTCTTGGAGATACGGACCTGGAGACAATCATCAACGATTTCGGGTGCAAACAATTCGGCGTCATGAAACTTTTCGTAGCTGTTTTTTTTTCCAGAAAGCACACATTGACAGAGTGGCGGAGACCACGGTCACTTCAATAGGTTCGTTACTAAGTATTTTTAGCAAGTGAACGCCTTTACAATTACCGTATAATGCGCTGTCGTAACAATTAGTTGCGAAGTGCTTGTCGTGATCATGAGGGTATCAGTCTTAGATCAAACAAAGTGCTGTTGTCCACTAGGACTAGATCACGCAACAGTTAACAGGTGTTACTGTGTAGACTTTCTGTTTGAACAAATGAACCACATACCAACAGGTCCGTAACCAGCTTGCGACACCAGGAGTGACGAAGAGTTTTATGAAAAGGCCCAATTTTTTTAAACTATGTCCAAGACATTTTTCCAGGGGGCGAAAAATTTTCCAGGGCGGGCCTCGTCCCCCTAATTATAGGTCTGCATACCAACCGCCGTGCACTGCATGGTCACCCCAAATTGTCTCTGAAGTGTAGGCTGCCAAATCGTATCAGTTTTGACGTTTTTAACCGGTGCTTCTGCTAAGTTAAAACGAGGGCATATGAAACGCTACGCAGTTGCGCTAAGCGTTCAAGGGGGCCTCGCGGTCACTACTTTGCCAGGGGCCTCGCGTTCGTTTAATCCGGCCCTGCACATCCCATTCAAAAGTCCTTTGAATAAAGGAAAGAGATGACATTTGACCGCACACAAGCAAACATTACTGGTCCGGTCCGGGTATTTCGAGGTTCATATTGCCCCTCCTTTGAAAATCTGATGAAAAAGGCCCCAAATGAAATTACGGTAAATAGTCAAGGATAGCTTAATCCTTTTTCTTCTATCGTTAGTTCCTTAGCAACGCCCCAACGGCACATCATAACATTACCTGACACCTAGGCACTGGCGACGAGCATTAGGTTGGGGCGGCGATAGTAGTCCGCCTCTCAATCGGAGGGTTGGGTGTTCGGTTCAAGGCCTGAGTGAAATCGCGGCAGCGCTCTTTGGGAAGAGTGTTCACCCCACCCGCCCCGGCAAGAAACATAGTTCAGGCGTTGGCTTACCGCTGCTTGCCGTCACCAAAACTTAAAAAATAGTTTTTGGCACATCTCATACTATTTCTAATGTTTAGGGAGATATTTCCAATAAGTGCCATAAGCTGTAGCATGGTCATTAGGTGGGATTATCAACATTAAATTTTGGCGGTTGAAGCGAAACACTCTGCAAAGGTAACCTTGCTCAGTTTCAATGCAACTGCTGTTTTTCCGCATGAGGTAATGGTGTTGGAAAATGACGTTCTTGAAGCGGTTAGTGCAGTTGATGTGTTTGCGTGGCTAACTTAGATCTCAGATTGTAAGTTTGAACCGCAAGTAAAGTGAATCGTAGCCAACCGGTAAGCAGTGCGAGTTTCGTAAAAGCTCCTTTGTTCAGCGGTATACTAACATTCGCAGTCATAGAAAAAGTCATTTCAACAAGAAAAGCTTAGAAAAGGTGTTGCTCTCATTTTGATGAATTTGGCATGGTTTGGTAATGCGTTTTTTGAAATAGATGTCTGCTGGCGGCAATCAGTTCCTTCGCCACAGGGGGCTATGGTGATCTTAGCCTCCACCAAACAAATTTCCAAGCCCCCCAGATTGAACTATGACACACTAAAAATCAGTAGATTTTTTGTCAAATTTTATAATGTCAAGACCCCCTGCACAAACGTATAGCCTCCCTATTTAAGACCTTCCGGCGACGTATTTTTGGTAACGAGCGAAGGCAAGGAATGACACTATATGCGTGTAATAGGAAGAAGCCCAGGGGTGTAGTGCTACAAGAGAAGAGGGAACGCCGTTCCCACACCAAATAAAAAGGAAGACTGCACCAAATAATTCGAATTAAGTGAGCATTTGCCTGCAAGAAATTCCCCACTGGATCTTCCTGTTTCACAATACGCTTTTGTCTCGCAGTGCGAATCTGCGTGTCACTATCACATTTGTGAGATCGCAGCCATGTTTTAATGTAGTACGAAAAGGTGGGGAAACGCCGTTCCCACCCCACTACACCACTGAAAAAGTCGGACAGCTAGACCAGGGTTTCTCAACCGGAGCCCACGCCCCCCATGGGGGCCACGGAGCGGTTCTACGGGGACCACGAGCAGAGGCCTTTACTAAAGAGCTCTGCCGTGATATTGCAAAACCCTGTTAATGAGCAGAGGGTCACAAGAGTTGAGAGTCTTTAGAAGGGGGCCACAAACCATACAAGGTTGAAAACCACTGAGCTAGACCAAGTGTGCAGGTCACTATCAAGGCTGGAAGTCAGCATTTCTCACCCAGAGCCGCTTTTAAGCCCATTTTACCTATTTTATCAAAATGGGTCCCGCACCTATAAAGGGCCCAGCGTAAGTGCCGACAGAGTTAATATTCTAAGAGAATTAAACCATTACTGAAACGTGAAGTGAACGATGAAACGTCCTTTACATCACTGAAATCATATTATGAAATTAATATTATAGCCTGCTACATGCACTATATATACAGTACTTCTTTAGTTTTAGACAGGGATACTACACGAAATAACATACATAAAATGCTTACATCTGCAAAGTAGGTATGCCGCCAACCAGTGGAGTAGTGAGGCTAAGTGCTTCCCGGGGCCAACCACAAAAGTGTCGCCCTTTCCACCCCTCAAATTTGCTTACAAAAATTTAAAATGAAAGAAGATTGTTTCGCGCATATTTAAAGATATAACGATTAATAAAGCATCTTCAAAAAATCACAATCAAACACTAACAAACTGAAATGGGTTTTGTTTTTCATTGTCGGATATGAGTCTTGCTTTTTCTGCTTATCGCCACCTTTCTTATGATTAATTTTCTATTTTTTGCTTTCTTTACATATGCATATACGAGGTCGGCATGTTTCGTAAAATTTTCTTCCCTGTTGGTTTTTAATCTCCGGTAAGCTCACCGCATGACTCTTAATAGTTTACTCATTCCAGGGGATCACACGAAAAAATACGGGATGTGATGGCGGCTCAGCTACTTTACAGATGTAAACATTCATGTATGTTAAAACTTCGTATATTATCCCCATTTTTAACTAAAAAGTAGTATATATACTACATATACCAGGCTAATCTGACAATATGATCTCAGTGATGTAAAGAATGTTTCATTGTTCACTTCACGTTTCAGTAGTGGTTTAATCCTCTTAGCATCAGGGTTGTCGCCAGCGGGGGGGGGCAGTGGTGCCCGGCCCCCCCATTTGAAATATGTACCCCCCATTTCACGCTTGGCCTCCTGGTTGCTGCATACATCTAATACAGTATTTAAAAAATGTGGCACCCCCTTCTGGTTTTTGGTACCTCTGCTGCGAAATCCTGGCGACGGCCCTGCTTAGTATGTATAAAAAGCTTCTAACGTTAAGTCTGTCGGCACTTGCACGGAGCCCTCTATAGGTGCGGGGACACATTTTGAAAAAATATCTTAAACAGGTTTGAAACTAAGGTTGAGACGCCCTGGGCATCATGAGCCTCGCACTTGGTCTAGCTGTTGTTTTGGACCTCTTCCAATTACACGTGCATAGTGCTATTCCTTGCCTTCGTACGTTACCAACAGAACCATCGCCAGTAGGTCTTCAGTTGGGGGACTTCACGTTTGTGCAGCGGGGGATTGACATTCTAAAATTTGACAAAAAATCCACTGAATTATAGTGCTTCATATTTCTGATTTATAGTGCTTCATATTTCAAGAATTGGAGGTTTGTTTGGGGGCTAAGACCCCGTGGCGACAGGACTGGTGAGCAACAGACATCTATTTCGAAAACTGTATTACCAAACCATGCCAAGTGGGACATAGGCCTTATTTTAATGCTCAGCGGTGACTTCTTACCTTCGACGGTAAGTGAGTTGAACAACTTTATTCAGTACCGCCATTGCCAAGTTGTCCAACTGTTTTGATTAACGACCCCTAAAAGCCTTCACCACAATCATATCTAAACATATCGTTTACCATTGCGTTAGGGTTTCAGACTAAGGTTCTTGCCTCAAGTTCATCAAATGAGGGCAACACCTTTCCTATGCTTTTCTTGTTGAAATGAGTTTTTCTATGACTGCAAATGTTAAGTGTTACATCGCAAATTCTTGCGTTGCCTGCTGAAGGATCGTTTGCTTTGATTGGTCAATCCCGCATTCCACGCTTGCGATGATTGCCTTACGTTGCTTCGTTTTAACGGCTTCTTTAAAGACGACTCGGCTCGATTTGATTTTGTAGCCAGTTTGCTGAAGAGCGTGGTGTTCACCATTTGCACGCGGTTATGTAACTATTTAAAACCGCACCAGACCGTACTCATTGTGTTGTCGTGTGTCGGCTGTTATTCCGACTTGTAGTAAACGGAGTTTGACGGTTACTGGTGTGAGTTTTGAATTTTACACATG
>JGI24159J19872_10007173_pt1 | contig 14600 bp, 9 predicted proteins | sample Ectturendosymbi4_FD_19872 | JGI IMG/M metagenome (IMG submission 19872) | reverse complement strand
TAAAACGTGTAGATTTTAGACTAAATAATTGAATGTACCTCCCTGTTGAACCCGGCCGGTTAATCGGGGGCCGGAAAATCGAGGATGCACTGTATTATCATTACTAAGAAACAATATCATTGTTGATAGTATTCGGTAAGAGGCTGGGTAAAAGTCTGGCACGTAAGTCCTGAAGTTCAATGAAGAGTAAATGATTGCAGAGTTAAAAGTGTTTTTAATCTCTGTGTCTACTTTGATAAACGCCATAAATGGGCATATTCATTTAAAAGGGGCACCATTTAATGGAGCGCCACAGACTTTTCTAGGAGGCAGTGGCCCTCACGTCAAAGACGTTTTGTGGGGGTAGCTGCAGTTTCTCTGAACTGCTCCCTTGGATCCGCCACTGAGTTATATTATCCGAATATCGAGATCCGAGATGATCATAAAGGAACGTTTTAGCCAGGAGTGGGTTTAAAAAGACGCAAGTGAGGCACCCTATTTAGGCGCCCCTTCGAGGTGTTTTGCGCGAAAATTTTCCTCATTTTTGGTGAAAAACGTGTTATCCACTCATACAATATACTCCAAAGCAGATGATAAATAAGTACTCTGCTTTCAAAGGGCCCCCAAGTAGCCACTGCAATGCGTACGTGCACTGCTTTTTAAGAAGCCCTCTACAGAAACTCTAGTGTGTAAGTACTTTGCTTTCGAAGGGGCCCCCAACAGCAGCTGCAATGTGTAAGTATTCTGCTCTCAAAGGGCCCCCAACAGCATCTCTAATGTGTAAATATTTTTACAAGGGTATTAATAGTATTATGATTTGAAACGTTCGTTTTGTTCCGAAGTGAAATTTATCAATTTCATACCTGGGACAATTGCAAGAACTGTATCTTAGTTTATTGATTTCTCGAAAACATGCAAGGGTTCAAACTGATGTTGTGAACGAAACCTATTTTGCAGAGCCTTGCAAAGTCGCAGTTGTTTCAGCAACGTTAGTCGCAATATCTGGATTGATTTTCATCACTGATATGTCCTTCCTGTTTAGTGACAAAATATTGCAACATAAAGGAAGATGACAACAACAAGACGTTTAAGTCATGTGTGCGCCATTTTCAGAGCATTGATTGGTCTCCTAGTGTTTGTGGTTGGCAAGTTATGGCATGAAACCCCCCAAAAAATAAATGATTAATTAATTCCCTAGGGGATTAATCATTTATTTTGTTGTTTTCAGGCCACATCTTCTAAACTACAAACGCTATAAAGCCAATCAGGGGATTTCATGCCATAACTCCAAAGATGCAGATTTTCACCTAGTTTTTTTAAATAAACAAAAGGCTCCCTCTTGCGGTTGCGGCCCAGGGTCTGATGACGTAAGCCAAAAAAGCCTAAACCTGACCCTAATATGACGTCACCCACAAAAAAGCTCAAACCCAACACTAGTCATTTTTTTAATGGAACGTACAAGACTTCCTGCATCTGTAGAGGATTAAACAGCTCTGTAGCTCGATCAACTGCCGTGTTATGAATTGCCCAATTTGGGAAAATCCCAGGAGTCAAGGGGTGAATACCATCGGAAGAGATGCCAGCCAGAGCTTGAAAACTTCAAATTTAAATAAAGATAATAACCGAAAACAAAACACAATCTTGATGGAGTGGATGAAGTTGTCTTTTCTCGATCAGTTGGTCAATGCGAGGAATTATTTTGCTAACAGCGCATCAGGAATCATGCTAGGCTCAGAGAGGTTGTTCCGACTCTTCGATTTCATAGTCATAATAGCTACGAACCCCTACTCGCACTCCACGTAGACGGAAAATCAGTAATTGGGGAATTCGTGACTGACTAGCTTAGAGTATGCCCCATTAACGAGTGTCTTTACGCAAATTACACATTGCTCCAGATTTTCTCCTCTTCGAGAAAGCGAATGTACTCATATTGTATGTAAGGTGGAATATGCAGTACTTTCATTTTAGTATGTCACAATAAGCTCGTGATTAAAAAAACATAGCAAAATATTTTTTGATAGTTGCAAAGAGTTTGCAGGCGTCATCCTGAAAAGATTTTAAAAGTCCATACAACGCCATCGTCACTGCTCTCAATAGAGTCAGACCTCGTTTACCCGAACCACTTTGCTTTGTTAAATAAAGACGGTTTAGCGAGGTATCCGGATAATCGGAATCGAAGGTATAAAGAGCGAAATTCTTTCCAGAGTAAATGCCAACAATGTAAACAAAGGTGACGATGTCTAGTACAGTAGAACTCGCCAAAGAGGACGCTCAGAGGTGAACAGAAGGAAACTGTAGACTTAGACAAACTGGCAACTTAAGCAAATATGTAAACTGCCTGTTGAACATGGCTAAATGAAATAGTCATAGTTTTTTTGTCTATTAGCAGATCCGATCGATACACGTATGCCAGTATGCATTCAGAATGTGATTAAACGCGAAAAAGAACTGTGCAAGAGACCTAACCGCGTCCTGCAAGTTTTGCCACTGTTACATTCATTGTGCATAGAAAATTGACTTTTACACTTCCATTGCAATTTAATAAACAACTATGTAACAGTTGGCGCAATCCGGTTTAGCGGTTCTTTTTTCTATTGGTTTGACATATCCGTTTCTAAATTTCCGCGTCGCAGTCGGGCTCGGACAGCGAGGTTTCTGGATTAACGGGAGGAAATGCATTGGGAGAAATCCGTTCCCAGTAATTTTGTGTTGGATAGCGGGGATTCCGGATAATCGTAGTTCGGACAAAGGAGGCCTGACTGTACTACTAAATTACCATAGTCCAAACGCTGGACCGTCAGGCCCATGCGACCCACGACGTGATATTTGTGTCCCGCAGAACGCCTTTTTAATATTCTTGTTCTTAAAGTTTTCTTATTCAAACTCTTTACAGGTCGCGATTATTCACTTATGCAGCCTCTATTTTGGATAGGTTTCTCAGTTCAGTATCGTGCTGTTAATTGCTCTATGGTGGTTTGCAACGCAACAGTTTAGTATTGTCTATATAACTTGTTCAAGGCTTACTCAGCGGTCTTGACAGAAGTCTGCACTCTCCTATTTTGCGGCCATCGACCTTGTCTTGAAAATCTGCTGAGGTTCCAGTTGCCCATAAACTTGGATTACGTCGAAACTAACTTAATAGATTTTCAAGAGATAAAGTTCAAAGTATGACGTCACAATGAAAAAAATCTGCATTCCAGTACATCCATACACCACTGAAGCAAACAGTGAAATTTCAGTGTGAAATTTCGCGTTCTACTTCACTGGTGTAAATTGAAAAAATTTTTACGATCAAAAAGATCCCTTACGTTCATTCGATATTGTTTTCTTTAATTTCTAGTAAACCTACGCCAATTTGCTCACAAAACTTCGCATACCACAAGTGTTACGCGCAACACAGTTTGGGAACCGTCTTCAGCTGCTGAAGGCTTGGGCAAATTTTCATTAAAGCTACCATTTCGGAAATTTCACATATGTCAAGATCCTAGAGACAACACTGGTTATAGGTACCATCTACCAGCGCTGCAATTGGAAAAAGCGACCGTCAATTTTGGGCTAGATCACAAAAAACTGAGCGTTCGTGCTTTTATCCTCCCGGGCTTCAGTACCTACCGGGCCCGAGTACGATGTGCCACCTCCTATCCGCCCCTTTCATAGGCTCTTGTTTTGCGCCCTTTTGACAAGAACGTCTAACACTGAAAGGAACAAAGTCAGCTGAAACTATGCAGAAATCAATGAGTGACCGTTGACCCGAAGAAACTCTGCACATGGTGTACTTGTGCAAATCATTGTGTTGGAAGAAAGTGTTCAGTTCAGTTCCATTGTGCTCGGTTTGTTCTCTCTTCGGAATGACGAAATCATCTAAACATAAGCTTGTTCAAAGCGTATTGCCTTGTTTTGGTTAAATGCGATTTTCTCAGGATGACTGCCTGAAAAATCTCTGAAAAAGTGGTGACTGACCATGTTTGCGTTTAAGACTTAGTAATTAGCAACACATTGGTTTTCCATGTTAATTATAATCGAAGGAATATTTTCCTATAAGGAAGCGACCTGTGAAAACAGTTGATTTTTTAAATGAAAAACACTACGGCGTGTCTTTTGCCGAAAAGCAAACAGGTTTTTGTGACAGTTGGGCTCTGTCTCCTATTTTGTGTACCATCTTTAAATTTAAATTTTTAATTTTTTTCTTTAAGCTGCTGGTAAAACGAGGTTACAGCAATCTATAAACGTGTTTATGCAAAACGCTTGCAATAGATAAAGCATTTTGACTGTTGAGATACAGAGCTCATCGCAGTTTCAGTTTCGAAACAATCCGGCACATCATCTGCCGATATATTTCAGCAATGGATACTCGCTGTCATCTTGTTTATGCTTCGAGCTCAAGTAGTCCACGTGACCTGTAGCTCAAGCGACTTGCTGGAAACAATCTATTACTCATTTCAGTTGGTGCTGCAGGCAATGGCAGACACGGCGCATATTCGGTACATGAGTAACAGTTGTTTTCTGAAAATCGACTTTGTTGAATTTATGTGCATAAGTGTTTGCGTGAATAAATAAATCAATGAATTGCAAGCCTCCGGATAGATCACAGTCAAGTTTACCTAATATCTTGAGTCGTCAAGAGCCTTAAAAATGATGAGTTGTTTCTCTTCTAATCCAAGCAAAAAGAAATTAAAACCATGGAAATGCAACACTGCTTTGGGGTGTTCGTACGCTCTGTTATCGGCTGTGAGTGGGGCTGTTGCTTCTCTCTGCGTCAAGCTTGTGCAAACAGCTGAAGCCGAAGAGATTCTAACGATGCGATGGCTTGTGCAATATATCGTGTTATTGCCGGTAGTTACGTACCGGCGTCAGGTTACTGCTGGACAGAAATCATCTTCAAACATAGCGATGGCTGTACGAGTTATAACTGGAGCGGCTGCTTCAACACTGACATATTACAACTTCACACTGATGCCAGTCGGTGATGCCACGGCCATCATGTTCACCTACATAGTGATGGTTGGCCTGCTTTCATTTGTTGTCTTGAGAGGTTTGTACCCTGGGTAGTGACTGAAGGTGTTAATGAGTAAAGCAGGTAAAGACTTGCACAAAAATGTCGTGCACAGTTGCTGAGTTTAAGGTTTACCTCATAGAGTGAATTAATTCACCAAATTTTAATTGCAATTTCCCCAAATTTTATTTTATTTATTTATAATTCTGAGCAACAGAAGTCATTGTCGTTTTGACGCGTTGATTCAATTTTTAATTTTATGCCGTTAAAACCAGGGCCAGTACGTTTGAAAAACAAAAATAGTTTTAGATTGCAATTAGCTGTGTGTGACGGTGAATAATCATGAAGAATGGTTTCATTGTATTCTACATTTTTTGAATTTATTTCTGCAAATACCCACTCTGCAACAGAAAAGCCTAATAATTGAATACTTTTGATAGTAGGTATTATTCAAGATGCCTTGAAAAGTATCTCGTTTAAAATAATGGAACATTTTTGTTGATTAAAATTGCGAAAAAAATATCTTAGCCTTGCGTTTACTGATATTTGCACAACCAGAAAACTTTGAAATGAACTAGCAATTATAATTTGAACTGAACTTTGCTGCCCGTTGCTGTTACATGCATTTGCCACCTGCGTTGTGTTATGCTATTGTGGTACTTCCTGCACAAGACGTTTGAGCACGTCATCTGATTTTAATGACCTTAGGATGCTCTCAGCTTTACACCATAGGTTTTGTGATGAGCTGAGGTATTTAGGTTGATTTGATGTTTAGAGTTTTGCCATTATTATAGCCTTAATTCTATGAAACAAGCAAATTGTTTTTTCTAGATATAATCCAACATTTGTGTGCCTATCAATTTAGGAAGCTGCTTTGGGGAAATGCGAATGATGTCTGTTCATGTCTGCAAAAATTGTCCTATTTGATACTTCCTGCATTCTTCATAAGCTGATTTTTAAACCAGAAAGAACATCTGTGTAAGATTTTAAATAATAAAAATACCCGGTAATACAAACATCACGCAATGGAAATAATTTGGAGATTTTGTGGACCGTGATTGACAGTTTTTGAAGCCACCATATCGATCGAGACAAAATGTTGAAAACTATGCAATCAACAGTGAGTTTAGATTAGTCCTAGGTTTTAGGCAAAAGAGACGACCATATTTTTCCATAATCATATTTTGTGGAACACATTTTGGTCACAATCATGCAGCTGATATAAAAAGAAACTAATCGAAAATTTAATTTTTAGGATGTTACACATATTGCAGAACTCGAGGCCTCTACTCTGAACTGTTTCGAATAATACATTTGATGTAATTCTTGCATGCAAAAGTAGCCAGATTTATCAAATATCAATAACGTTTGAACTGCGGTTGTCTCCACAAGTCTGTTTTCCACATAAAATAAAAACAGTGAAAATCTTCAATAGGGGTCCTGGATATTTTAATTACGTTCAATAGGGATTCTGGATATTTTAAAAACTTCACTGCAAATTTGAAATACAATTGAAAAAAAAACAGTGCTTTTGACGTCCACTATAAAATAGCTAATTCACAACACTGAGTACACTTAGCCCTCAACACTGTTTTTAAACCAAAAATATGTTTTTCGGCCAGAGAGGTTGCTTCTCGTTTCATTTTACTCAAAAAAAGTTTCGCTACTGTGTCTTACAGGGACAAGGAGAGTGTTTTAAAGACATGTCTGGATGATTACACCCTTTTTTTCGTATCCATGGGTTCCTAAATTTTCTTTGACCATGTACCTCTTCAGCATTTCGTCAGATGAGCATGTACGCCTAAAATTTCTTATGACAAAAAGGCTGAGTAAAATAACACAAATCTACCGAATATTTAAAACGTTTACATTTTTAGAACTGTAAATGCAGACTCAGTTTTTGTATCTCAAAGATAATTTCTTGCGGCTGATGTATATATGTAAATATTTAAAAATAAATAACATACAAACATATCTTTCCTCTCCATTGCTAACCTTAAATGTACCCTTTCAGATAGGCCAATCTACCCCTGGCGGTACATGCACCTTTGGTTGGGAACCCTGTTTCAGACAAACAAAGAAAGTTCTTTTACCATAATAGAAAGGCATAGATTAGTAAAGTTAAGCATTACAATGCGTTTTTGTTGCATCAGTGTAATGCTTTTTCTGTTTACGCCAAGCATTCTGTTTTAAGCCAAGCCCTATCCTAAATCATATTTAGATGATGCAGTTAATTTTGTTCACGATTGTGTAATGTCTCGTTTTTTCTTCATCTTGTACTGTGGTTTTGTCATCATTTTTTTCCTTCAGAATATTACGAATGTGCATTTGCTTAGAGCATTGACTTTTCTGTTCGATCTGGCACACACCATTTCATATGTTCTATTACGCAATCCTCAGGGATATCGTTTGCGAAATATACTTTTCATGTAACGCTTCTTTCAAATGTTATCGCCTCGTTTCGCTAGAAAACGTTGATCACGGTGCCTCTTAATCATGTTGCAAAATTACCGATACACGTGTCTCTTATATCCTTTGACTTGTAAGCTAAAATATGGTTTAAGACGAACCACTGAAGAGATATGCAAAATGACGAGAGATTGCGGTACCGCGTATATGCAATGTTTTTTAATTAACAAAAATCATAATATTATATGGAAATCTGTATAATAATCTTTACATAGGCAAATTTGCAGTTTTTACACAATTACCAATCTACCATAGTTGCTAGCTTTCCAGCTGCGCTGGGTGTGGTCTAAAGCAGCTTTGTCCAATCCGTGGACCGCGAGCCGCATGCGGCCCAGTTGATGGTTTCGTACGACCCAGTTTTGGTTTACACCGCAGTAAAAGTGTCTTACACACAGACAGTCTGTCCTTGTTTTGATAATTTTGAACTGACAATTTTGATGCAGGTCGTCCTCAGAGCAACTTTATCACGTCTGTTACCATCGCAGTTTCATTCGAACACTTTCAGTGCATTGGGTTAAGTTAAATATAGTTTGAGCTCAAAGTAAGTCATTCAATGTGCGGCCCTAATTATTATGTCTTTCAATATGCGGCCCTGGTCAAGATAGCGACACACTTTTTGCTCAGTAAGCCATCTGGGTTGGACATAGCTGGTCTAAAGCTTGTTTGCATAATAGTACGCATTCACATATTGGGTTACGTGAAAACCAGTCGATAGCTCCACGAAAACTTATAATTGCTTCCCGCGCTTTATACACCGCGTTTTTACATGGTTTGAGTGCGTGCCCATTGCATCCTCAGTCGAGTGAACGGATTAATTGCTTTGCGGGAGGCCAAGACATGCCCGCGGCATGTTTTAAATCTAAATTGAAACTTGCTCGATTCTCAATGTTTAAGTTCAATGCAATTTACTGGATTTGATTAAAGCAGGGATGCGTCTTAAAAAGTAGTTTTCCTCTGGTATGTGCGGTTTTCTTTTGCTTGCAGATAAAACCAAGAGTTGAAAGAAACCACCTGTAAAAATATAAAAAACAGTTAAGAATATGCAAAAAAAAACAAGACAAGAAATGTTTACAAAGCGTTTGTTGTCCCACACATCGCAGAACCATATTTCAAAAACGGCAATCCAGGCCTCTGTTCCGATTCTGTGCTATATTACCTTTCGTTAACGTAAAACCTTGAGCATACCAAGCTTTGGGCAATGATTTTTGATTAGTACAGTGAGTATTTGCTTAGCACATAGGGTTGATCTAAAGCGGTGCAATTCGATTGTTTCAGAGCCATACGGACTAATCGATGGACTTTTGACTCTAATGACTCTCGTCGGGCTGCTTTTCATCGCGCAACCTTCCTTCATCTTCGCAAGTGACAATGTCGACATTCAACCTAACAGCCGACCGCTGGGAATAGTCTTGGGCTTACTATCGGCTTTCTTGGTTGCAGTCGCTCTGGTTTGCATCAGAAAAATGGGAGCGGCAGTGCACTTCAGTCTGTCTTTGTTTTACCTAAGCTTGCTTGGCTTAATCGTTTCAACAATCTTCGTATTGACCAAGACGACTCTCGCCTCACCGTGTCTGCGTGATTTGTTTGTGATGGTCCTTATAGCTGGATTCGCCTTGATTGCCATAATTCTGCAAACAATGGCCCTGCAAGTGCAAGAAGCAGGACCGATGACAATTGTCATGACAAGTCAAGTTGTTTTTGCATTTTTGTTCGAAGGTTTATTTTTGGGAGTTTGTCCGTCTATTTACAGCATTGTCGGAGCAGGCGTCATCTCATTCAGTTCCGTTTGCTTGCTAGTGCTTAATATTCGCAGAAAAAAAACTAAAAATCTTTTGGAAAATCAACTAAAAAACACAGATAAATCCAATCAGAAAAATAGCAGATAGCAGGACAATGCATTGTCTCTGTGCAACGTCCACAATTTGTACACAAAGCATTGCTATGAAACCACATACCAATTTAAAAAAAGCCATTGTTTCCATTGCTAGCAAAAAAACGTTGGATCAATAGCAAGTCGTTGAGCCACGAACCACGCGTCGAAGTTCTTGTTAAACTCGGAAGGACGATAAAGGCAGAAAAAACAAATTGTCGTCACATCTGTGAAACGGCGACATTCAAAGGCCTACACAGTTCGATTGGAAAGGCACCACTCAAAAAGAGCCTGAAGCGTTTGAACTTTTGTTTTGCGTCAACTGATTTGCTTTTTGCGTCACTGTATCGGCATTGGCCGAATGGAAATCCTCTTGCTGCACACCGTTTTACATTTTTGCTTGCTGAAAGTGCGGATGGAAAATAGTGCGCTTTACCACAGAGCCTTTATGGGAAATCGTGTTAGATGCTTTGATAGTAAAATAAACTGGCAGTGGATAAAATACTTTAAACTCTTCGCCATTCCGCTGGAAATCGACCGTAATTCGTTTTATAGCAGCATCGCGAAACATTCAAAATGGTCAATAAATCGTCGGCTTCTATTTCATTTGTAGCATACACCGTTGGCCGTAATTGATGTGCACAGAACAATTCAAAAAGGAAATTATTTGGGATTTCATGCAGTTGCACAATGCTCAATTCGCCATGCATGAATTGATGTACAGTGTTTTATCGCTGAGTGATGTGGAACTGCAGACTCAAAATATTCTTTCTATGATTCCATTAAAATGATATTGTTCAATCTGACAACACGGAAACAATAGCTTTTCAAAAATTTGATCTAACTCACACGGCTTATGATATACCTACAATCGAAAATCCAGTTAATGTTTTAACTAACTACTCTATGTGGTAATTGTGGTATGTCAACGAGCTCACGTGAGGTCATTGATGTGGTGGAGGCTGCAGGAGTTTTTCTCCCGTGATGCGGAAATAAGTAACAAAATACTGATTTCTATAACTGCTCTTTTGCTGTTCTAATTCTAATGTTCCTTGAAAAAACATCTTCATTCGAGAAACGGCCAATAGTAACCCACATTTACTATGATTGTGACCAGGGGTGGATATTAGAATTCAAGGGCCCGAGACAGACTCTCAGAAAGGAACCCAAAACTGTATAATAAATTTGTTGAAAGCCCCCACTGGCATACTTGCACATAGTTTTTTGCTTTATTTTGAAAAACATAGGAAAAAGCTTTATTTTGAAAAACACTTTAATTTTTACAGTGCTTTTCTCCTGAATGACCAATAAGAACCTGCGGCATGATCACTGCAGTTCAATTTGCAATGCACTGATGATGATAACAGGAGTTATCGAAACGTTTGCAATATGTCGTTTGTATCGTTTTCTCTGGCCGTGAGTTTCATTATACTTGCTTCAGAGCTTATTAAATGTGGCTCTAGAGAGGTTCATAAGCTTTTAACCAAAAATGCGAAAACTAGGTACGAAACTCTTAAGGAAAGACCGACGGCAACTCTGAAAAAAAGGGGGCGAGGCGATCTCTTCGTTCGCCTCTCCTAATACCCACCCCTGAATTAGACCTTATTCCTGACGATATTTTCATTCATCAAACTCTAGTCTTACTTTTGCTTTGTCGCAATAGTGTTTCACTGCTCTGCGCATTTGAGCTTTGGCTTTTTGTTGGTCATCATTGAGTGCTTCTTTCTCAGTGAACATAATGACCATGAAATGCCGCTTTTCGCTGTGCGTACATGACTGTGCCAAGTAAAGAACACTCTTCCAAGCAATCCCTATGTTGAATTAATGACACCCCAGAAGCTTATCCGCTGTCCCGTCTTTTGACCGCAGCTCGTTGTTTTGGTGAAAATTCTGTTGTCTTATTTGTCTCATAATCTCTTCATAAAGGCTTATTTTCCCTTGAAATATATCTTTTCTACATGCCAGTTCTGGCAGTTAATTTTCTCCAGTTTTTCTACAATAGTCCTGAATCTATCGCTCATGAAATATTTAAAGATCAACTGTTATTTCAGGTTTTGTAAAACTCAAGTGGAAGCTTTCAAGTTGGATCCGAACGTGTAGTTTACTTGCACCTCTTCTTTTTGTAATAACGTTATTCTTAATGTTTACAGTATCTAAAGCATTGTTTATGTTGTTTCATCAACATTTTCGTCACGTTTACAGTATCTAAAGCATTGTTTATGTTGTTTTATTAACATGTTTGCAAACAATGACATAGCCAGATAGTTTCGAAGTGACGATCTCCCTTTTAGAATCTTTCTCAACTGCAAAACATGTTGTTCATACAGAAACTCAACGAGCAGGTGCAGCAAATTATTTTTGGAAAAACTGCCATTTCGGCGGTGAGTACATCATTTCATAAACCAGGAAATCGATACGTTTGGTGATTCTGATGATAGGAAATTATCCGATATTTAAACATTTTCTAAAAACTCACCCTCCTTTCTAAATTCTGGCTGCGACCCTGCTGCAAATGATGAAATTTTCTGCAACTCATCAAACTGAGCGCCATGCTATGAAGGTCTTTCTGCCGTTATTTTCCAATGTGTAGACCTTTGATCGATCGGTTTTATATCTCACATATGAAGCGTTAAACTTTTTTGAAAATGCAGAAAATTCTGCGTTGTTGCAATGTCTATGATAAGTTTAACTAAACGCCTTCGTGTGCTTTGCTTCATACACACATAGATTTTTCATTGGAAACAGGCTTGCATGAAAAATGTTTCTCAGTTTTTCACGCAACCATTGCAAATGCGACCTAAAACGAAACAAAGACTGATTCTGTTTCGTGTCGATGAAGGTCATTCACAAAATTTGCACTCACAATTTTTGCAAGGGAAGAGCAGCAAATGCGTTGTTGTCTTTCGTGGTCCAGTATTGACGGTCCTGAATTTTCGAATGCACTAAGTTTTGCTAGCGGAACTTTCAAGCACAACACATTATACCCAAGACTTTTGATTAAGCATGGGCAATGTATTTTGTCACACTTGATGGCAGGAGGGCTTTACCAAGCATTTCTTAAGGCCACCACCGGGGAATCATGCTGGCTTTCATCCCACAAGCATTTCCTTTCGTTGAAACTTTGTGAAGTGTTTCAAAATCTTTGTCATAGTTTTAAGTTTGGATTAGTTGAAGGTTTTGTTAGTTTTTAATCTTTACGACATTCCCTCAAAAAGGAAATTCTTGTTGTGAGGAGCATCATGTCGGATCGGCCATTAATGGCAAAAGATCAGTAAAACAAACAATTGCTTTTTGAGTTTACGTCGTCATTGGAACAGATTGGAATCTAGAAGTCGTGCGAAGAAGAATGAGAAACAAGGCAAAAATCCATGATTTAAATGAGATCGTGTTGGACGATTAGAAACGCAATTTGTTTCCACGTCTGCAACGATTCGTAGAATGAAGCACGGTGCGTTTAGCCACAAAACATGAAGGAGATGCTCGGAATCGCTTCGGAAAAAACGGATTTAACTCATGACGTCAAATTTTTCGTAGAACACTAAGTAGCTTGTTTTCTGAGATACCGGCAAACAAACTAAATGCATAATTTGGCTTAAAGGCATGCAACAGTACCGTATTCTTTATAGTGCTTTTGTTATATACTTAATGAAAATAACAATTTTAATGGGGACTAGTTGCATTTAAAAATCCGATTTCATTTGCGGCGATATCAATCGAACAAAATGACGATTCAATTGGTACTGGAGGCCTTTTTGCAGCCAAGTCCCGAAGTGGTGACCACGAATTTTGATTTGGGGCATTTCGACCACGCTGAAAGCTTTCCCAATGAAAACCACCGGATCAGTTGTACTGCAACTACACCATTGGATTGACAAAGGTGATATTTTTGCTACAGACCCTGATCACAACAGGGTATTGCCAGCAAAAGGTCAATTCAAATTATACAATTGTCTAAATAAGCTATCATGGATAACGAAGCTATCTATTAGTAACTCATCAGAAAGTCGGTTGATTTTAGAGGATTTTATATTACAATTACAGCGTTGTATATATTGTTTTGTCCTTTTTAGTGTTGTGTTCACGGTGTTAGAAGAGCACTGGTGTTGCGTTTTTTGACAAAACGAAATACTGTATACAGTAAGTGTTTTATTGACTTGTCAATAATAAGTCAAAAAACTGACCCATTATTAGACTATACCACTGATAGCCTTACAAAAATGACTTTCTGATATTGCCCAGCTTGTGTTGGTTACGCTTGTGTAGTAGTAGGCTGCGATATCAAGAATCAATCAATTAGTAAATGAATCAGTTAAAATATCAATTACGAATTTAGCAAGCTTTTTCAGGATTAATTGCAAAGTCTTTAAAAAACTGAATGGCGATAATCAGATTGCATTCAGTTTTTCAATTAGATAAAATGAATTGTGAAAGAGAAGCTTAATTTTTCCTGACCCCAGAGCGCATTTAGGCGTAGCATAAGCAATAGGCACTGTCCTCTGACATTTGAGGTTATACAGTATTTAGTGAAGTGGATTTACTTCCACACATTAAGCATTGTATGGATGTGGCTGTGGATTTCTGTAGGCGTTACCTTTATCTCGTCTCACGATTGCTTTCAGAGCATCCACAGCAAGTGTCACTTCGGGCCACAACAGCTTTGGCGGCATTGAAAAGTTTCTAAATGTCCATCACATGTATATTATTCCCTTCGATTGCAAAGTGGGCGCAAAACATAACTGACAGGTGGATCTTGTCTCTTGTAGCATCTGTGCGTGACCGGAGTCATCACCTGAGGAAAAGCCAAACTTTTAAAAGTTTTGTAATGCAAAGGTAACTTCGCGTGGAATTCATCATCGATCGTCTGCAGGATGTTTTTGTTTGCGACGTCACCATGCACAGCTGCTTTCTGGGAAGGAAGCAATCAATCGTTAAGATTTTAAGGATTACAGTATGAAGGATAGAAGTGAGAGGACCAGAGGTATTGGGGCTACACCTTTGAATACAAGATACAAAATGAAAAGCTTCATCAAATATAACTACGACAAACGAGCAGGGCCGGCCCTAGCAGGTGCGGTGCCCAACGCAAGATCTAAGCGCGGGGCCCCTTGAGCAGCGATTTTATGACTTCATCGTGTTCAGTCAACCGTGTTACGATCGTGGTAGAGCGCAGATGCAAAGCACTAACACGAGAGTTGAGCACGTTTGCTAACGTTCAATAATAGAGGAAATTCGCTAGTTCTGACGAGAGCGTTATTTGTTAACAATGAAATTTACATGGCGTTTCTACTG
>JGI24159J19872_10007172_pt1 | contig 14603 bp, 14 predicted proteins | sample Ectturendosymbi4_FD_19872 | JGI IMG/M metagenome (IMG submission 19872) | reverse complement strand
TTCCCTAGCTACCGTTGCTTGGCAACGACATTCAAAAGCAGCATTGCAACTGCTTGCCGACGTTCGACAATTTTCACAACATGTTGCACTTCACTACTTGCCGTTCCGTGTGCAAGCACGATAGTGAGCTGCATTTTGCAATTTGCATATAATCATCGCATCAACGCGAGCTCAGAGGATGGAGTTATAAAACGACTACGATCAAGCAACGCGGCACTTGTGGGAATTCCAACTTAGTATTCTTGGGATCTGGTGGACAAGACGTATACGAGCACAATGGGATACCCCAGCAACGATGAGACAAACGCTCCGTTTGGCCACTCTTGCTGTGTTGGCGTTTTGCAAAAGAATTACGCAGTTCTGTTAAACTTTCGCGCGTATTCACTGCTTTTACTATAGTTCGACGCCTTGACACCGAAACAAGATATTGTGGATTTGCAATGATCGGATCTTAACGTCAACATCATGTTTCTTTCAATGAGGTCAGTGCCAACCGTCATGCTCGAGTGTGATCGATTGTACACGACTCCATCACGGTCACAAAAAAATCGTTATTGTAACAAAACAATACACCACAGGGCATACACTTGACTAAGACTAGTAGCATTTTCATGAAAACCTCCATTTACTCGTGATGCCTCAGAAAAGGTTTACAGGAAATGTATTACTTGATTACTGCAACTTTACATTAGGTCCGACAAAGACACAGAGTATACTCGGGTTTGTCCAACTCTGATATGAAAATAGCGAAGACGACGCAGAGGTCGCGCAGAACGCAGAAGTGCTCCGAGGTTTCTTAATGAACAAAATCCTGGGAGAAGTAGGGCCAGGAAACCCTTCTGCCCAAAGTGGAACAGTTTCGAAAACAACCTCCGTCATAAGAGAAAGACTTCACAAAATTCTCCTCGCCGGAGAAACAATATCAGAAAAAATAACGATTCCACAATACAGATGGAAAACAAAGCGAACACTTTTTTTGCTAAAAAGTACAGTAAACTACGACGGCGGCGGTAGCATCGCGATTCGCGGCCTGACGTGAAACCGTGCGGCAAATTCATTCATTTCGGCAAAAAAGTACCCTTTTCGGTAAGATTCTGGTGTTTTTAGACTAACGGCATTTCATCCCATAGGATTTTGTCGAGCTCAGGTTTAACTAAAGTGTCGTCCAATCAGAAAAAAGACTCGCATCACTGAAAGCACGAAGCTCCAGCGAGCAGCCAACCGTGACCACGGATGTTTGCCCAAACCAGTCACAGCGCAGCACTGCATGCGCACGGCGCACACCTGCGTCACAGGTCGTACCTGCAAATGGACGTGCGGGTCTTCGCCCAGTGGTTTGCAGTCGTTGACCAGGTACATCATCATGAATGCGATCGTGGCCGAGATCGCGGCAACAATCAACGCTTCCAGCACTTTGGGAATTTTCTTCTTCATGTATTTGTTCCTGTACACTGTTATCTTGTGGTTGATAGCGACGAATGCGGCTCCCAGTACACCACCTGAAAAAAACATCCTTTGGGTGAGGTGGGATCAGGAGAAAGTAGTGAGATGCTACGAATGCCTCGTTTGGGAAAGCTGTATAAAAATTGATAAATTAATGCGTACATCCTGCAGAAACCAGGGTTCCCACACATTTGAAAAAAACATTCTTCATACTTTGTCAATGCCTTTTCAATACCTTAATTTAAAAAGTTCAATGCCATTACTTCTCTTCATTTTTCGAAATTCTTAATCATGAAACTCAATTTTGTACATTGCATAACACTGCACAAATAATGAACTGCTTTGCCTTCAGCAAAATTCTGCTCAGATACTTCTGATTTCTTTTCCATGTAGAATTTCCATACTTTTTCAATACTTATTGTACAGTTTGGCCAAATTCAATACCTTTGCAAGTTATTGAAAACCGATTTTAAAATTCAATACTTTCAATGCCGNGTGGGAACCCTGGGAAACAGTACAGATTGCTTTGCATTTATGAAGTTCTTGAAATCCATACTAACAAAGCACATGACCGGTAGAGTTCTGAAACACTGTGTGTTTACTCCACTTTAACGCAGATTCCTTGACGGCTACTTAACGACACCAGCGTGTTAAATCGATCTACAACCGACGTTCCCTCTGAGGTAAGCAAATGCGCAGTACCACCAGACCATTTGCGCAGTGACATCTCATTCTTGCGCACTTGTAACATTTCGAATTTAATATCGTGTATATATCGCGTAGGCTTTTCAACGTTTGAGACGCTTCACTAGTTGTGTGTTTGCACAATTGCATGCTCACTAAAGCAAACATTTGTTCAGCGTAAAATTTTCCTAGAGAGAACACTATATCTAAACTAAAATTGGATCTACAAGTTGGATCTTGAGCCATCGGTGATCCCAACACTCACTCGTACGATGGCAGTGGATGAATTCAGGATGCATGTATTCCACAACACATCTTGCGTGATTTACATTGTATCACCTCACGTGGTTTGTAATTTTCAATTTGTTATGAAATGACGTTTCGTACAAACACAGCTTACGCAGTATTAACATCAAATATCGTTTCACGATAACTTTCAAGTTTCAGCGTACCAAGTGGGCACCAATCGTTAAGAAGAAAGCTGGTCTGCAGGAGAAGAAAAGCTGGCAAGCTGATATGCTTGCAATTTTGCACAACACTTTCCTCATCAAAGCAAATATTTTTCGATTTCGAGCATAGCGGGCACTTTTTCAAAAGTAAACACAGACAGGTCAGCTAACACAGGCTTTATTCACAGGCTCTGCATCACATGACCTTTTTCAATGTTTCTGCTATCGTGAGCTTTAGCTTTAGCATATACCTTTCATGTTGTCAATGGCGGTCTAGCGGCAAAGGTCACACATGTCACTGAACTGAAGACAGAAGGCACAAGTTTATTTAGGAAAATGGCGACCGCTTTCCGGGAGATTCCGACCATACGCAGTAACGAACGAACTGGCAAAGGACTGAACTTTTGAAGAGCCGCGAAAAGATTTTCTCTGCCCTTGCACGCTACCGTCTCTTACCAATAATACCCATAAGGAAGAAAACGGCAAGTTCGAATCCTTCGTAAGTTCCAGTGAACTTCCCGAAGTTGATCAAACCGGGGTAAGCGAGGTCACCCGGATGTCCGTGGTAGACGCTCATCAGCAAGTTGAGCGTGTAGCTGGACAGGATTGAACACAAGAACTGAAAAAGAATTACTTCTTAATGAAGTCTTTGTCCAAGTGTTGGCAGGAACATAAAGAATGCAAAAAAGTAAGGTAAGCCGCTCTTTTTGGCGCATGTTTTTGTTAATGTCAACTAAATAACGCAGATAACGCTTGAAATGTACAAGTTGAAATGTAGAATTTTGTGTCAGCATCACGAACACCACAAACGGGCGTTCGATGCACTACTACTTATTGTTAAAATGGTTTTGTAGTACAGTACGTTGATCCTGCAATTGCTAACAAGCCTGGAACCAAATTGAGTCACAGAGTAAAACCGAGAACGAACCAATCGTATTGTGATTACAAATCCTAAACAACCCGTTGATCAAACTTACAACGAATGGCGCAACTGCAGATAAAAGCCGTTATCACACAACTCACACCACTTGAAACTTAACACCGCTGGCCGCTTTAATTAGGTTTTCAAAAGCAGCATAACACACACATCGCAAACCGTACTACCCATGTCGCACACACAACACACTCACAATCCTCCATGTCAGAGCTTGATTCCAGAAGCTCGCCGCTTCTTCCAAACTGAACAACACCCCCCCGACGGGGGCCCCGAAGGCGGCGGAGACACCGGCCGCTGCGCCTGTGTGAAGGACGAGAAAAAGCTGCTTAAAGCAAGAAATCTATTCCTCTAAGGCAGAGATCTCCAAACCACGGGCTGCGCGCCAATTGCGGCTCGCGAAGCCATTTTGTTAATGATGGAAAGAATAATATGAATATTTAACAAAAATGTGTTGATTTGGTAGAATGTAACTTAACCCGAAACAATCACATTACGTAAAACCTCCGGCCCTCGATATGTTTTGTAATAGCTGTAGACACAAGAAACAAAAGCAGAACCAGGAAGTTAATTACTCCAATGACGTTTTATACACACGATTACGATCAATCGATAGTGAGAAGCACAAGTGAAGGGCGGATTGCTGACTGTATGCTTGAACAGCAACTTTATTTCCCCCCTCTTCGCGTCTCAACCTCGCAATCGCCGACCTTTGTCGACATCCAGCAAACATGTACGTTAACGCACATTGGGCTCCCAGCCCTTCTATTTCGCAAAAGGAAAGAGATAAAGACAAGGGGAAAAAACGAAGTTCATCGCGGAAATAACCTAGTTGAGTACTTTGAATGTTCAGCATATTACGCAGCAAAACAGGAAACAGCGAAAGTGATATTACAAATACAAAAATACCTTTTGGCTCAAAACCTTGTCAATCAACCAATTCTTCCTTACCAGCGCAGACGAAGTCTCGTTTCTCTCTGTCGTTGCGAAAATGCTTAAAAAAAGGCGTGCTCAAGTGGAAGGTGATGGAACGGCCTTGGGAAATCCCCGCAGCGAGAACCGCCCCTGAATGGATCATTGGCCCTTCCTGCAAACGCAAGAGGCCAGACCATGACCCACCGGATCCGACGCTTGGTCGATCGCCAGACAGAAAACGTACGAGACAGCAACGAAACAGACAAGCGTTACACGAATTGGATAAAAGAACGAAAAATTCAAGAATTTTACGTAGTCCTGCACACGATTCTGAAAGCAGCAGTGCTACTAAAGACAATCTTCTCCGTAATATGACTCCAACCAAAGCGTTGCAAAAAAACGCATAAAAATTGGCAAATCGTGAGTAGAAAGCCTAAAAAAGGTGTTTTTGGTACTGCATCTCGATTTTTCAAGAACGGACTTGCAGCAATGACCAAGTTGCTACTGGCGCCAAATAAAAAATAAATAAGGAATTTAATCCTGTTTGTCGATTTGCAACATTCGCTCATTCCCTCTCAAAAATTCAACAGCTGTTCTTAAGATCAACATTCGAAAATTACCTTATCACAGCCAAACCCACAACCGGAGTACACGGTCTTTGGTCAGAAGTCACCAGAATATCCTAAATTACTTTTTTGATTGCTTCCATGTTACTGTCTCTAACCCTCAGTTCAGTCCTTTACGTCTTCCGACAATGCGTATCACCAACGTAATTCTAAATCTAATACAAACGTTGAAACCTATGAGGCATTTGCTGAGAGCAAATAAATACCGTGCAAGTATTTTCATTCCGATTTGTGCAAAGCTTTCGGTAACAAAGAACGAAACCCATATGGAGAGAACGCAAGTAACAAGCAGTTTATGACTACCGCTTAGCAGCGCCTGTTATTGAGAGGAAGATGCACAAATAAAGGCAACCACACGCCTTGAAATAATGACTCAAGCCCAACAGTCACGCTGGAAAGGGCGCGATCAGTGGCTGTTCGTTGCAAGCTTTACCTTTCCCACTGCCAGACCACCTGATACAGCAGAGATCACTCCGATCATTTTCACAACCAGCGATTTCAACCTGACCACGTGCGGTACTTTGACCCCGTTCAGGAAGCATTTGATTTGCGGGATGCCGCTTCCGGCAGCAACGGGCTGCAATAGAAACAGAAGTTTTAATCCACGAAGCAGATGTACACCAAGCGGCAAAGTGCGGCAACTAAAAACGCACTGCTTTCCACAAGCTATTTGCATCGACTCACACACGTTTCCCTAGCTACCAACGATCGCAGTGTGTTGACCGCGATTGTCAAGTAGCAATTCAATTACAAGAATTTAGCAAAGCTGCCTTTTGCAGCATGGTCGTGGAAAGTCCTGAAAAGAGGCGGTCAACGCCACCAAATTAAGCAATCCTAGGCTTACGAAAAATGCTTAGCTAGGCATTTCATCACAAGAGCAATATCCGGTTTCCACGGGAAAAGTTTCAGCGCAGTTTCCACAGGACTACATTACTGAGAGAACTCAGGGTAGTTTCTCGCACCTAATAACAGCAACCCAATAGAAACCTCCGCGTAAACTTTCTAGCTTTCTGTTCAGTTGTACATCGGACTATGTGCAGCGCGTATGTGCGCTACGTACCAAAGGGCATGGCCGTTTCATTTATGCTGCAATTCAAGTATCCCAGACAAAACCAACAGACAGAATTTTAGAAACATTAATGTTTTGGATTAAAAGCTGTTAAGTTTGACAACTTGCTCAGCTTCGTCAAATCAAAGACGCGTTAAGTCACCGTGGGAGGTTCGACATTTGGTTGAAACTTCGCCGAAAGTGTGAAGGAGCGAAAAGTTAGTGCAGCAAAGACACAAATGTGCACTGATACTCGAATGAACGACTGACACACGCACCCGAAAATGAATGTGCTATGGGAAAAATTACAGAAAACGTAGAATTCTCACTTACAACTTACATTTCGATACCTTCTCGTCGTAGCCAATCACAACTGCTCCCAAGAAATACATGCAGCAAGACCCGACACATTTATCAATCTCTAATCAGCAGCGGCTCCCGGCAAAAAGCACCAATGACGAAAAACCGCAAAACCAGCGACCTCACTTCAAACTTACCGACAGATACACGGTGAGAAGCGCTGCTATCAGAACAAACACAACATTCATGGCGATCCATATCAAAAGTGGAATGTACAGACAGCCTTCTGAAACGCATCTCTCGATTTCTGAACAGGAACAGAAAGAAACTACCCTCTTGGAAACTCAAATATTAGAGTTCGGGCTTTAAAAAAGCTAATTAAATCGCACATTTAGGAAAACTGACGTAAAATTCCAAATTAATGCAGATGCTATGTTCAACGGTATGTGGCAAGGTTGAAACTACAAGAAACAGCAAAGCTGCCGATAGTAATCCCCAGTAAAAAGTGAATCATTGTCTTTCGGGTCAGCTGTGATTAGATCCGTACTAAATTTAGAATTAGCAAGGGGGCTATTCATTTTGAAAAGGCTAGTGTAAAACAATAGCCATTGTGACTTCGTCTCAGGCCGTGTTTTTTGTTGAACAATACAATTGAGGTCAACGACCCGCAATCAGCAGCAACCGTGTGAAAAAGATTTGTCAAGGTGAGTTGTTGTCCCCCACAGACTTATGTTCAACTAGCTTTCGCAACAATGGTATGAATGCTGAGACCAAAACAAAGATTTAGGCGTTGATGCCTTGAATGTGAAACATGCCATGTATCTTGCAGCCATTCGCGTTGACATAAGATGACTTTAAGCAGCAATTAAATGTTATCACAAGCCAAACCGTCGGTGCGCTGTGGAAAAAATCCTTCAAATTTCATTTCAAAGTATGTTTATCAAAGCAATGCCCAGGCTAGTTTCCAGTTACAAGCCACACAACACTGCACCTTTCACAATAAAAACCACGACAAAATCTGTCTGATGAAAACAAGTTGGTCCTTACAAATAAGTTTAAACTTACGTTTGTAAACAAGATTCTTTTTAACAGATACTAGCATGATGATGGAAATATTAATAAGCACAGCAATCATCCCTGTCATTACTCCAATAAGCATACACACAAGCCATCGCTGTCCTTGTATCAATCTCCAATCCTGTTGCACAAATAACATAAAACAACAAATGGTTCATTTCAGGTATTCAAAGTCATAAAGGAAACACACACAAAAAAGGGGATAAGCAATACAGTATAAATTAAGAACATGTAACGATTCAAATGAATTCATTTTTGAAGAAAATAGTCTTTTACAACTTTGAATAATTAACCTAAAGTAAATATTCAAACCTTGAATATTACATTAATTATTTCATCCACCACAGACAAAGAGTAACATGAAACATGGTACAAATCAGTATTTCTTTAAATTTGTTTGTATCAAAGAATAAGATAGAAAGCAAGAGCTTAACTAACTTCGTTCACGTTTGCATTAGCCAAAATGCAAACCTAATTTGCAGGTGCATTAACAATTTAANCACATTAAGTACATCATCAAAGANTTTGGGCTATTTATGTGGTAAGCAATATTGCTAACTTTGCACACCAGACAGAAATGTCTGCACAGTTAATGACAGTTACAGGAAAATGTCTGAGACAGGACAAAAAATAGTGGATGTTCCTCCAAGAGTATACCCCACACTTATGTGCATAATAATCAATATTCTATATCAATACAAAAGTTATAAACAGAGTTTTTTTGGTTCTTTCACCCAAATGCCTTAGTCAAGAAACATGAATCTAGTACCATGAAATTTAAATGACGGTATAAGTAACCATCAAATGCATTTGCCATGCAACAAGTCTTCATCGCAAAGGTTCAAGACACGTGTACAAGATTAGAACCACATTCCAAAACGACTAGCATTTTATGCAATCGCTAAACATCTACTTTCAAAATTTCATTGAATAGCTTCAGCGATAAATCCCAACATAACAAAGAGCCCTACGGCTCAAATCACAATGATAAAATAGCTTGCAGTCACTATGTTACACAATGAGTCAGGACAAACCATAACCAAAGCATTTTTTGTGAAATCCCTGATCTTTGCACAGGCAAATTGCACACAATTACAACAGAGCAATAACAAATTCTAGGCTTTTGATCATAGTACCTTTTTCAGCAAATTTCAAGGAACACAATTAAGAAATATAAAAACTGTGTTATCTAACCAGTTGATCATTGAAGAAGTACTTGCAAAGGACCCTGCACAAGTATTACACACTGTGCTATGACATACGCATTTTGTCAGATGACCATCAGTTAGAATCTAGTTTCACAAGGCAATTATTTTGCTTCATAGTGAAAAACCAATTCATGTCTGAATCACACAAAAAATCACATTTTCTACATAGGGCCAAGTGTCTGTAGTTAATCATTAACAAATCTGAGGTTAAATTTTTAGCAGTATATATGCTAAACCTTGCAAATTTTTTAGTGTACTGCAGTAATGACAATGTTTGATTACTTAGATGTGAAGATTACNAAGCNGCTTTTTATCTGAAGTGATTCACCAACACTGNGTGAAAGCACAACACCTATCTTANCACAATGCAGACACACTAACCGAGATTGTCATCTTTCGCTCTTCTTCCATGTGTAATTCGTTTTCAATGCTATCATAATCCAAGCCCTGCAATAAGATTATCTTCATCTTAAAGTTTTTCTTTTGGTTGTACCTCATATATAAAAAATTGGTACTTCAACAGTTTTTCAATTAAGAATGTTGGCAGCATGGAAGTCAAAAAAATAAGTTTCACACCAAGGCTGTGAAGATATAAATTAATTCAGCAGAAGCACTCCTTAAAGTAAGGATGTTATGTGATTAGGACATAACTATACACAAAATTTCAAGTCTGTGTGCCACCAAGCTTAATGACCAATGTTTGTCTGATTTGTCTGTCACTGACAGCTTTGAATTTACGCGAGTGTACATTAGCAGCAGTTTTTTGTACAATAGGTCAAATTCAAATGATTCTCCAAGGCAGCTCTGAATTTTCTTTCATTAGTGGAGCTTGTTTTTCCACTGAAGACAGTTATATCTTGGTTCTGCATGTTATGTAAGCAATAGGGGTTGGCATTTGATAGTTATTACATATAATAGTTGCATGAAAAGTGCCAAATGTTGGTGACAATTGCTCGCAGTTTCAATTTAATTGTAAAAATAAATCGCATGCATAAATTATAAACTTGTTTTTAAAAAACACTTGCCCACCTTGCAAAACACGACAAATACTTTAGTTGATGAACACTCTTAAATGCCCACATGTCTAATGAGAATAAAACAAGTTTGCATAGTGTACAGGTAGGCTGGCATTTTTAATGCGCCTCTTTGCTCTCATACAACAAGAACATACCCATGTTCCACTTGTGCAGTGCTGCACAAGTTATCGGATGGTACATTTAAATGTTTTTATAAGATTGTTGAAAAAGACATTAGGCAAATATGCCAGCTTTGGTGATGTTGATTTTGATAAAATGTGTGGGATTTCCATCAGACTCAACAAAAAACAAAAATTGTGTGCATAAGCAAACAATGTAGATGACTTGTGGCTAAGAAATTTTAAATAAAAACTTACAAACTGTTCTAAAATGGCAAACTAAAATCAAACGTTTTTGGTGCACTTCCACTGGTTACTATAAATTTGTGTTATAACACATAAACACAAACTAAACCCAAAAAAGGACAGATGTACTTTTAATGAAATAATGTATTGTATTTAAAATGTATACAGCTACACAAACCAGCAACACAATGTGCAACCTGACAGCAAATGAACACACCTCATAATTTACAGCTTTTCGTTTTCTTGAAACTGTTGGTCCCTGAAACAGAAAAAAAGCATGAAGGTTACTAGAATAGTCAGTCAATATTTACTGTAACATTGAATAACTTTTTCTAATTGATATACGTATTGTCAAGAACTACTCATTTTGTGATGCTCAAAAGCTGTTTTAGGAATAAGTTTTTTATCACTAGAATCACATATGATGTGTAGTGTGTATATGTTTCTTTGAAGAACACAAACTTCTAGTAATGAGAATTTAAGAACCCTAATAAGTAGGGCAACCAATTTTTTTGACCTAAAAACTTAAAATTTTGACTTTATAATTTACAAATTTTGACTTTATTTTGAAGTATAAATTTTCTGTGTTTGCAACTGCAAAATAATTCAGCCTTAGGTGTTGAGGTTAACCCAGAAGCATATTCATGCACTCTAAGCTTCGAAATTAAAAAAATGGTTGTTTAACTTTTGGGATGATATATTGATAAGTACATTAATATCTACAGTAGAGTGAAACCTGAGAACATCATAAAGCTGAAACACTACATGCATCATGGATTGAGCATTGACCAAAACAAGTACTGTAAGACCACATTTCTCGTCTACCATGCCTATCCTACATAATATCCAATGGTCGTGTAGTGGGCAAAACAACATTATTATGTCAGAAATTGCAACAAACCCATTATTATTACAGAATTGCAACTAAACTTACAAAAGCATGTCACTACATGTTGTCGCAGTTTCAATAAAATATCGATAAAGAGAAAAAAACTGTGCTGCAAGAAAAATTTGTCCTAACGGTAAATTTTGACCTAATGATAAATTTTAACTTTTTTTTGCCTAGTAACCTCTGATTCCATCTTGGTATGGGCGTGGAATTTGGTTTGTGGACATTTCCTAAACTTTAGAAACAACAGAAAAATTTGGACTTTATTGACTTTGGGTTGGTCTGCTAATAATACTTTATATATTCAGTAAGCCTGTATAACAAGACTTAAATGGCAATCTGGTGTTACAGCATGTGAATGTGTACTCAAACCTTTCTATGATACAAAACTTTCACTTTTATTTTTTTTTTGTTACCAAAAATATTTTCTATGTCCAATTCAAAAACCTATATGGTCCTCTTGAAGACTCCAAGCAGTAAGTCACACCAACATATACAACTTTAATTTTCAGTTGGTTTTGAGCGAACAAGCACCTCAGTCTTATCTTCTTCAGATTTGGGTATCACAATGCATATATTTTCACCAGACTTGTTGCCACCATTTACCATGTAATTAGCATTATGTACTGTTGATGAAGTTTCTCCACTTTCACCAAGCAAGTTCTCATCATCTGAGGAATGTCGTGATGGAATAGACATGCTATCATCCATTGTATACAACTTACCAATTCCACTTTACATTATACTAAGCAGTAAATTTCTGAAAAACAATCACAAGTTGTATGTACACTTATACATAGATATAGAATGCATATATACAATAAGCAAAGGTTTGTTCTGTGAATATACAAATCCTTATAAACTGGGTTTAGGAAATCAATCCCAACCTGGTATCCATACTTATGCTGATTTTCTAACACACACAACCCAAATTTAATTAAGAAACTTACCACAGTTTCTAAAACATTTCTAAAAAATTCAAACATTTATTTTCAGAAAGGTTTTTATTTAGCAGAAATCATACATCTGGAAGTCACAATCATACTGGACTAAGCCAAAGTTTTACCTTTGTGAACTGAGTGACAAAGACACCTTCTTTGAAATGTCAAAAGCCTAGCAAAGATTAGAGAATGAAATTGATATTACAGTGTGCATTGTTCTGGCAAAGGAAAAGAGACGGAGATGAAATTAAATACACAAGTCATGATATCCTATATGGGCACAATTAGGTGCTAAAATATGCACAGAAGTAATCAGTTGACTAATGCCTGGCATCTTGTAAAGATATAGGAATCACATTTTGGTTGACTGAATAGTTTTTGCAGATTGCAGTGATGCAGTTAAATATGAATGAGCAGCTTTGCACAATGCAATGGTTTAGTTCTTGTGGACTGAATATGATAGAAGTGTTCTATAAGTTTAGACACAAAGTTTACTTATTCAGTGAGGTTTTATTCTGTGTTGTCTTGACAAGACCAGGTTCAAATAGTGCTGCCTTGAGGTAGAGGAAGAAAGAATAAATGATTACTGCACATTCTAATTGCTAGTTGATTGCAACAATTACCCTGGGGACATTTTTCAGTGATTTCTGTTCATTGAATAAGCTTACGTCAATATACAGGGTGTCCCAGAAGTCGCGCACCATATAATAATTTGTTTTTTTATGTTTCAGATTTAATTAGATATGGGCGAAAAACTAACACTACAACAAAGAGTTAAATTGCATTTTATGTTTGGAAAAAATGGGGCGACATACCGCTCTGTAGCTGAAGAATTCAACCGCACTCATCATGAGCGAGAAAAAACATTGAACCATACCACTGTCTGCTGTTTGATTAAACGTTTTCAAGAACCTGGCTCAGTTGCTGACCGTCAGAGATGTGGTCAACGAAAGAGTGCAACTGATGAAGAAACATCAACTATGGTTTTGGCGAATGTTGCTTAAAGCTCCGTGAAATCATTAAGAAAAATAAGCTAGGAGCTAATGATTAGCAAATCATCAGTGCATAGTATTCTTAAGACACAGAAATTTCATCCGTACAAAGTGCATCTTGTGCAAGGATCAATGCTGAAACCCTCAACAGAGTAAAAGACAGTTTNATAAAGACCATTGATGCATTGATGCATGTGTCACAATGCAGAGGGTGAACAATTTGAGCATCTGTTATGATTGTGATCAATGAAATTGACATTGATATGTATTTTCATTAAAATCTGCATGGTGCACAACTTCTGGGACACCCTGTATAACTGATAAAAAACCTAGAGAGAAAACTGGTTGAATTTGAAACAGCCACCAAAAAAATTTGCTAAAACAAAAAAACAGTGATTGTATTTATTAAATCATTGAATCATGTTTCATGTTACACTACATAATTACATATATGTAGTCACAATATGAGAACTTTGTTTTGCTGCTTTGTTTCACAGCAGAGTCTTTGGAGGTTTTGGCATTGCATATGTTTGATATAGCACAGCACTGTACTAGTAATCAAAAAGATTAGTAATTCAATTGAAGCAAGAATGCACTTGCCCCTTGGCATAACACAAGCACAATATCATCATAATATGCAGATATTTAAAATTAAACAGTGACAGCTTAATAGTATGACAGCTTGGGTTTTTGTTGACATCCTGACTGTACAATGTAAATTGTGTCCTATCTCATTACTTGCACTTTCTATGCTACGTAGTTTTGCACGATTCAGTTGTCATAAAAGCATTGCTAAAAGGCTTCATGGCAAATATCCATGATTGCTATGGCAAAGAACATAGTTTTCATTTTACTCTACTTCAATGATCTATCACAGTGGTTCTTAACTTTTCCAAACATGACGAACCCTTATGTAGTTTTCCAAGCTTTTGTCAAACCCCATTTTTTTCCAAGATAACATCAAGTAAAAATGGGTTACGTGTTTCAGATGATCTTTGTCAAACCCCTGAGATGGCTCCATCGAACCCTAAGGGTTCAATCAAACCCAGGTTAAGAACCACTGATCTATCACTAAGTACCATATCTTTGAATGGACTTTTTCAACCACTTTCCTCTGACTAATATAGTAATTTTTATTTTGAGACAGACTCATGGTCCATATCACAAGAGTAATCGAATAACACAAGAACACAATATGGTTAGTCATAGCACATTACCAAATAGATGCTAGTTGATGAACACACTCAACACAGAGAGGAGCCCAACACTATAACAGTGGACTAGCTGCAACTACATTCACTCATCAGCAAACAGAAATCTGGCAATGGGAGAAAAATGAAGACATCCTAACATCAGGTTCTAAAGTAAATGGCTAAAATCGTCTGATGGAGATGCTCACAAAATCATGTAAATTGTTTTGACCAAGTTTTCAAATGTTCTTGCGAGCTATTTAGGTTGAAGGTGACAACCATTTGTTTTCACTAAATTCAAAGCAAGATTTGACAGTTGGTATTGCTGCAATCTCTCCGTTGGCATTGCGTTGAATGTGCGATTCACCACGAATGGGATGTGCACGAAGAATAACACCGATATATATGTGGTACAGACAAGCAATAATAGAGGGTCAAATCATTATAATCCAACAAGAAATTGCAATTGTGTAACCCAATGTCACAAAAATGCCTCATTTTTTTATATAAGGTGCACTTACATGTA
>JGI24159J19872_10007171_pt1 | contig 14604 bp, 7 predicted proteins | sample Ectturendosymbi4_FD_19872 | JGI IMG/M metagenome (IMG submission 19872) | reverse complement strand
AAGTTAGTGGAATTTTTGTCAAATTTGATTGTCAAGCCCCCCCCCCGCAGAAACGTAAAGCCCGCCTATTGACGACTTTCTGGCGACGGTTCTGGCGCACACAACGATTACTTTAGCACCTTAACAAAAAGTAAAGTCTGTCGCAAAAATGGTTATATGACGATGTTTGGTTGACCATTTAGAATTCACTCACTGGGAAGTTTAAAACGACAATGACTAGACTCAAGTAGAAACCCTTTCAAGGCGAGCCACGTACGTCGCTGCATCTGTTGATGCTTCGATTAGCTCTCTAGCACTATCGGCTGGCGAGTTATGACTGAAACCTCGCACGATTCTTAAAAGGGTCCCTCGTTATTTATTTTCTCGAGTGGTGTCATTCATTGTTGACAAAATTCCCGGGTCATTGGAATACACCACTCGACTTATTGACAAAAATCCTCGCATCCCTATCAAATGTCACGCAAAAAAAAGTTACAAAATAAGCAAAAATGAAAGCAAGACATGCATGTTGATCGTTTGTTTTCGTTTCTTGCAATCATCGTCACAGATTTCACGTAAGTATCTCCAAATGTTTAGCTGCCACAAGCAGCCGCTAACCTTTTTCAAAAATTGTTGCTAATCCACGATAACCACAGCAAGCATACAAACCTTCATCCATGCGCCAATGGGATATTCACTTTTTCCATGAATTAGCGGTAAGCCGATAGATGAAACAAACGATATCGTACCTGGCCTAAGGGTTGAAAAACTGGTGTTTCTCCACTCTGGTATTACCTGTGTCTGCTAAAACACAAGTTTACGTTGAATGTTAAGCATGGTACATTTGCCGGGAAAACGTTTACGTCAATTTAATCGCTTGATTGTTTTCCACTTTGTTTCTCAAGCTTTTCCAAACGCGCCGCGAGCAGGGGCGTAACGAGGTTAAATGGCGCCCGGGGCAAGAAGCAAGTTTGGCGGCGCCTTGTGCGAACCTGAGATCTTTCGGAAGCAAATATACTGTATTGAAGAAAGTACTTGCGATATTGTTGGTACTTTTCGGCGTCCCCGCTGTAACTCGGCGCCCACAACAGTGATTCGGCGCCTCCATAATGATTCGGCGCCCAGGAATGGCGCCACCCTTGCCCCCCTCGTTACGCCTGTGGCCGGGAGACTAGACGTTCTCTGACACACAACAGTCCTTGTTTATAGCGTGATCCCGTCGAGGTAAGAGGCAGCAGCGAAACGGTATAGTGACGAGATAGACAATATAAGTATACACCGGTTCACGTCATATGACGTCACATCCACAATGCACATGTAATCCTCAACGGTTTTTGTCACTACTAATAGAAAATATATGCGATATGGATCGCTTTAACAAATCCCTGCTCAGGAAACCTGGGTGGTCCACCACCCAGGGGCTTCTTGTTTTGTTGATTTCAAAAACAAATCCTATGTTTCCATAACTTTTCCTGATTTTCAGAGACAAGTGGAATGGTGCCAGAGTTATTTTTCAAAGATGTCCATGAAAGTTTATATTTAGAAAATTGGGGTACTGTACCACCCGTGGCTACCTGATGTGTAGCAAATTTTGTGCACCTTACTACCTTAGCATTTCAATGTGATTTTAAGGTGAAAAACGTGTTTGGCCAGATATGACCTCGGAAACCTTATATGTGAAGTCTGTACACCATGATTTGATATGAAGAAAAAACGCATCTTAAACGTACATGATGTTTACTACGCACAAACAAAAATTCCCCTCGAAAAAAACCTTTTTGGGGTAAAGTGTATAAAATTTGTATATTATGTATGTTTCGCTGCGCAGATACGATTTTGTTGTGAAAGTGGTTAACGATAGACGACGGCAAGTTAAGCACAGCTTGTTCCTGAAATAACGGATGTCACATGTCCCAAGAAAACGTATTCAAATATAGGGTTGCATTACACCCATAATTTCCCGACTCGTATAGCGTTTCACGGTTTTCAGAGCAGGGTTTGGCTCTGTAATGAACTGTAAGGCAACTGGTACGTTTCGTATAAGTGTTAGTCTGTCCTTTGTAATGAACACGCGCGATTGCTTCAAAATTGAATACTTTGATTGTGACAAACGCAAAATCTCCGAAAAATATCCCGTGCGTGCTAAAGACATTTGGGTATTTTGGAAGGCGTCACTCTTGTTAATCAGGCAATTTCAGAGTGCTCAATCCAAGATCAGCATCCAAGCCATCCAGGTTTCTGCTGGCGGGCTCTCAAGGGTAGTGTGTGAGCAGTGTCTTCATCGCGTGGCTCACGAAAATGCCGTGTGTTTAAAACTCGGTTGTGCGAAACCAAGATTTAACAAATGTTGAACTTGCTGTTGCTTCGCCCTTCGTCTGGAATGTGGGACTGATACAAGGAAATGCGGCAATGCAATTAGATGACTCGTCGAAACAATGTGACTGTACCAGCATTGCTGCCGAAACAACGCATAAATTAATCCTACACTTTCGCAAACAATTGAGAAAAGTTTTTTCTCAATCATCGGGAGTTCAGCTATGATGACAACATTACCACACAGTTACAGAAAAAAAATATCCACGGGTGCGGCGGCAAAGTCCAAACGGGGAAAAAGACTTTCAAAATTATCTTTGTTTTAACTTTATTTGATAAATGACATATTTATTCCTTTGGTTTTCACGCAGATGTTTCTAAGTTTGCAGGCAAAAACTTTTCAACGAAAATGCAAACCCCGTTATACCTGGCCTGTCGGATGTCCTGCACAGCCATGTTCTTATATTCTAATTGTTTAATCATGCCTTAAATGTAAGGAAAATAGTAGTGTAGGGCACGATTTCTTTGCTGAGAGCGTAAAATAATAAACTGGCTAACAGTGCTTGTCACAGTTATAGACAAACTAGAAAAATGCGGAACAACCACTCTAGCTTGCCCAACATAATTCGCCGGCCCGTCAAAGACCTTTTCAAACAAATATTGACCACGAGCTTGGTCCTTGCTCTAATGTGTAATCGGAATGACTACTGTATTAACGATCAGTTTGAACGATTGACTTTTGTTACTTAGTCTCAGACCGACGCAATCTCATCTCGTTCTCATACACACCTTCCGAAGAAATCTGCTTTCCGACAAGCTCAAAGACTGGTTTTTGACAAGCGGCTGTAGTTTGAAGTGAGGCAGTGAAGCAAACAATCTCCTTTCCTGTTTAGCCGATTGAAAATAGATCAAGGTGAATATTCCAACGCAAAAAAATACCATTCCAAACAGAGTGAAGTTTTCCTATTCAAACGAAAAGTAATACTATTGAAAAATAGTCAATGAAATTGTTTCAACGTTGAATTGCAATACATCCAAAAGGATGTATTGGTGAAACAGGATGACCAATCCTTGTTATTATATTTGACTTCGGCACAGAAAAACAATATTCTTTTTTCGGTCCTCACCGCTTTGCTTGAAATATTTATTATATTTATTTTAACTTTTGTACCAGACACGAAGTCCATAGAGCACAAGCACACGCTGCCTGCACAACGCAAATTGGAAATGACAGACACAGAACGTTTTGTAACAGCGTTGGGGTTAGGATTACAGGATAACAGACACAATTGTTTGCTAACTCGTAACACATCCAGGGCCGGCCTTAAGGCGATGCAACCGATGCAGCTGCATTGGGCCCCGCGCCTCTGGTGGCCCCGCGCCATGGTGTTTGGTTATGGTCTTCATTTTGGCCAGATACTCCTTGCGTTCGAGAATTGTAGAAAAAGCTTAAAAATCTCATTGTCAGCAAACCACTGACTCGTTTAAACGAACGATGAATTTCCTCTAAGTGCTCATTTCTCATGCTGAACTTTATATCTGCGCTCTACCATGTCCCACTCCTTGTAGATGGAAACTGGTTGTAGGATTAAGACTGCACTAAACCTATACAGCTATTGCAAGCAAGTTGTGTAGTGATTCAACTCTCAATAAGCAGGTTGAGACGAGTGTCTGTCGTATTAAATTTGATGGCAGTCCTGCTAACGTAACGTTTTTAGTTCTCGGAAAATCCTTTAAGTTTCGGAAAGCTTTTGCTTGGTTACGGTTACGGAACATCTGCATTTTGACAAAGGCTTGCAGTTTTGCTTCTTGGCAAATTTTAACAAAGATTACGTATCTTAATGTTTTGCCAAAATAAAATTATTTTTCCAACACTGAAACAAATGACAAAAGGTGAGAGTTTAAACCCATAGAAGTACAAAATTGCATGCAAACCAGCGCAAACGTTTGTGAAGTTTTCGCATTTAAATTTGCCTCCTTTCTTGTGGAGTTTGTTTTTTCGTTTAATTCATCATAAACCAAATAGTTGATCGTGCGCCGAGACCTGACTTATACGCGTCTGCACTTCTGAAAACCGAAAGCCGTAAAAGCAATCAGTTCATGTTAGCAGTCTTCTCCTAGCCAGTCGTTCTTCGAACGAAAGTTTCTTTCAACAAGAGTGAATTGTATAGCAAGTTCAATTAACTTGTCAGTTCGGTTTGATTGGCGTAACTTTCCACTTGCGCCCGCCGCTCATTTCTCAATCGCGGAGCCTCTTTAACAACTTTCGGCTTTATTACGAGCGGCAGCGGTACCCTGCTTGATGTCCACCACAGCAGCATGCTATTGGCCATAAACATGGACGTAGGTAGGGGGCACATGAGCTTTGCCCACCCCCCTCCAAATAACATGAGAAACTGTTATGTTGTTGTGTTGTCATGTACAGGCCCGTAGTCACGGTGGCATTCGGGAGCAGTGATCCCCACGTTTTCTTGTGACCAAATAAATTTGTTTTAAATACATTATAAAAACAAAAATTTTCCACCCCTGAAAATGTATTTTGCGCCCCAAATCTAAAAACGTGGCTACAGGCCTGATCATGTACATTGTACACACAGATAAACTCCAATAATTTTGCCGTCTTTTTCGATGTTCGTAAGCCTATACTTATTTTACTTTAAACAATTTCATCAAAAAGATCATAGCACGGTTGTCTGAGCCTGATGACGTCGTAACACCACTGCTCACAGGGGCCCCGCGCCTAGGTGTTGCATTGGGCCCCGAATTTCCTAGGGCCGGCCCTGAACACATCGTACAACACTACATTACGGACACTTTCTTAACACAGTTGTTCGCTAACTCGGAACACTTGTTACAACACTACATCCAGAGTAGGACACGCAGGGTTGTCCATGGGACATATTTATCTGTCCCATCCCATAGCAATTTATACCTGTCCCATCCCATGGGATTCCCATTACATTAAATATTAATATGAAATACAATTCAATTAAAATTATTAAATTTGTGAAAGTTTAGGTTGAGTATCCACTAAATAGGACTACATGTACAAAGAGACATGCAAAACGACAAAATTTATTGACTTTAAAATTCAGAAGTATAGTCTAAAGTATGACAATTCAGTAACATTCTGATATTCTCATTCTATTTCTGAGTCTCATGGGAAATACAAATGTGTGCTGTCCCATCCCACCCCATGGGACGTTTCCCATGGGATTCCCATAGAAATGACATTCCCATGGACAAGCCTGAGGACACGAAAATAACAAATGATAAAAATTAGAGTCCAACCCTGGCCAAGGCCAGGTGAAGTACAAATGCATTGTGGCCTGCACACGTCCTCAAACTAATAGCTTAATCAAACGACCCTCATGCAGTCTTCTTTCCACACAGTATAAAACTACGTGGCTTGTTATAATACATCTATGCAGGCTTGCGGGAATGCATGTTCATCGTTAAGGTTAAGAGTGCAAAGCTACATTTGCTGTGGCAACTTTTCATAATTCACCTGCTCAATTTTAGTTAGCCTGCACGGTATTCTAACTTTGGTAAGTTGTCCGATAGTCGTGTCATCATGCCGATTTGCTTGTCCGGTTTAGGCCTATGTATAATGAGCTTGATGTGTGATGAACGTTCCCCACGAAAAAATTTTTTTTTAGTCAGACAAGCAAAAGCTTTTTCAAACGATGATTGATCACTTTAGGACGAGATCCCAGACGTTTGCAGCTCTTGTTTATGCTGATAAGTCTTATTAGGCAAAATAAAGTCATAAATTGTTGTTTCGTTAAAACACCATAGCAACACTTCTGTGAAAAGAAGCACCCTGTATTGAAAATGTGCAGATAGGCTATTGTGAAAACTATCGTAATGTACCTAGCTATGGCTGCCAACGAAGCGCATTTTGTGACTGTTGTCATAACACGCGGTTGGTTGGCATTTTCATTGTGATGTAGAAAAGGTAAAGCGTTTTGTGAACATCCATGTGCATTGCATCGATAGCAGACTGAAAAGGATACGCAAAATTTCGACGTTGCCTCCCGTCCAGGAAAAATTTCTGCGGACGGCCATGCGCCCCAGGGATATCTACTGTAGATATCTCTGGCACGTTTTAGGTCTGCCCTTTTTGAAAAAAAGCTCGATTAAACTCAACTGATGTTTTGGAATATATATACCGGTTCAAATTTGCTACGTTGTGTTCAGGAAACCTTCAACCGTATATTTCATTTTGATTTTTAAAAGATTTTCCTCATTTGCCATTGTTGACCAATATGCCACAGAAAATTACTGCGCATCCCTTGGTGGGTCATGACGCATATGGAAACTTTATTTGGATCAAATTTTTAAACATAAATCAGCTCGTAACCGAAACTTATTTCCCTTAGAAAACCCACTAACGTACCCCACTACCAAACACATACTCAGGAATACCTAAAATTCATCATGTTTCTTAAGCTGAAGAAGCAAACCGGAATTGGGCTATATTTATAAAATACTTCAGAGCAGGGGTCTCAAACTCAAATTACTCCGAGGGCCAAGCGAGGATTTACAAAGTAACCCCCGGGCCGCATTGTGACTATCCCAGGGCCGCGTTATGTCGCTGACGCAACAATGGTGGTACGTGAACCTTACTAGAAACAGCTTTTACATCTTATTTCCTGCGAAAGGTATCATGAGTTACAGGAAAATCATTTCTAACCGTCTCTGCATTCGTTTTGCGGGGCGCACAAAACGCCCTCGCGGGTCATATGCGGCCGGTGGCCGCGTATTTGAGACCCCTGTTTTAGACCTTGCAAAGTAGCCTATGTTTCAATTTTAGCGGTTAACACAAGTGTATCTCCTCGAATACGGATATGGGGCAAAGCAACATTGGACATTGTTACATTCTTAGTGTGTTCTATTCCTGCTCACTCAGCTCTTTTCAGGTTCCTGCAAACTACAACAACAATTAGTGAAACTGTAAATAAACCGATTTCTGTGCATCGTTTGGCTGAACTCATTTCGTCGCGAGTTTTATGCAAGCAAATTCTAAACCGCCAGCTGTTCCTGTTTTTACAGTTGGTGGAGAACTTGAATATAGTGCCTGAAGATGTCGACCTCTACTGCAGTATCAAGCTTAAAAGTTCCTAGCCATTCCAAATGCAATTACCTTCGCGTCGACTGTGACCCCAGGTATACATCCTTGCCCATCTTTTTTTCGAGCTTTCTTTTTAACGCCAAACTTTAACTTTCTTTTTTTCATTTCTTCTTGCTCAGAAGATGCAGCAAACGTTTCGTGTGACAACTAAAAGGTCGCTTTTCAATCTTACGGCACGTTTTACGCGGTAATTGCGATGCAAGGAAACAGTCTTCGTACCCTGGGGCGCTAAAAATTTCAAGCTTAATTGTTAGGCCTGCATTAGGCTAATGTTTTACCACCAGGCAAGTGTGTACATGATAAGGCGTAGTGGTGCAGCTGGCAGACATGGGGCGATTACATAACAAATGTAATCGAATACGATTCCGATTACTTGCCACATGCACGAAAAGCACGATTACGATTATGAACAAACAAAATCGCAATGTAATGGATTACGATTACATTGAAAGCAATCACCATTACAATCGCGATTATATTTGTCTTGAAACATCCTCTGAAAGAGAGCAAAACCCATTTGCATGGTTTGATGCAAGCCAGCGCCGGATTTAGGGGGGGCCAAAGGGGCCCGGGCCCAGGACTCCCACCATGTTCATGTGTTTGGCCATATGCACGACATGCGCGTGCCACATACATTTTTTATCAGCGAGGAAAGTTTGTTTCGAGACGCTTTTATCGGTCGTCCAGATGACAGTATTTCACTTGTATACTATTTGATATTGTGACGAAACAACTATTACACTTATTGTTTTCCTCCAAGTCGTGCAGGTATCTGACTCTAGTGCAGCTATGTCCAACCCGCAGCCCAGTTGAAGGCTTTGCGCGGCCCACTTTAGGTTTCGCTGTAGTGAAAGTAGTCTACATACTGACAACCTGCCGTTACTTTGATATAATCTTTAATTTGACATCTTTGATGCAGGTTGTCCTAAGTGCCATTTTATCACGTCTGTTACCATTGCAGTTATGATTCGAAGGCTTTCAGTACATTAGATGAGCTAAATTTAGTTTGCTGGATCAAAGTAAGCCATTCAACGTGCCACTCTCATTAATCTGCCATGCAATGTGCGGCCCTGGTTGAGACAGTGACATGATTTTTGGCTCAGTAAGCCATTTGGGTTGGACATACCCTGTAGCTGATCTAGTGAATGCAAGACCAAGATACGTAGAACGCATAAGCCCACGTCTCTACTCGTTACTGGTAGATTTTGCGATCTGCCTTACTCAGATTTGCACAGGTCGCATATGAGTAACATTACTGAGTAGAGCTACCACACGTCGTCATCTTTTTGGAGTACATGTCCACTTTTTTCATGAGAAATGTATAATCTCCGAGGACATTCAAAATTGTCAAAATATCCTCCTTTCTACATTTCTTATTTTACATAGCTATAGTGGCATAACTAAAGTTTTGAGCCAGGGTGATAAACTTAGATAAAAGGGGCCCACTGGCCACTGTACGGGACCACTGGCCAACACTCAGAAACAAACCTGAGAAATGATGGTGAATCCGTACGTAGATGGCTAAACTAAAACCATAAATCACCGAAAAATAATCTGAAAAACACACAAAAACAACAACCTACTGAAAACCAAAAGAATGCCAAAACCGAAATATAAGTTAAGCGGGAGACCGGTTTTTACATGTATTTTGCCAATGGGGCAATTCGCCCCACTGCCCCCTTCAGGTACGCCACTGGCTATGATATATTATATTTACATATAGTAAGCTGTCCTTACTCAACTGCAACACGATACGAGCTCGTGGCGTAGCTTAGTTTAAGGAAGGGCCTGCAAGTTGTCTAATTAATCAATGTTTTGGTTGAGCTAATTCTCGGCTGGAAAGGCGGGAATGCTTTCACATTAATCGTTACATAACAGTGGTATATCTTTTTCAGTGTCTCAATGACTTTGACATCAGAGCGCGGGTTTCTGACTTGATTATAGGTAGGCTACTGCACTAACTTTGCTGATGAACCGTGATACCATGATCAGTGTATCGTACATAGCTTAATGTAGTACTTGCTAGCAACTATAGCTAATCAGTAATGCTAAAAAATGAACAAATTCGTCAGAAGTATCCCTTTTTCAGAAAAGAACTAAATGATTTTGAAGCTGGGTGAATTATGTGTGGTTGCATTTACAAAATTCGCAAAAGAGAGTGAAAAGACTATTGTGACTTTGTGGATATTGAGTGCCAAAAGCTTATTTCTCACAGCGTAGCCAGGTGGCTATCACTTTATCCTAGCCTGCCAAGGATGCTTCAGCTGTACCCAGCTTCACATTCATATTTCATATTCATCGACAAGCCAATTCTTGTTCTGAAACGTTTTTTGGAAATTCTCTGAGCAAAATCTATTTAAGCCAATAAGACATTTGCAATCATTTCTGGTTGCTTTTAATGAGCAAGTTCAGAATATTGAGAAGTCCAAAGCATCATTTGCTGAGGTTGTATCGTGTTCCGCCACTGCGAAGGCAAGGATGCAATAGAGACAATCAGACGCACATCACATATCACGCCAAGTTAAATCATCATTAATATTCAGAGATTGAGAGAAAGCAAGGATCGTAACTGTGCATTATTCATGTCAGATGTATCAGCATTGTACAAGTCTTGTGTTGCACATCTGGCTGGCTGGACCACTTTACTTTATTTGCTGCAGTTAAATGCTTTGACTAGATTAATCCGTTTGCAAACAACTGAATGTGAAAAAATGTTGAACCATGTGAGTAGTATCTGCTTGAGAGAAACGTTCTATTGATGAAGCTAAACTGTTTGACTAATACCAAAACTTGTTTGAGTTCGTGCAAAAAGAGCATCAACCAAATGCAATTCATAGTAAAATGATGGAACATGAAAGGCGGGCAAAATATTTTGCAACTTGCAATAACACCGAATGGTTCAGCGAACTGACAAAGATTGCACACTTTTACTTCAGCATTAAGGTTCATTACGCTAGTGTGGAACGATTTTTTTCTTAACGCAGTCACAAACCTAAACGAAAGAGAAATCTTTCTAATTTAACCAGTTTCTACTCTGTTAAAGCTGGTGTGCAATTTACAAAATCTTCCATGCAATTAGTTTCATAGTATTGTTAAAGGCGATTTTACATTTTAAAGAAATTTAAGGAAACTGCAAAATGTTCATGAGCTAAATTGGGCAAGTGAACAAGGATTTTGCTTTGTGTGTTTTGACTGAAACATCGTCCACACTGGACGTCTTACTTCAGTGCTTAAAACTTATCGATAGGCGTAATTGTTACTTGACTTGTTAAGTGTGGATAATACACTCAAGTTAGTGACAGTCGTAAGTTGTCCTCCCTTTTAGCGATGAAAATGTGGCAGCCTTATTGAGCTTGTTAATAAATAAAATCGACAGAAGGGGGATCCTCATCTTAACAATTGTAGAGCTTATCCAAGTGGCTCTAAAAGACGTAAAAAGCAAGAGGCAAAAATGAGAGAGGAAGAAGTTGCCAGCAAAGCCGAGAAACATTCAAGTGACTATTTTACAGTGGCAGTTAAGTCCAGCGGAGACATTTCTGCGGAACCTTTAAGAGGACAGAAAATCGAAGAACACGTTGTGACAGACTTATAGATTTACTTAACGGTGAAAATAGACCTAGTTTAACCAGCAGTGCAGTAGCAGAAGAACGCCAAGATTTATCATCGAAAAACACGATAGATGAGATCAGGGGCGTAACGGGATTAGATGGCGCCCGGGGCAAGAAGCAAGTTTGGCGCTCCCATATTCGAACCTGAGGCCTTTCGGAAGCAAATGTGTTGTAGTGAAAAAGTACTTGCGACATTACTGGGAATCAAACAAACAGATGAATAAGCTCTTCTGGTGATTATATTTTATTATCAGCCAACGTTGAAACCTGGTGGCAAACGTTACGAAACAACATGAGTAGCAAAAAGAACAGCATTACTGGGAATTTTCGGCACCATCGGCAGTCATTCGGCGCCCCCGCAGTGGTTCGGCGCCCCCATAGTGATTCGGCACCCGGGGAATTGTGCCCTCCTATCCCCCCTCGTTACGCCCCTGGATGAGATGGCTGACGCTATCACTGGAGGCAACGATACCGGTCTCTGGGCCCTCTGGCCAGCCAGCATACCGGAATAAATGCAGGAATATTGGTTCAAATATGAAACAGGTTCTTTTTGACATTGTGATGAAAAGTCATTTTTAAAACATGATGTTCCACAACACAGAAAAGACAGAAACTTGTCACGGAAATGCACCACAAGTTTTTTGTCGCCAGAACCACAATGGCCAGGTAGTTAACAAAAGCTGACTTTGTTTTTCTCTTTCACAAACGTGTGTTAAATGTTCCACTTGAAGACGGATGTGCGCATTTCCTTATTAGAAAAGGAATCGTCAACTGGAAGCACGCTTGAGCTCCTGAGGAGCCACGAGCGTTCTATGGAATATATAGATGTCACGATTACATTTAGTCGCTGGTGTAATTAACCACTATGAAGAATTGATACAGAACTAGCCAGTCAGGTCAATCAATGCGAACAATATCGTAAATCGCCTCTGCCTGCAACGTTTGATTTCTGTCAAAAAATTTATTGCTGAGCGAGGACCGACGTGTAGAGATGATGAAAACGTTGGATCGTCCAGAGAGGTTTTCCAAAAAATATTCAAAACTTTTTTCAATCAAATATTTAAAAAAGAAGATGCGATGCTTCTAGCGGCTGGTTTTGCAATAGTTTCACAAATCGCTAATCATTGTCAAATACCATGTTGCATCATAAAGTTTTGTTACAGTTGAGTTAACAAATGTGGCGTTATAAGAGTACGCCATAAATATTAATGATATGTGAAAATAGTAGTGATTTCATCGATCATCCCCTATCTTAACATTTTGTATCCGCAAATGGGGCCTCCCACCACGTCTAGCCCCAGCCCCCCCCAAATCTAAATCCGGCGCTGATGTAAGCATGTGTGTGATAGCCTTTGTTTGAAATGAAATGAACAGTGACGCCAGTACAGCTGCGCATCTTCTCTCATCATCACGAGGGTCCATTGACTAAACCAAGCATAAGGGCCAGTACGCAGGTACAGTCTTCCAAGTTTGTCTATCATAGGGAAGTTGCAGGATACGTTGAATGTTCAAATTCATCCAGTCGATGAGCTGTCCCAAGTACAGTTTTCTTGGACGTCCTCGTGCTTTCTTGCAGCAGATTTTCCCACAAATAGCCAGATCTTCTAGACCTAGTTGTTGTGACCTGATCTGATAATGTGTCCAAAAAATTGGAATTGCCGATGTTTCATGTTTTTAAGAGAGATCTGTTTTGATTGACTTGGATTAGGACTTGTTTATTTGTTTTCTTGGCCATGTAAGAAATTTTTTGTATTTTCCGATAGAACCACATCTCATCAGCATTCAAATTCTTAATAAGCGGTGCAAATTCCTTATCAGTCAGAGCCGTGTGAAAGGCTGTTGGCCCCCCACCAAAAAAATCCATATGGGGCCCTTTAAGATCAGCAAGCATTTAGGCAGATGCGTGCTTTTTCGAGGCAGTTGCAAATTAGCCCCTTGAGCAGCGCTATGTCAAAACCTAACCAAGCTAAACTAACAATGTACAACTTAGGGTAAAATCACTTTATTGAACTGCCAATGCAAAATAAGTGAAAACTAAATTTATCACTTGCTAGTTGTTATCATCAATAAAGCGAAACCAATATCTCTTCTTGTAATGTGATAGGAAATTATTTATGATGTAATTAACCTGTTTGATGTAGTTGTCGTACTTGCATCAACTATAGTATACCACAGGGGTGTGCAACCTGCGACCCAAATGCAATACAACAAAGTAGATTTTTATGCCGGTCACCAGTACTAGACAGCTGGTGTGAAACGAAGGCGCGGCCGGCGGTCTAATCTGTTTAATTGCGTTTGGCACTTCAGTAATAAAAGTTGCACACCCCTGGTATACGACAATATGTGAAACCGGCAGTCTCAATAATGCTTGTGATTTGCATCCCGACGATCACAGAGCACCTGGTGGTCGCTGTACAGCCTCATCATTTTAATAGCCAGTCTCAATGCAATCAACTTGGTGCTTTCACCAAAAGCTGACAGGTGGAAGCAGTGCGTAGAACCAACTGCTTCCCAATACTCCCTCTGCCTTCATATGAACGAATTTGAAGTAAAATTCTAATAATAACGAATTTATTGGAATCTGACACCATCCATCTTCATCATGACATATAGCAAGTGAGATTAAATCTGAAGAGGCTTTTTCAGATCGAGCAAGCGAGCGTTAAACTTATCGAGATTATTCCCGGTTTTTCTGGTCGAAACTTATTAGACTGTCTCAGCAAAGTCTTCACAGACATATATATAATAAACTGACACAACAGCCTTCCTTCGTTTCAGCTTTACATAACTTGTCTTAAGTAGCTTTCACGAAAACGTTTTCAGCGTTGAACTACAAACCTGCTCTCTATCTGTACGCAACCACAAAGCGATTGCACAACACTCCACAGCACATTCATTATGACGTAAATTTCCCCGAGAATTTCAACGCACAAGGGCGAAGCCAGCGAAGTTAAGTGGGGAATGTCAAGACTTCATTAACAATTGGCCTTCTTCTGACGTAACCCCAACTTTACAAAAACTGCTATAGTGTCCGAACGTTCGCAATTCTTTTTCGAAATTAACGAATCATGATACTACATGCTTAATCTACCGGCTCTGCATTGAGGGCAAAAACCAGAAGACTAAAAGTCAAGGGCAGAGAGACGGCTCTAACATACTAATACAATATATATTGTGGGGCCCCTACGAATGGTCGGCGCCCACCCCGACCGGGGGGTACGGGGCTGCCTTGCCACGGCACTGTTATCAGTGATTAGTGGTGTAAATTCTTTATTTAGTAGTGGTCAAAATTCTTAATTAGTACGCATCTGTCTATTAGTAGTCCAAATATCAACGGTCAAAGAAAGCTCACTGGTTTCGTTGAGATTTTTTCACCAGCATGTGATGGATCTCTATTGACGTGTCAGTTGTATCAACATTTACCCTCTTTACACTGCACTTATCGGATTGACGCGTGAGCGATTCGTCGCCCATGGCTTACCTTCGTGAACACACTTGCGAACTCGATATTGGGGCGTTTTTACACTGCAAGGACTCAAAGATTTGCTTCGTGGGTTTGGCCTATGGTAT
>JGI24159J19872_10007167_pt1 | contig 14606 bp, 7 predicted proteins | sample Ectturendosymbi4_FD_19872 | JGI IMG/M metagenome (IMG submission 19872) | reverse complement strand
ATATGTTGCGTTTTCCCTAATACACCAAGTACATGTCAATACACTTTATTCATCTCAATATTCATACTATAACTTTTGTAAATCATTAATATAGTACACATTTAAAATACACACACACAACACATTTCGTCACTGACTGTTGTAACCAACTTGGGTTGACCATTTGCTCAGTTTGTTTCATCAATGTTGGTTCACTGCTAATTTCACCATTTTCTGAGCCATTCATGTTATGGTCACGTGTTACCATAACACTACATTGCTCATTACCGTCCACACCTTCGCTGTTGTTATTATTTCGCTTCACATAAGCAAATATGCTATTTTGCTTCATCTGGCTTGATTAAAATAGTAAAAAGTTGGGTTTCATACTGTTTTTACTTTATTCCGGCAAAAGTTGAACAGCGGCTCTAGTTTGTGACTCAGTCTATACTCTCTACTAGACTCAGGCTGTCTACTTTCTACTCAGTCTACTCTACTATGATCTGTACATCGGCAGCATCGTATTACTATGAAACAACAACGTTCTTCTTTATCGCACAACAATGAACAACAAGTGACGCAACAACTCCCAATATTTCTTGTTCCGCTATCTGCACTCAACCTACTGTATAACTAGCTGGCCGACTTGGAGTCTAAATGCGGCACGGTGATCCGAAAAATTTCCTAATGACCCATCAACATAGTGAAGCATGAAATCATTTCCCCCAAAAAACGAGGAACCCTCACGGAACCCTTAAAACCCAGGAATCCACTACAGGTTTTGCGGAACTCTAGGGTTCTGCGGAGCCCCTGTTGAAGAGCAATAATATAGAACAGCGTGGTCCAAACACTGGCACGCGGGCCGCATGCGGCCCGCGGACAGTTTTTGTGCGGCCTGCGAACGCTTTCTGTGTCCCGTATATTACACAAAGTCATAAAGACATTGTATTAGCAAGACAACCCTTCCAAGTCATACATCATTGAAGTTCAGGTCGATATGCAACTATTAGGGGGTAACAAATCTTTTTACAATTTATGACGTTACAATAGCTAACCTCTAGGCTAACGCTGCAGTACTCTGACTATAAAGTATGCGTTTATTTTTTATCTTTGTTGCAAGCGTAAACTCTGTAATTAATTTTCGAATTAGATTAGAAGTGCATTGTGGAAGTAATTAAGTAATATTTAGTAAAGTATAACAATTTAACAAAAAATAAGTGTCAGCGAAAAACAGAAAGTTCATTTCTAACTGGGAGCAAACCAGTGTCTTGTTGTGAGATTGCAAGTAATATTCGTTCCGACGGAGTTTTTATTTAAAGAGGCATTACAGCACCAAACACGGGAAAACACACGAAAAATTTCGGAAATTCTAGGGAAGCATTTTGAAATAATTGAAGGGTAACAAGACCTGTAACCAATGTTCCCTCCAATCTTTAATAATGCTGCGCGGAAAAGCAAGCGGGTGCGCTGAATCACAATTTTGCTGAGCAGAAGTTATTAAATCTATTACAGCGGGCGGTTAGCAAGTAGTGGAGACTGCGCTAAGCACTGCTGCAACTGCGCAGAGGGATCTTAGCAGCTGCGCGGCCGCGCAGGCGCGCAGCTTAGAGGGAACATTTCCCGCAGCCAGGGGTGGAACCGGGCGGTTGCACCCGCTTGACAGACTTTGCACTGAAGATGTGCTCGTGATTTTCGAAAGTGCTTTCTCAATCATGACGCGACTGAAAACCGACACAAATAGAATGGCTGATAAAACCTGCATGCCTGCTTGCGTCTGCCGACTGCGGAAATTAAAGCGGACATTGACTTTATAATCAAAAACAAGAAACAAAATTTTGTTTTGTTATTTTGTTGGTGTGTTGTGTATCTTTTTTCTAGCAGAAAATCTCTATTTTCAGTCGCAAACAAACAAACAGAAAACTTAAAAATTACCCTAGAATTAAAAATTGCGTTAGGCATGCAGCAAAATTAGGTCTATTAGAACAGCAAACGAGTCTTTTAATTGCAATGGAGTTCCTCTCTTTGAGGCCCGCAAATTTTTCCTCAAACCGTAATGTGGCCCTTCATGCTCGCAGTCTTGGACCACCCTGATATAGAAGCTTGCAAGCCCATGTACCTTATGTTACAAACATCGGACCGATTGAAAGCACTAAAGTAAAGAGTTCGTGCCTTCTAGCATGCCGTTTGCACATTGAAAATGTTGATTTAATATTCATGTTTCTAGAGATTCCTGCCTGATGATCGCTGTTACACGCGAAACCTATCAAATCAATACCCTGTTTCTAATAGATTTGCTTTACAGGAAGTTTCTCTGACATATCAACTTTACATATTTTCAATAACTATACGCTTTAACTGCAATCTACTACATGAAAGTCATGTCTGAGGTTGAGTAAAAATTTTAACGGCCACAAAAATATTTTTTAGGTCACCTAACATTTGGCTTATCTTGGCGTGGCCTTGCGGAGTTAAGTCTAAAAATGTTCTAATGGAATCATGAAAATATACAGTGTTTAGCAAATTTTTTTCAAAAAGTTTCTTCCTTATTTCGAGCAGTAATGTAACACGTTGCATGCTGCATATTCGCACCACGGAAATAACAAGATACACTGGAGCGTTACTGAATAGGATTTGACTGCAGTGGAGCTATTTGTGAGTGTTAGTATGAAAACTATTGATTTCGCTTGTGCAGTTAGTAAATTTGATCAAGCCTCACAGCTACACCAAGACAGGATCCTGTTGATATGCCGATAATCATACACTTGATGTTTTTTAAGCTTTGTTGTTTTTTTCGCAGGTGGTGGTACTACCCGTGGAATGTTGTCGATGGTAAGGCTCCAATTTCCATGTGTAACATTGAGATATGTTTGGATTTCCAACCAACTATACCAGGATGAAAAACATCATTTGCTTTTGTGAATATCTTTAAACTTACCCAGTGGCTCGACATGGAGTGGGTTTACCGGCAAAGATTTTGAACAACGCTTTCATAAGAATTTGAGACTTGATCATAGCAGAAAACCCTCAATAATGTTAAATACGTTTTTGAAAATCGTCAGTTTCATTTGTAGCCCACAACCTTACGTTCATTACCCACGAAGTTCCCGCTATGTTGCTGAAATATGACTTCTGGAGGCCATATATTTATTGCTTACAGTTAAATACGACTTTTAAGTTCCATGTTTTTGCGAGGAAACGTATAGAAAAATATATTCAGCGTGCTGATAACTGCAAAATGTACTAAAACACTCACCAAAAAGTTGTTAGTCGTAAACAGTTGCTCTTTAATTTTCGATACACAGTTTGGAAAATTAGGAAGCTGTTTTTTCATGTCTGTGTTCGTTTCGATAAATGTTTTGTGGCTGGAATTAACAGAACAAAACCTCTCCAGAAGACGATCGCAATGCAACGGTAATGACGTCAATGTCCGTCAGTTCACTGATCGTGAATTGTTGACGGGCTCAAACATCCAGGAGTTTGAGAAATTTCGGCATCTGGCTCAGAAGAAGATTTGCAAATTTCAGGTCAGTTCTTGGCTGAAAACGATTTCGCCCTATAATGTTATCAAGCTGCTCATTTTCTTCACTAAAATCGTGTGGTTGATATTTTAAATTTTTAATGTCATTAAAAGGTCTTAATTCGTGGTTTCTGAAATTTGGTCATTTAAAACTGTTCGAAACATAAAATGCAAGCAATCAGACATAGTTTAAAGAAAAGGCATTGAGCAACAAAGAACCACTACTTAGACGGCATTTGCAATTTTACATCTGCCCATACCAGCATTAGATCAGTTGTCTTTGACATCAACCAAGGAAATTTTTGTTTCGAAAGTATCCTCAAGAAACCTCATGTGCCTTCTTAAGCAAAACCGACAGCTTTTTTTAAAAGTAGGAGCAGAATTTCATGTTAGCGAAATAACCACATCTACGTTTCTTTTCTGAATATTCCCCCAGCGGCTGACTCGTGCTCCTTGTCAAGCAAAGTAAGAGGTGCAACGTACGTGGGCAATTTGATTTAATCAACCGTAAAAAGTGGCAAGCAAGTTACTCGGTCTCGTATCAGGTTAATTTTAGCTATTGACCTATTGTTGCCAAGATTTTCGTACTATGATTAAAACATGTACCTTAGCCCGAGTGACGTTGCCGGCCTGGAGTCACCCTGGTATAAATAGCGCACATACGCAATTTTGATTTGGTAAAGCGTGGCAAGCAAGTTACTCGTATCACGTCAATGTCAGCTATTGACCTGTTGTTGTCGAACTTTCCGTGCTATAAACTCAATTGAAATCGCTCACCTTGGAGTCCTATTGTTACATAATAAACAGTTTCAAAACTTTTCAGATTTGAAAAACGCGTGTTGACACACAAGTTTAAAACCAACAGTTATTCGCTGAATTCGTCGTTTTTCACTGAAAACGCAGAACCATTCATGAAAAAAACAGTTAGTGCAAAACTAAAATCAATCGTGAAGTTACCCAACTATTTTATTCTTTCCAAGAATCTTCAAATATGTTTGAACTTTGGCCAAGCGCGTGCCAAGAAGTTGTCTGACAACAATCTTTCACAAAGCTTTAAAAGCCCCTCCAAACACTTCTGTAAATTCGAAGAAGGCAGCAGATGTCAAAGAAATTTTGTTTTTCAAAACATGTATAACAAAATTTGTAAAATAACGCAAGGTTTGCAATATCCTGTTTTTTTATCTTAATCTGCTCCAGGAAAATTAAATGTATTTTTCTGTCAAAAGTTAAGAATCTCATGCTAGGGGTAAGGGCTGCTGTTGGTAAGCAAGCTCTTATGTTAGATACAGTGAAGGTTGATCTGCTCCAAGATTATGTAAGTAAACAAATAATAACAATGGAGCAGAACAGCAAGTCACTTCACATTAGGCGTCGCAGTTCTTTGTCTGAAGGACTCTTGATCTTCCGGAAGTTGGACTTCATTGTACAAGCAACTATAATTGTCCAAAACTGAGATTAGGCCTCCTTTCAAAATCAAGTTAAAACGGTCGATTGGGATAAAAAATTCTGCAAACACCAGAAAGGTATAAAATTGTAAGAAAAATGCTGCTGTTGACATTTGCCACCGGTAATAATCAATATGGTTATTCGCAGGCTGTTTTTGAATTGCAGAATCCTGATAATTGTGCCAAGGCGCGCAAGCTTTTGTGCGGACAGAGAGCGCGGTGCGGTCTTGGTTGCGAACTTCACCACATTGGAATCTGTTTATTCCTCGCGCTTGGGACAAACAGGACCCTCGTTCTTGACACCGATGCGTCCACAAATCGATTACTGGAAAGAACGTTCCTTCCACTGAGTGGAACATGTTATGGAATAACGGCGGCCGACCTTGACGAGGCTGTAACTATCAAAGGTTACGATTCAAATTTCATGTGAATCGCATTTGCCTTTATAAAGCAAAAGAGGCATCCTGCCGTAAGAGTAGAACTTTAATTTGCAGATACGGAACTAAAGTCTAACTTTGCAGTTGATTCAAATTTGTTATGTTTTACAACATATCTCAATTTTAGGCTGGTTTCATTTCAATTTTTGTTTCATGTGTTGTTGTTTCTAAAAAGTAAAGGAGTCTGGAATATATATCTGAGGAATTCAAGATAATGCTCTTTAACACAAATTATTGTCAAGTCATTTGTGGTATTTTGAACTTCACACAATCAAATCGCATAACGTATTTATGTCTGGAAGTAACAAACAATGTAACTTTATTTAAATAACTTCCCAATCTTTTTTACATTAAGGGATCAGTTTGTACATTTATTTGTGTGAAGGCATGCTAAACCAATAATCCCTTGTGACTAAACATTTCATATCTAGTTATCAATCTTCAGATAGTCAACTTGTCTTTACTCTTTATGCTACATCTTGGTATATTTAAATTTGGAAAAATCATTTCAGTGATAAAAATTGAAGGTCTTTATTAAAATTGCTCCATGTTTCACCTAAACACACTCAAAAGCGTTTGCCAGAAAATCAATCAAGGGCTATAATATACGCCAAATATTCGGTGATAATACAGAACAGTATAAAAACACTGCATCATATTTATTAACCGCAGGTTTGAATTTAGAGATTTTGTTTCAATAACGCGATTGACCGAATATCAGTTTGATACCACCGTCCGCGCTTTCTGGGTTACGTCTTTGGAATTTTATAAACCTGATTTTCCTTCAACCTGAAAATTAAAAAATAGAATATGCTGCTTTTGTTCTAGAGACCCTAGAAAAGAATTATTTTCCTGTCTGGGACTTTTCAGACGTTGGCATACCAAAAAAGATGATCATTATGCTTGTTTCTTCCAGGCACATACTGGTTTTCCATTTCAGGCAATGGATACCACGAAACAACTCAACACAATTGAGTGGTGAAGATAACAATTAAAAACTTGTTTGATCCTTTCACCCTTTACTCCCCATTTTCTCTTCCCAATATCTTTCACAAACTCCTGGGTACAAAAAGCAAAGTGCCGCACAACTGGTGGATCGGACAAGTTATGTTGTACATTACAAGAATGCAGCAAAGCGTTATCAAAGATCTGGACACGTTGAAAATGAAAATGCAGTTCACTCATCCGATCGTCGGGTAAAACCTGTCGCCGCTGTGTCGTTACCCGGTCATCATTGCATGGTCTGTTTTGCATTAACAATTCGAGAAGTCAACTCTTGGCAACGTGATGTTTCTCTTTCTAAATTGTAGTGATATTAAACTCTCTTTAACGATCGTGGCTTTTGAAGTTGTGATCGGCCATAACTCGCGACCAGTTTGCGCTAGAGAGTCAGTGAAGGCATTGTCGGTTTCGGAAGACAGCAACACATCTTTTGAGGTATGTTGCGCGTACACACAAAAAATGTCAGTGATGACAATCACTTTGCGAAAGTAATTGAAAAACATGAACTTTTTTTGGTGGGGGCATCTTTGGACCCTTCAAATGTCCCTTCTTGGATATTTGAAGGGTAAACATCTGAAAATTGCATAACAACTTTTCTTTGGTACCTTACAACATCCTACCAAATTTCAAGTGAAAATATTGAGAGGAAAAAAGTTATGGAAGATTTTGCTTGTAATTAATTAGCTAATCCCCTTGTGGATTAGCCAATTAGCTTATTGTTTTAGGCCATAACTTCCCAACCCAACCACTAACGCTAGAAAGTCAATCAAGGGCTCTAAAGATTCTGATTTTCGCTCTAGTTTCCTTTACAAGAAAAATATTAACTACCCCCTTATTTTTTTCAAGCCCCGATGACGTCATCCAAAAATGACGTGAACCCGTCCACTCGTTTCATCCAAAAATCCCCCCCCCCGAAACAGTGATGACTCACTTCGGTTGGAATTTTTTGTTAGTTGGGATCTTCAGACGTAGGCTAGTCCAAGCCAAAAAAAGTTTCGAAAAAGCTCACAGGGAAGCGTGAAAGGAATTTTTTGGAAAAATTCCAAAAAGTCCCTTCCGGAAAGTAAAAAATTTGCATTTTTGTCAAAAATTTCACATGCAAAAGTACATTTTTTAAACTCATCGGATCGATTGCTGCCTTTCGAATCCGTAGATGTCTTCATTGAATCTCTAGCCTACCGCAATCCATTCGTGGGTTATGGCCGATCATAACTTAAAAAATCACGAATGCGGGCGTTAAAGGGCTTTAAAAGTGACGACAGAAAAAATGTGTAAAATTTTGAAAAACGAAAAAACAAAGCCCGTAGAGATTTAAATAAGCTCAAACTGTGCATTACTACATTTAAGCGACACACCTTGTATTACATTTTATTTTAACAATTTTCATGCATCTTCTTTAGAGGGTTAGTTTACTTTGAAAAATAACAAGTAAATTGCCACTTGAAATTTTTCCTTAAGCCTTGATCACGTTCATCAAAAACCCCGGGGCATCATTTAGTCATAACGTCACACCACAGGGACGCAACCAGCTGATATTTTCGGGAGGGGCAAAATGAATGCAACTTGTACTATATTCGGGGGAGGTAAAATGATTGTAACTTGTTTTCGTACCTAACAACTAAACGTGCTTTTGAAAATTTTTGGGGTGGAAATTGCTCGGCGGCACCCACCCCGATTGCGGGCCTGCCTCACAACAAAAAGTTCAAACCCAAAAGTTTCCGCAGTTTTTTAATCGAAGATGTTTCTTTAAAGAATTCGATTAGTTCTCTATAGCTCTACCTGGCGGCAAGTTATGATTGGTCCGAGCCACAATATTGGCTTTGCATTTTTGAAAGGGTTTATGAAATTGGAAAACGTCGTAATGTGCAAAGATATACAGGCATCATCCTTCTAAACAGCAATGGCTGCTAGCATAAGATATAACGCAAAAGTGTGACACAAAATGAGTAATAAACCTTGCCACACGTATCTCAGTGCTGTTGTCAAAATGTACTTAGGATAAACTGTCTAAATGTACTTAGGATAAACAATATACCAAGTATGATGATCCGATCTGCAGCATAAATGCCAAACAACTGCTTGCAGCATCCACGTCCGGCGTACTGACAAGAATTTGGAAGCAGATTACCACCCGTTGTCCGAGTGTATGGAACACGTGACCAAGTGGTTCGACAAACACGAGCCAGCAACGACAGGAAATGTACCGAGAAAGGTGTTTCTTGCAACGGATGATATCAATGTTTATAAAGAGGTAGTGAACAGGTGCTGAAGTATTGTAGTATTTACAAATGTTTTACAATTCGGAGATGTGTGCTTCTAAGATATTAAACCGACATTCTATTTGATTAAGAGCTGATGACGCCTACTTAGTAGGCGAAATATATACTGTAAGATCTTAGTGTCTGATTCTTTGCTGAGAAAGGATTCCTTCCTTTCGGTAGACAGTATTTTTCAGAAACATTAGGTAAACGCATAACTAGGAACATTATCTTTGAAACTCAAAAGTAACAACTTATTTGCAAACTTGTTGTTAGGTATACCGATTATACGTTCATTTATTCTCGCCAACACATCATCAGTGCCGAAGTGTCGTCACGTGGCAGCGATGTAAGCTGGAGGGGAATAGCAGAGGACGTGTACCTTCTGAGCGAGACCGATTTTCTTATTTGCACGTTCAGCTCAAACGTAAGTTTGCTTGCTGAGCAATACGATTGCATGAAGTAGCTGAATTCGTTTTTCCTGGAAAAAACACTTTGACCAAAAGTCTTGATTGACGAGGTGCTTTGTTCCAATCTTATGCAATAGGCGTCTGAATTAAATTTATAGGCCATTTTTTTCATTTCATTAAAGTTTTCATTAAAGTGCTGCAGCGACATAGATGCAAACTATTTCCTTGCTCGTCAAGTTCTTTGCGCTCACAACTTTTTCAAAAACAACCGAGTCCGAAAGTATGGTATGAGTTTTTCATGCTGGTGTGGATTTGCTCATATCGTGCGGATTTGCTCTTTCTAATCGCGTTAAAAATTTTTCAAAGACCAAGGTTTTTTCGTGATATTTTAAGTACACCAGTAGAACAGATATCACTGTTTCCGTGACAATCTCAATAATGTAACATTCGTGCAGTAGAATTTTAAGGAACCGGAAAATGAAACACGTTAACTACTTATCATCAAGCCTGGCATGACTGAGGAATTGCAGTACATTTTGACATTTTCCACCTTTGAAACAATGCTCAAGCTAGAAATATATGGTGAGTAGTTGCTGCTCAAGTTAAATTCCTACGCATCATAAGCTTTTTACCACAAACACGAACGCATTTACTGATTAGTTTTCTTGAATAGTAACCCAATAAGAAATCCGTCAGTTAAAAAAAACTGCTTGTTTGCATGATTCAAATTAGGTTGCAATTTCATATTGGGAAATGCTGAAATCCAGTAGTTATTTTCATATCTTCGTGCTTAGACAAACTTCCAGACGTTCTGATCACGTGGACGAACCATCATTGCAGGGATCTCCATATTCGATGGAGAAGTGGTTTGACATCCAGGCTCTTATGATATTAACAGCTGCGTACTTGTTGAACTCTTTTTAGTTCCTACGCATAGGTGAGGATCTGGACAATGACCGTTATGAAGACTGAAATCTTGGAGGGGTTTGAAACTCCTTGATTTGTGACCACAGAATGATGATGTTCGCGCAATACTGCATTTGTTAATCAACCCGTGTATCATTTTCTTTGTTCTGCTTTCTGTCAATCGTAAGTACTCCCCAGAGTATTTGGAACTCGCTATTTTTAGCGTGCTCTGACTTTTGTAGAGACAGAATTCCTTAGTTTTTTCAGTGCTAAATGACATTCCACCTTCATCATGCGCAGCTGCATGCAGTAGGTTACCAATTACGTTCATGTGGGAGATCCTGGTCAGATAATGTAGACCAGTGCTCTTCAACTTTTTCGTTACGGGTGCACCCTTAAAGATGTTTTGACGAACTCATGCACCCTATTTACTTAAACACTTAAACTCATGCACCCTATTTACTGACACTTCCCCGTGGCCCCCACGTAATTGCGCCCATGTCTGTATGTACCCTGGTCTAAATAAGCAAGTCCCCTAATTCAGTAACTCAGCTAAATAATTCAATTCATAATGGCTCATAGTCTGTTGCTTATGAATCACAAATAATAATCTAGATACAACAATTAGCTTAATGTGATGTGATGCTTATGCACCACAGTTTAGAATCTGCAAAGTCTCGGTTAAATCCTGAAAGTCATTGGTTGGTTAATGGTTCATTTTTTCTAACAGAAAGTTTTTGTAAAAATTATCTGTTTAGTGTGACAAGTTTGTGATGCACCTTTGTGAACACTTTCTTAGTGGGGCACCCTACGCATATTTTGGTGCACCCTAGGGTACACCGTGCACACCGGTTGAAGAGCGCTGACGTAGACAACACCGGACCTCCCTCAAAGAGCAAACAGTTGACTTTGAGGCCGGCGAAAAAGACACCCTCGTCTGGGAATGCTTAAAACTCAATCACTATTTTCTGAAGAAAATTAGCGACCATACGTAGTACGTATTACGTACCATTAAAAGAGTTCAACAACACCCACAGCAAGCTGTTTTGACTAATTGCTATTGCTACGGATATAAACGTCCTTGCAGTAATGTAATGACTATCTAGCCAATAGCAAATTATCCGATGTTTTCTCAAGGGACAACCGGTCCCATCTTTTAGCGGTCGACTAAGAAACGTAGACGTCTTTTGCATACACCCTAGATTTCTCCACATAATTGTTGAGTGAAAATTTGGTCTTTAGTGCTACGGCCAGTACGGAAACCGCATTGTGATTCCTCCAGTTTTGGTTTAGTTACCCCGCGGCATTTTTCCAAATCGCTTGGGATAGATTTTTTAAGAAGGCTGAGGAGACAAAGTCCCTGCGCAGCGGTTAGTACATTTTCTTCTGTCTCCTTTCGTCTGAATAGGAATGATCACACCTGTTTATCATCCTTCAATGACCTAGATCGCTAGGACACTTGACACAATCAATTTAGATCTAAGCAGCATAGATTATTTGCCGCAGAGACGACTAATGTTTTGCTGAAGCACTTTGATGACTTAACAGTAAGTGTAATCGAGTTTCTGTCCGAAAAGTGTATCATCTTTATATCAAGAATTTCCTAACCACTGCTGTGTGTTCACAAAGATGATATGCTGTCTGGAAGGTCTTTTCCTACGTCCTTGTCCACCCGAGTCCCACACTTTAATTAATAGAACCTTTTAGTCCTGCACATACGTGTAAGGCCGGTTGATTTTTGCAGACGTTACTTACAGATAACCAAGTAGTGATCGGTCGACAGTTCTTTAACTCTTTCGTCGCGAATGTGCAACACTACTTGGAACAGGTTAGCTGAGACGATGCAGAAATCAACCATTTTCCCAGCGAATCTCTGCACCAGGCGTACTTGTGCAAATCTGTGTGCTGGAAAAAAGTTCCTAATGCAAAGTGCGTTGTTGCAACACGATTGCAGAAGCTTTCGGTTATCGGTTAGATTGGCATTACCATGCTGACCGGTGGCACACTTCCACTCACAACGTCAATACCAACCTGAACATCAATCTTTGCGGATTCGTTAAATTTAACCTAGTGGTGGACAAATTTTCATAAAAGGGGCACAAGCCAGTCTTTTGCCAAACCAAACGAGTTTTAAAAGAAACTTACACAAGTCATTACAGAACACTACTTGTTTATACATGATTGTCTGTGAGGACAACACCAAGTAGAACAATCCTATCTGTGATTGGTCTATCTTAGTGGTGAACCGCGACACTGGTTAAACAAGGGGAAAACCCACCACGCTAAGTTTTCTTCTCTTATTTCGCGATATTGATTTCAAAGAGTTGGCGGACCGGATGAAATGGCTTGACTGGCCGGATTTGGCCCCCGGACCGTAGTTTTCCACCACTGTTTTAATCCTTGACAGGGCATTACTATTTTTCTCGAATTTTGGTACTGTGGAGTTGAGTTTGGGTTATATACCTGTACGAAGTACAGGTAGCAGCTTCAGCATATCACACACTTCCTCCAGTGGCATGGATTTCAGGTTGCCGGATGTCCTTGAGCACCAAGGACTTTCCTTGAATTGCCATCAAAACTGCTTATGTCCTCGATCCTTCAAAGACAATTTATTGTCCTTGAGTATTTTCAGCGTTCTTTACAGTTCTTGAACAGTTGTGAAATTGTTCATTAATGAACTATTTATTGCACTTACCATTCAAGGATCAAGACTGAACAATGTAATTGAACAGAACAATGTGTAGATTTGTTCCATCTTATCGTAAAAAGTGCCAATTGCTGTTCAGCAATGTTTGTTTGAAAAATCTGCCACACCGCTATATCCTAAAAGTATTCAACGTAGGCATGAAGTAAAATTTCAATAATCACAAAATGACAAAATGTCCTTGAAAAAATTTCAAGTGATCTGGCAATCCTAGACCAGAGGCGGATCCAGCCAGTTAGGTTAAGATTAAGGGGGGCGATTTCAGTAATATTTGGCAGTCAAGTCTCATAATGGCTTCGCTACTGTAAGAGAGATCAAGTATACTTCAAACACTGCTGTGACAAAACAATAGATGACAAAATGGCCTTTTATCGCGAATGCTGTTTTCCGAATTGTAATAATCATGGTGAGTAAATTTACTTTCGTAGCAGGCCCGCTCCTGCCCTAGATGGATTCTTCATACAGGCTACCAGCGTGGGATTTACGAGTGCCACTACCCCAGTCTGCGAAGACATTCCTGTGTCAACGCCGGAATAGGAAAGCTTTCATGCGAGCACTAAACGCCCCAAGTCGTCGCGGCAACAATGCATCGTCTACACGAGGTGGCGAGACGACACCCCAAGCACACACAAAATTCCACACACTTATCATCCAGCTACATAGCCTCAACGCTAAATTAAAGTGATCACGACAGTATCCAGTCAATGTCGTTTGATTTCCTCAACTCGTTCTTGGCCCCGTGTGAGTGAAGTGATGTTCCGATTTCCAGTCACCAGGTTATGACACGATTTCCGGTTTTTAAGTGTTTACAAGAGTAGAAACACTTTGCGCTGACTCCTTTCGTTATTCAAGATGCGTAGTGACGCAACGTGGGGCTTCCATTTGTGGATAGTTGGTGGAGGTGACTGTCACGGATTTATCGAAATAACACATCTGTTTAAAGCCCGGACGCAGTGTTTGTTGACGAAAGCCACGGCGCTTGCGCGATGCTCTTGATCGGGCTCGGACATTTTATGTTAGTAACTGCGCAAGTAAAACATTTCGGTAACCCGGTCGCGGCATTTGAACAACAAAGTCTGTGAGATATTGAGCGTGCCACAAAGTGGCGTTGCGGCGTGCAATATTTACGTCGAGAGTCGGGTTGCCAGATGGCCAGTATTTCACCGGTCTGGCCGGTATTTTACTGCAAACTTGGCAGTGGCCGGTAAGAGGCCAGTATTTTAAAAATCCGTGCCTGCAGCACGGAAATTAAAAATACCAGCCTCTTACCGGCCACTGTCAAAGAAATGAATGCATTGTCTAAAAAACGTTGTTTTCAAAATTGTTATTCGAGCATACCATGCCATTGAATATGCATTTACCAATTACGACACAACTTGGATCTGTCACTGTTGAACCAATGGCCGCTATTTTTGCAAAACGCATCTGGCAACCCTAGTTGAGAGGCCCGGCAATTGTATCTGCTTTATTGGCAGACACACATCAATATAGGCCTACTACACATGAGAGGAGAAGACGAGTGTGGCGCTATCACTTTTCTTGGAGCATCAGAATCGGAGAATATTTCGGTGCCTTCTGCCACATATCCACTTTAATTTATTACCAATCAAATTCTTCTATCCATTTTATGAAAAGTGATGTTTTATTTTGCTGAGAAGAACGTGAGAAGTAGATTGGAAACGGTTGAATGCGTTCAACTCGTAAATCAATCAAAAATATTTATCAATGCGTTGCGGGTTCCACAGTTAAACCCAGAAGTTAACGGTTTTCTCAATAAAAATATTGTAACCATGATTTCCAGTCAGAAACAACCAAAAAGAATTGGGGGCACCCAACGCCCCAAGCCCTCGTGGCATCGATCAATGTCTCCACAAGGTGGCGAGCCGATACCCCAAGCACGCACAAATTTCCACACACCAAAATGTTATAATGTTGTCTGCTACGGCTG
>JGI24159J19872_10007165_pt1 | contig 14607 bp, 5 predicted proteins | sample Ectturendosymbi4_FD_19872 | JGI IMG/M metagenome (IMG submission 19872) | reverse complement strand
TATTGCCTTCCGAATCCTCGTTCTTTCTGTAAGATTCATTGTTCCCTCAGTTGTGCAGTGTTACCTTGTGCATTGGTTAAATATCTTGTCAATCGCACGGCCTATGAATGATGAGAGTACAGCGTGGTTTTGTGTTCAACATTGCTTGAAACCACTAACTGATATTAATGTGTGCTTCTTGTATTAACTTTCGGTGTTTTGTCATACTTTTGGTTGTTTTTTTGTAACATTTTACTGCATCGATCATACCATGCACATTTATTTTGTTGGCAAAAAATAGGTGATGTTGGTTTTAAGATCTTTGTTTGCAGAACCGTCACTTTGGTTATAAGAGTATTTGGTCGCCGTTCAGTTGTAATGTTCATTGTGGATGTGGAGTTCTTGCCGAAATGTTACACTAGAAATGGGCATGTAGCCTTGAAAATTGTGTTTATTGGCAACAGTGGTGCCAAACCTGGGGTTTTGACCCCCAGATCTGCTGATTTTAAAATGCCTTTCTGATTTTTCAACTGGACATCTGCAGTTTGATAGATTTGAATACGTAGCGGTGATTTATGATAGGGCAGCCTGCAATTTGAATCTGGGTTTTTTTGTCTTTATTTCGTTTTGTAATTTCGATGTTTTCTTTAAAACTTAGCATTGATTCTTTATATTTCCATAATAAAACAATTACAGTATTGCTGCATTCGTGCTGATATAATATGTATGTTATTTTCTTTTTAGATTGGCGTAATATTCTTAGTGTTCTGTTTGCATGGCAATCAAAATTATCATATACTTTTTTCCATTGCTTTGAATTGGAATATGCTTTCTATAACATTCTCTGATTTGTATTCATCTTGATTCTGTTAATTATTGAAATAACTCTATGAAATTCAACTAATATGAACAAAATGTAATAACTAGGAGCTATACAAGTGTAGTTTAATCAATCAAGTGTATGGCAATCCATTGGGTGCCTTGTAAAAGACGGACATCTGTCAAGCAGCGGATCTTTGTTACAGATATAAAAAGACGTAACCGGAATTATAAGAACCGATATTTTACGGTAAACAATAAGACCATATAGTGGTAGTAAAAATAATATTTGTTCCTAGGGTAATCCCTGTAATTTCAGCACCATCGGTCTCACACCAAGATGATTCTATTCTTGATAATAACCTCCAGTGACACCCAAATTCAGGTGTGAACGGTTATGAAAATATGAAAAGTCAAAACATCACAACTGTTTAGCACTACATCATTAGGGAAAGGTTATACTATATCAAATTTCTCTGACAAATTTTTTTTTCTGTTGTATCTTTACCTATTTCTTGTGTAACGTGGTATTATTCCACTCCAGTTACATCATCATACATCTGTTAATGACATCTGCGCTGATGGACATCCGTTCTTTACATTGTACCATCCACTACCCTTTTGTTGAGCTGCCTTTCAAAGAAACTTGCTGATATGTTAGGTGACCCCAGGGAGTGACAGTGGCTCCACCAGCACTTGTCCCTGGCTGTCGTCAGAGGGAACGTTGCCAGCATATTTGGCCTATATGTATAGGTTGGATCTGATTTTGTGTTGTGACAAATCTCACTTCATTTGTAACTCTTGATACTTCAAGAAAAAAAAGGCAGTGTCTATTTTGCCGCCAAAATGCCGACGGCAACGGCTTGGCTGGAGCTATTGTGCCGTCAGTCTGAAGCTTGACAGAAACGAAGTAAAAACAAAAGATAAACACTAAAGCTAAACCCTAACCCAAACACTAATCCCTAACCACTATCTGTAACCCATATCACTAACCCCTCACTGTAGCACTAACCCTAAACCGTAATGTTAACCCCTAATGTTAACCCCTAACACAAACCCTTCACCTTAATGCTAATCCTTCACCCTAATGCTAACCCCTAACATAAACCCCTAACATTAACCCTAATGCTAAACCAAAGCCCTAGCCATAATATAATGCTGACCCCAACCTCAACCCCTAACCGAACCCTAAAAAGGTAACACCTAATGAAAAAGTTTCAAAAAAAGAAAAGTCACTAAGGTGAGATTCGAACTGAAAACCGGCATACTAGACATGAAGCATAACCACTACACTATGACCAGCACACTGATTGCGTGACAAACTGACCTTTTCATTCGAATTGCGTCAGACTGGCAGCACAATAGCTCCAGCCGATCTGTTGCCGCCAGAAAATCGACGGCAAAATAGACACTACCAAAAAAAAATCAATCAAAAAACCTTTGAAGTTAAGATGCCTGAAGATTTCTGCATGAAAACAACATGCTATAATCCCAAAAAAATGAAAGATAGTCTCTCTATTGTTTTTGAAAACCTGACCAGGAAAGATCTTGTTGAGCTGAGAATGAAGCTATATAATAATTACAGAAAAATGATGTAGCAAAATTTTTGGTAATTGAATCCATGTGAATCATTAACATTAAATTTTTAGTCTCAAAGCAAGCACAGAGTTTGTGCAACTATGATAATATGGTTGCTGATAGCATGTTGTTAAAATATTAGACCTACATTGAGCAGTGAAAAATAGCCAGTGAAAAGTAGTGTGACTGTTTATTATTTAAATTTAGTTTCCAGGTCATAAAATTTAATTGCTTAAGATGCTACAAAAGTCCATGAAATAAATTGTTTAACCTCACCTTATGTGAAGTAGTCTCTAAATAGTCTTACTGAAGTTAAGGTAAAAATGCTAAAACCCTGAAAAAACGTGCTATGTATGTAACTTAATCATTTTATTAAAACCCTTAACACAAAACGGCAATTTTTTCCCAAGGTTTAAAATTAACTGTATCACTTATCATATGTAGTATTTAATTTAATTTTTCATGTCTTCTCTTTAAAAATTGAATGATTCCTAATATTTGCAAATTGATTTTGACATCAGTTAATATTAGCTGCTTATCAGTGCACAAGAATTATGTATATTAAATGCAGCTTTAAGTCAGGTATACACAAATTTAGCTAGTCTATGTGTTATTACACTAATTGAGGATATTCCATACTTATATGTTTTTAAAAAAAATTGTATAGTATTATGTACTGATATTAATCTTGGATATTTCATGTTTTTCTTAGCATATCAAGTCTTCTAGGATATTTTGAAAGGTATAAGGGTGAATGTGCAGACAACAAAGTTAGCAAGGTTGTTTTTCAAACTGTGAAGTCTGAACTTAAGTTGTTCATCAAGTTTTATGCAGTCTTAAACAAATATTTGTAGTTTTTGCAAGAATATTAACAATACCAAAACGTGTTAATTTTTTTTAAATCTCAAGTACAAAGCAAATTTTTTATTCATTTTGAAAGGTTTGTTTGTAGTAATTTCTGCAAAATATTTGTTTATCATTTTATAACTGCCATCCCTAAATGTTGCTGATCTTTTGCTAAGTTTCACATATATTCTATTGGTGAACATTTTTGTCAGCCCAAGTGCTTCAGTGCATTTGTGCTATGCTTATGGTTTGGAGATTTAGGCATCAACTGGGATATTAAAGATGATACACTTTGCTGCTTGCTATCATTGCATGTTTTTCTTTTAGGAATGAAAAAAGAAAGAACAAGTCGCAGCTTTACTAGATAAGATGCCAGAATTGCGATCATATCTTTCATTTGAGCAACATACTATGAATCTTATTAGAAAAGAAGTACTGTAGTAAAAAATGATCATCTGAACTAAATGTAGGGGAATTAGCTTATCAAATTTTCAAACAATGAACTACTTGTAAATGTAGACTCTTATAATTCATATTTTATATAGTCACAGCTCTAATCCTTGTTTGAGGATATAGCATTTCAGAAAAAGTATGTGGTAAAAAAAAATTACAGGCAAATAAGTTTCTTTTTGCTGTTATTTTTTTATGATGTCCTCAGAGGTTTCAAGCAACGTTGAACACGAAACCACACTGTACTGTCATCATAGGCCGTGCGATTGACAACATATTTAACCAATGCGCAAGGTAACACTGCACAAGTGAGGGAATATTGAATCTTACAGAAAGAATGAGGATTCGGAAGGCAATAGCTACACATTGATGCAGGGGCAAGTGGTAGGCAGTGATAGTGGTCAGTACGTTAAAAGCAGCTAGAAAAAGAACAGGTAAAATTAGATCAAACTTGCATACAGGCCAATATACTGACAGCATTTCCTCTGGCCACAGCCAGGGACAGACGCTGGTGGAGCCACTGGCACTCCCTGGGGTCACCAGACACCTCAACAAGTTTCTTCGTAAGACCACTCTAAAAAGGGGCGGTGGNTTTGTCATACACACCAGTGGTCTCAATTGCCACTGGTTGAAAGTGGNAATTGCTTTGGAGGTCGTAATATTTTTGGCATTTTGTGGCCGCAGAAGCAGCCTGTCTGGTGGAGTCTTTATAGTGGCCATGAGCAAAAGTGTCCACAACTGTTGCATCCCACACCAGGCACAGGCCTCTGTACCAGGGGCCCAAAGTCAGGCCATGCGGCCTCCTTCCATCGTTAGTCAGGCTGACAGGCTCCAAAGTGGAGGGGAGACCAATATGGGTCAATGACCTCTTGAGGATAAAGTTGATGGCTGAATGCCTTGGAAAGCGGCCTGCATTTTTAGTACAGGAGAGGCCATGGAGCCCTAGCTCATCAACAATTTTGCCGCAGCGGCATTTCTGTTTGTTATTTAATTGTTGCTAACATAGAAAAGTTCTGTGCTGTTATTTAATTGTTGCTAACATAGAAAAGTTATTCATGCGTTTGTTAATGCTCATTAAGATGTATTCACATATACAAATATTGTATTCTTAGGTAAGATTGGATAGGTTTAAATAATAACCAAAACATGATTTTGCACTTACGGCCATGTGGCTGAACACAAGGCAAGTGAGATTGCAGTAGTGTACAGATGCAGCTTGAGTAGATGATTCGTTTCAGACTTGTCAAAGCACTAGCATTGTACAAACATTGAAGCAATATGTGTGGGCTTGTTTTATTTGATGTTTATTATATGGCCATGCTTGGTATATCTATATCTGTTAAAACTTGTTCAGTATTAGTTGAACTGACTGCTGTTGTTATTTCAATTTTCTGTTGATTATGATGACAACTCAGGAAGTGGATGCACATTGTTCATTTACTATTGCAGATGTATTAGTGTTTTAGTTTGTAGTTCTATAGATTGTAGTTTGGCAGCTGCTAATCATTTTCCTTTGAACAATCATTCCTGTCTTGTGTGATAATGTAAAACTTCTTCTTGCCTTACTGAAGTGGTTCACCTAAGCAACTGAAATGGACTCTTTTATTGGGGAAGACCCAACTCTTCCTTTGAACTTGGAAAGAAGGTAAAAACCTTGCATGAGTTTCAAATCAAACTGTTATTGTTCTTGACTGTTCAAGTCTGCTACTTTTTTTAAATGGAAGGAATCATGTGTTAAACCTTCATGCAGACTTTACTTAGTACTATGTTATATGTCATACTCTGTCTCTAGGTGGCAATATAACCACTTAGGTACTTCACCACTGGAGCACAGAGTTGAGCACACATTGTGGTCTTTATATAAAGTTGTGGTTAAATGACCTGCTGTTTGTGGTGAATAAACATTTCACATAATTTCAGATGCGTTCTACACTTTTTTTGAAATTAATAGCTACTATATCAAACTTACCTATGTCCAGCACTAACTGTGTAGCTGAACAAAGGGTTGGTTATTTTTCAACATTTTGGGTGTGTTCATATAATGTGCCGTGGGCAATAGCTTCAGTTTTGTTAAGATAAGGTATTAATTATTTTACTTGGTTGTAAGTATGTTTATACATAGCTGTTTTCCTTCATATGATGTGAAACTTCAAAGTTCCTACTTGTAAAATTGGCAAAACCTTGAATTTCAAGCCACTTTTCTGTATAGAGCATGGTTTTCAACCTGGGGGTTGCAACCCCCAGAGGGTTGTGAACCTTTTTTTGAGGGGCCATGAGTATATAATATTTGTACATAGCTTTATTGCATATGCTTTATTCACACTTTTGGTGGGGGTTGTTGGGTTATAGTGGGTTACTATAATGGGTTGCACTACAAAAAAGGTTTAAAACCACTGATATACAGCAACCCAGATGTGATACTTTGGCCATGTAGCCAGAATGCCCCCAAAAACATGTTGAGGTTATCCCTGCTAGCCATAAGAACTGTCACATAGGCCAGCAGAGAACCAGATGGCATAATTACATCTCAGACCTAGCTTGACCGTGCAATGGTGTGGATCCTGCAGAAATATCAGGACTTTATAAAAAGCACATCAGGTTCTGAGGCCTCCAATGGCAGTTGCCCTCATGACCCTCCCAAAAGTAAAGGCAAGTTTGCAAGTGAATGAAGTAAAATTTGTTCTAATTGATAATTATAAATTGAAAGCCTTAAAGATAATTTTATGATAAGGTATTGCTAGTCCATGTTTTCATTGAAAGATGTTTGTGTCAGCAATTAAAAATGAAGAGTTCAATGATAGAATAAAAAGCCTTTCGAGGCCATTTGGATGCGTTAATGTCAAGGGGGTTCAGGTACCTCTGGAAAATGTGTCAAATTTGTATGCAGTGAAGTTTTTCTAGTCCGTCATTATTTGATGGTGATGTTTGCTGGTCTAAACTAGAGGTCGGCAACCTACGACTTGCAGGCTGTATCCGGCCTGCCAAGCAGAATCATCCGGCCTGCAGACCATTTACAAATTGTAATAGCTGTATGGCCCATCTAGTTGTATTATACTTTATGAATCTGCCCTCCTTGGAACTTCTATTGCATACTTCTGTATGTTGTATTTTCCATGTTCTTTATTAACTGGGAAGATCAGGAGGTAATTTTATTATAATTTCATAAATTCCTAAATTTTAGCAGCATCATAAACAGCAAAGGGAATGGAATTGTTGGTGGAAAATTAGTACGGCCTGCCTTACAGAGTATGTTTTTGGCCCCCGACTAGGGAAAGGGTGCCGACCCCTGATCTAAACAATATATTTTATTTGTTACTTTGCTTGACGTTCAACTTTTAATTGCAAATGCCCACATGGTTTTATCAGATTTTTGTCAATATTAAGTGATTTCAGATACATATTAGCAATTTGATATATTTAGCATTGCCGACTAAATATGTAAATATGAGAAAATCATAATTTTGTTGATGACACGTGTGTTGCTGGAATAGTGTCATTCAAGAAGTGAAGACTTCAGAATATGTTTTTACATTGTACTTATTTTTGAAAGTGTTTTAACTGTTTGTTGTGGTTAAATGACACTGAAAGTAATGATCTGCCATTTGTCGGAGGTGAAGTAATGTCAAACATGTGATGATATTGGATTGCACAGTTTCTCTAGGGAATTCATGTAAAGAAAGAGATCTAATCTAATTTAGTCAGTGGTCAGTTTGAGACATCAACATTCATTGTTGGGTACGTAATTGCTGGTAGTCTATATAAGATTCATTCCTGTGCTACCCTGTTTCATGCGCAGTTCAGCTGACCAGTGTCATGGTAGATACAGGCATTGCTAGGCTTGTATTGAATACCAACCAAAGTAGCTATAGAAAACAAAACTGAAGTATTTTTAATGTATGGTAAGGGAGTAGCAAATTTCTCCCACCATCTAATATACTTAATTTTAGGATTTACACAACCCAGCAAAAATTTTAAATTAGATTTAGTGAGAGTTATGACAGATTTTTTGTTAGTTTTCAGTGTAATCAAAAAGTTGTTGTTTGCAGAAAAGAATTTATGTTGAGCTTCAGTGTTCAATAGTTAAGCATCAGTGCATGAAATGAGAAGTTTTGATTTGAAAGCAAGTGTGGCTGTCCAGGCCTGTGTAGAGTTAACTGAGTGTTGGTACGGTAAAAGTTTGTTTAAAACCTGATCATTCTTCAATGTCTTGGTTTAGAATTTATTCAGGAGCAAATTAAAAATGTGAATCAACGTTTGACACTTAGTGTGAAACGGGTCTCACGAAACATTTCTTTCTCACTTGGGTTTTTACTGCAAAACACGCAGTTCCAACCAACACCGGTATGAACTATTCACTGCTATTGCAACATTTTACCATGCATGCTGTTGTCGAACGTCCCGAAGGAATACCCTGTTTATCTCGCCTATTAAATCTGACAGTGATGGATAAGACACGTGTGCCGCTAATGCCGATAGGGGGCGCTTCGCCTTCTTGCGACGAAGGTGGGGTCACTGTTGTAACTTGTTCGATTGTCAAGGTAAGCTGCGTCAACGCGAGCGGCGAGCGGTGTGATCAGCATCAAGGATGGAAAAATTTCTTGCAATAAAAATCATACAAATTAATAATTCGTTGTTTTGAAGCAGCTGCGCTTTGGTTTTTGTTTGTTTTTATTAACACTGGAGTTGACCGAAAAGTTCTCACTTCTTCGAACGGCGTATCTACCTGAGCGCAAACGCACTCTGTACTTCGAAGTATTTAACCAAAAAACATTTTCAAGGCATTCGATGTTGGGTTCGGAACAAGAAAGAAAAATCGTTAAAACTGCAAGGGAACTGAATAATAATTTTTTCCCAAAATAGCCAAGGTTTTGTTTTAACATGATTGTACTGTGGGACATGTATTTTTTTTCCTGCCGCTAAATTAGGCAGCACGCATCGCTAGCAGAGCGTGAGATGTATTTATTCGCGCTGTCTCGCTGCTAGCTCATTACGCCGCTGGCGAAAGTTGTTGCTTTTAGCCACAAGTTGTTCACATGTTGGCCGGGCTTTGTTTCAGTCAAGATGTTGCTCTGTACACTAGTGTAAATAACAACCTCAAGATCTTTCTGTTGCTTCCATCTTGCTGCGCCACTTCTCGCCCGTGGTGCTGCTCGTAAGCTGCTGCGAAGAGGAAATAAATTGACTGCTATGTCGGTAAAGCTGCCAGCTGGTTTGTGACGCAAGGGTTAGAGATACACAGAGGGTAAGAGACGTGCGAAATCAGTTGCTGTTGGTGCAGTGGTTGCCGGGCTGTGCTGCTGTTCTGCTGCTGTCAGCACACTGTCTTGATTTTCCGCGACGCAAGAGAGACAGTCTTCACTGGTCGGATCTTTGTTTCGCGTATGGATGATGGAACTATGGTAGATATGAAGCGAAATCGTTTGAAAACGATGGGATAGTAAAAACTGACGTAGCGCCTTGAAAAACAACAACTCGGACTTTCCTTTTTTGACACGGAATTGTTTTTTTGCTGACGGATTACGACGTTGCGATGTACCCTTTTCTTAAATCGTGGACTGAAGCAAGAAAAAGGTGGGTACTGCAAACCAGTTGTCCATCGAAAGTTTATGTTAAAGCCGCTAAAGTGGAAATACGCGACTGCCATGATCAATGCAAAAATTATCAAAATCTGAAGCAAGGACTGTTGATACCACTGATAGGACTGTCACGGATTTCTCAAAACCATGGGGTGTTTTGAATACTCGGGTGGCCGCTTCAGTGGCCTCCTTTTCCAGAGGAAGCGCGGGTTTGAAAATGAATAATCGAACGAATGGTGCTACTGACTGCAAAAGATACCTTGGGGTTTGAAACCTTTGGTTAGTTTTAAAAAACAAGAGATTGGACAAAAGTTTAGGAAGTCTTATAGGTACGATTCCTGATTTTTCAAAGTGTAGTTAAATTTTACTTCTTTTCAACTTGTTGGTGAGCTGGCATTAATCACTCATTTTCGTTTCAGTGATCAGTAGAAAAAGATTTGTCTTTTTGCATGACAACAATGAAAATGTTTGCTTGGAATCTCGCTTAAATTATTTTAGTATGTTCTTACTGTTGGTCCATAAAGGTTGGTGAGAGCAGTAGCTGCTAAACACGTTCTCGGTTGTTTAATGTGATTTCTTTCCACGGCTGTAACCTGAAGACAGTCTAATCCTACTCCTTATTTTTGCAGCATTGTAAACTGCAGGCAGACAACTCATGACCGCTTTTATGTCCAATCACCTGATAAAAGCTGTAACTTCTCAGACCGACAAAAATCTCTGAAGTAAAATTTTTGACGTTGCTGTGCTCAGATGAAGGCTCCATCGTGCAGCCTACTTGGCACCGAAGGCGTCGCAACCAGTAATGAAGCAGTGCCGTTAAAACTTCACTCGCTTGAGTCAAACGTGGCGCTTATTGCGAGTCATTTCCGCTCGTAACGCTCGCATGCTGAGCTGTGTGGCAGTTTCTTTGCGTAATCCACAGTCACACGTGATTCAGCGCAAGCAAGGACGCAGTAAATTTGAAAAAACAAGCCGAAAACAAGCAATTCAACGGTAAAGCAAGCCCAAAATCCGTTTCACAGGAAAACTGAATAAAACAAAAAACAAGCAAACAAATCACAAAAAAAGCAAATTTTAAAAAAGCAAGTCCATGCCTGAATTGCGTTTCACAGTACATTAAACCATCAAATGTTGCATAAAATTTCGAAAACAGGCACCAGCAAAAATCAATTCCAAAAACAAGCAACCCGCATGTCTTCAAACTAACCTGCAACTGCAGAAAAAACAAGCCCGAAAACCGCAAGGTTTGCAACACAGTTTTCCACGTTCGCGAGTTGAGATTTATCGCAAACGCGCGGGAAGTTTTCGCTTTTTTGCGTCTTCTGCTTTTAATTTCGTGTTGTACCAAGAACTGTCACAGAAAGCAAGTAGTGTCATCTTAAATGCTAGTGTGTTGCTTGTTATCGAACAACCGCCCTGTTCGGGAACATTCTCATTTGAATTGTAACGTCACAAAGTACTGCGTGCATATCCGTTTAAATGTAGGCGAGCACTACGTGCTTGATTGAATGGACGCAAACTGTTGCACTTGCCAGTTGTTTCATGTCCTTGGCCGTCAATAAATCGGTTGCATTACCGCTTGTGCTACATGGGCCTACACTTCGAAAAGCAGCCAAAGGAGCATGAGGCATGTGCGTCAACACGCAAATACGTCAGCGCAGTCAAACGACTGTGATCTGTTCTGTTAAATCAGTATGCTTCGCCCTGCTCATGTCTGTGTGTGTCCGGTATCAAAAGGGCTGCATTATAATGTGATAATGATCCTGCGAATAGTTCCTTACCTTTTTAAGTATGCCCTGACCATTTCCGTGCTCTTCGTCAAGTCGCCTTGTATATCTCGCTTGTTGCCTTAACGTTTTTAAAATTTCGTTTGGAAGATGTTTTTTTTCGCTGAGACATTTCGGTCTTTTGTCTCACAAAAAGTAATAAAAACTCCGTATCAGTGTTCACTAGTCTATTTTCCGACATGATGACCAAACTGAACTACTGTATTTTTTTCGGTCATTTAAAAAAAAATTCGGTCTGTGACGGAAAAATGCCGGGGAAGACAAGTAATGTTTTCACCCCTCCGTTTTTTTGGGTTCCAGTTTGAAGTGCCAGACATGCGTAACGAGAAGTTGACCCGAATTCTCGTTTGAATGTCTCATTCACATAGTGTGGCTCTTTCATGATTTACTACGAATATTCTAGAATAGATTGATGGTTGAGTATGGCAGATGTCCAGTGACCCATTTTTATAATAAGCAGTTCACGGTGTTTCCAGCNATCAAGCTGTAATTGCTAGGTAGAAAAAATCTGGAGTGTGTNTCCAACGCATTAGATATTGAGCTCAGTCAGTGATGCTGGAACTAAGCAACTCTTGNTTCACATGCAGACGTTCTCTGTGGATAGCGCGGTACAAAATGTCTGTGTGTTGAAAGGATGCGTACAAGTNAAACCTCTGTGGATCGCCGCTGTGTTGACAAGCCTCTGACCTCANTCGTGTGTAGCTCTTAGCACATTTCTGTGAAATCAGTCAGACCTTTTGATGTGAAATTTACAGCCTGTCACAAGCTTCCTTGCCAGCAAGTTGCGTACATTTGAGGCTTTGTTTCGGTTGGGTGTGCTTTGCCTTTTCTTACAAAATTTCCGCCAAAAGACTGGACTCTTAAAACTGAGTCGTGACAAAGCCATTTGAAACGGCCCATGTTTTATCAGCTACAGAAGTTCAATGATGCCGTTTGTTAGAATCGTTGAAGTCTTTATTGCGTGACGCCACTGTTACGCAACCTAAGGCTGAGTTCATGGTTAATAGAGATGCGTTAGTTACTGTGTTCTACCTTCCACGGGCCTACACGTGATGAGAGACTAGTGCGTATTTGAGGAAAACGCATAAAATATGGATGAAGCGAAAGACTCCCGTTTAGCATTTTTCGAAGCATCAGCGCAACAGCCAAAACCAGCTTGTCCCGTTGCGCCTGATATACATATATTTATATATATATATAGAATGGTGAACTCATCCAAGCTGCAGAATTGCAGTGACCATCCCACGTTGATCGCTGCTTGAGTAAACTTCAAATGCTCCAAGTATTTACACGTTAAATTTAAGGGCAATATCACTGGTGGCCTTGTCAACACGCAAGCACAGGTAATCGATCAGTCTCGCGAATGTTGAATATAATACCGTATTTGTTCGATTGTAAACCGCGGCTTATAAAGTTTTTTTCATCATTTCATACGGCTTACAATCAAGGGCAGCTTAACATTTTTATTTCATCACCTTATCGAAAGGTATAGATGACGCTCAGTGTTTCTTATGCTACGTTTTGTCGACCAAACTCTCTTTTAACATTCTATTCTCTTCAGCATCACGTGCACATCCGTCACAGGAGGGATTATGATGAACAGAAAGGTGTACTGTAGTGATGTAAGCATCATTACCAGGGTTGCCAATTAAACGCGAAACGTGCTAGTACGCCAAAGTATCTCAGAGGCTTAGGTAACCTATGTTCAAGTGCAGCTTACAATCGAGTAAATATGGTATTTGAACATTTGTTAGCAATTGTGGACGTTGCAACCACAGGCAGGCCATCAAGATTGGTATGAAATGTTACTGGAGGAGTTATTTCATAACAGCCCAAAGTGTTATTATCATTGATCATATTCTTTTGAGCGATTCTGTACCGTTTTTATAGCTATCATATGCAGTGTTAAAGTTTTTTGAGATTTTGAAACGGTCTCATTTTTCCAGCGGTCTCTCAAAATACAGTGCAAACTCGCTTCACCAACACCATCAAAATACATTGAAACCTTGCTTAACGACCATCTCGGCATTTAGATAAAATAGTTGTGGTTTCTCAAAATGTGTCTCTGCTGTCAGCAAGGTCAAACCTTAAAAAATTCCCTGATGACAAGCAGTTAAGATCTTGTCACTGAGGCGTAGTTTGACTTGGCCACCATCAAGCTGGCGTTTGTTGCAACTCTGCGGATCTTGCGAGTTGCAGTACCTTGGTTGAAATGGAAAGAATTTTGAGCGATAATAATTAAACTCCATAGTTCGGTAACCGGAGGACGTGACAGGTCGAAAGCAATGTTTTGATGGCTGTACGCAGGGCACTATCATCGTCGCAACTGTTTTTTGCAATATGTATGCTTTCAACGTCCATTGCAAAAACCCTGGATTTGTTCCACCTTTTTTTGATGGGTGGAAACAAAAGTTTTCTGCCATCGTCTCATTTTTTTACAAACTTTTACCTTACCTGCGTAAAGAACGGCACAGGTTTAGAGGCAGTCTTATTGCTGGAGATGTCGAATTGAGTTTATCTTCAAGATAACTTGAAAGTAAATATGTGCGCATTGACTTAAACCTTCATAATTATCACCACAATCACACGTGATTTCGGTCACAAACGTTGTCCTACCACCAGTGCTATTTGCAGTCGCAAGATCTGACTCCAGAAAAAAATCTGCGTTGATGTTGCGACGTTATGAAACCTTGTTGAAATTAGTGCAGTGCTGCTTGGCGGACTGTAGTTGACTCATCTTCACTTTCACGCTGATCAACATTGACAGTTAGGATTGTTGTTAAACTTTCGAGGAATCAACCAACGGGGCTCTACTTTCTTCTTGCGATGATTAAAACTTGCACATATCTGTATTCAAGTGAGCACTGCTTGCAGATTGTGGGACCGGGGATGCGTGGTGTTACGTGAAATCGATTTCCTATAAAAACTGTTGCCGATGTATTCACTTGTTTGTCACGTTTGTGGCGACTAGTTGCGTTAATCAACGTTGGTTACGTCAACCTAAATCCAGGGTACGGCGATTGGGGAGATTTTCCCACCTGAAACCTGCGAAAGTAACTTTATTCTCCATGATTTTGTACAATTCGGAAAACAACATTCGCGATACAAGATAGATAGATAGATTTATTTGGCGGCACTGAATTAATTGCGCTAAATGTATTCGTTAAAACAGAAAAAAAACGCCGGGGCACCGAAAAAACACAGGTTATCTAGTCAGGTGCCCCATAAATTACGTGAGATTGATATTTCCATGGTGAAGGTTGTGTCGACCGCTAGACTTGCTGTCGCAGTCCGATGTATAGGTTGCGGGACTAATGGCCAACTGTGAAGAGGTTTCTCTTGTCGGGCACAAATGGCCATGACGTTTAATTGTCAGAGACCGCAAGGTTCCAGACGAAGAGGAAAAGAAAAACCCGACGAAAAAGAAATCCTCTTCGGGTTGCCATAACCCTTTTTTGATCCACGCATACCCATAATAAAGATACCGGTAGTTTGATTTGATTATGACCGCGATGCAAATTCCATGGAGATTGAGGTCATTTTTGGAGATAATCTTCGTAAGAGAGGCTTCT